>Ga0209640_10000122_pt1 | contig 50554 bp, 52 predicted proteins | sample RifCSP10_1_FD_184018 | JGI IMG/M metagenome (GOLD analysis project Ga0209640, IMG submission 184018) | Soil microbial communities from Rifle, Colorado - Rifle CSP2_sed 10_1 (SPAdes) (version 2) | ecosystem: Environmental > Terrestrial > Deep subsurface > Rock core/Sediment | place: Rifle...
GCAAGCATACCCTGGCCGCTTATAAAGGCCGTATCCTGAATATCCATCCGGCCCTGTTGCCGAAGTATGGTGGTGCAGGCATGTACGGTATGCATGTGCATGCCGCCGTGCTGGCCAACCGTGACAGACAGTCCGGTGCTACAATTCATGTGGTCGATGCTGGTTACGATAGCGGGCCGATCCTGGCGCAAAAAACAGTTATCGTGGCGGCGACGGATACCGCCGAAACGTTGTCTCGGAAAGTGCTCGCGATTGAACATGAATTGTATGTGGCAACACTGGATCGGATTTTAAAAGGCGAAATCCAATTGTCAGTCAGGAATAAATAGTTAAATCTGATGCGGGTTACACTGCACAGTGTCATTAAGCGGAGATGAAAAACCATGCGTTTGCTACATACCATGCTCAGAGTCGGTGACCTGGAGCGATCCAAGTCGTTTTATACCAGTATCCTCGGGATGCGGGTGTTGCGCGAACACGAATTCCCGGAGGGCAAGTTCACGCTGGCGTTTCTCGGTTATGGTGATGAAGCCGGGCATACGGTACTGGAATTAACCTATAACTGGGGCAAGGACAGCTATAATCTGGGAGATGCTTATGGGCACATCGCCATCGGCGTCGATGATGTTTATGCAGCGTGTGAAAGAATTCGTGCCGCAGGGGGAAAAATCGTCCGGGAGGCCGGTCCGATGCAAGGGTCAGGCAGAGTGCTCGCTTTTGTTGCAGACCCGGACGGCTACAAGATCGAGTTGCTGGAAGACTATAAAAACAGGTAAAAGTATAAAGTTAAAAGCAGTAAAGAAAATGTAAAATGCCCGCGTACGCGGGCATTTTGATTATTTAACTGTAATGGTAATTGGTTTGGACATCACCGGCGGAGAATGCGGGGTGTGGACATGATCGCCGAGTAATAATTGCAGGGTATGCGTCCCCGGCGCCAGGTTCAGGGTGGTCTCCGTCTGGCCCTTCCCGAAATGCACATGCTTGTCATCTGCCGGGATCGGCTGATCCAATGGCGGTAATCCGGTGTCGATCAGTATATGATGATGGCCGGTATTTTCCACATTGACCCCGGCGGGAGCTATACCCATGTTCTTCAATCCGAATTTAACCGTCACCGGGCTGGTCACGTTTTCGCCATCAATGGGAGTGATGAAATACAGTTCCGCTCCCTGCGGCGATGGATTTGGTGTTTGGGCGTACACCGAATAGGAAAGTAGCGAGATTAAAATTAAACTTAGTCTTAACATGATCGTCATCCTGCTCTGCACTGGGATTTGTAAATTCTAGCATATTTAACAACAAAATCCCGGGCAGGTTGACCTGTCTCCTAAAATATTGGAAGATCGCACGCCTAATTCTGCAGCGAAAACTACGGATTTCAAGTTGATAGCATGGTATTTATAACTCTAATGCAAGAAATAAACGTAAAAGATCTGATGACTAACCAGTTGGAAAAAATTTATTACAAGGTTGGTTTGGGATGCCTGAAAGTCGTGTTCCAAATTCGTAATAATTAAAATGTCTGTAAGCAACTTAATCGAGGTCCAGAACGTATCATTTGCATATGATCAGCGTCCGGTATTAAAAAACATCAATCTGGTAGTCCCGCGGGGCAAGGTAGTTTCCATAATGGGCGGCAGTGGCTGCGGCAAGACCACCTTGTTGCGCCTTATCGGTGGCCAACTCAAGCCGTCGATAGGTAGCGTCATGGTGGATGGTGAATCGGTAGGGACTCTCAGTGCTAACCAGTTGACCAAATTACGCCGGAAGATGGGAATGTTATTCCAGATGGGCGCTTTGTTTACCGATTTGAATGTCTACGAAAATATAGCCTTTCAGATGCGCGAGCATACCGACCTTCCGGAACCGATAATTCACGATCTGGTTATGATGAAACTACATGCTGTGGGTCTGCATGGTGCTTACAAGCTGATGCCTTCGGAACTCTCGGGTGGCATGGCAAGGAGGGTCGCACTCGCGCGCGCGATCGCCCTCGATCCCATGCTGATTATGTATGATGAACCATTCGCCGGTCTGGATCCGATATCTCTGGGAGTCATCGGTAAACTCATACGCAAGCTGAACGACGCGCTGGGGGCGACTTCTATTGTTGTGACCCACGATGTGCAGGAATCGCTTAAAATTGTCGATTACGTGTATATGGTGTCTGACGGAGCGGTTGTCGCGGAAGGAAGTGCTGAGGAAATACGTTCCTCTACTCTGCCTTTTGTCCATCAGTTTGTATGGGGCGAAACCGACGGACCGGTTGCATTTCACTATCCCTCGGAAGATTATTCTGATCTGTTGCTTGGCAGGACATTATGAAGGCAATTATACGTGTCCCCGCTTTAATCGGACATTACGTCAACGACAGGTTGTGGCGACTGGGATTCGCCAGCCGATTTCTGTTCATGATTTTAATCCAATCCGGAACCTGTTTGATCCGTCCCAGGCTGGTTTTGCGGGAAGCCTATTTCATCGGCGTCCAGTCCCTGATCATAATCCTTGTTTCCGGAATGTTCGTCGGCCTGGTGCTGGGCCTCCAGATGTACGATACCCTTGAGCGGTTTGGATCGGGGGAAGGGGTCGGTACAGTAGTCGCGCTTGCCCTGGTGCGGGAACTGGGACCGGTATTGTCCGCCCTGTTGTTTGCCAGCCGCGCGGGTACCGCCGTTACCGCTGAAATCGGCTTGATGAAAACCACTGAGCAGCTCAGCGCCATGGAGATGATGGCGATCGAGCCTGTTGCCAGGGTGATTGCTCCGCGCTTCTGGGCAGGCATTATCTCACTACCCTTACTCACGTCCATGTTCAATGTGATGGGGATATTTGGCGGTTATCTGGTTGGAGTTTTGTTACTGGGCGTTGATGAGGGTATCTTCTGGTCACAGATGCAAGCCACTGTCGATTTCAGGGAAGATGTATTAAACGGAATAATCAAGAGTGTGGTGTTTGCCGTTGCGGTCATATTGATAGCGGTTTTTGAGGGGTATAATTCCCCACCAACGGCCGAGGGTGTTTCCAGCGCGACTACCCGTGCGGTAGTGACGTCCTCACTTGCTATACTTGCGCTCGATTTTGTATTAACTGCATTTATGTTTCGGGGGATATAATGAATCGGACAGTCATGGATATATGGGTGGGTATTTTTGTGGCCATTGGTATTGGCGCTACTGTATTTGTTGCGCTAAGGGTTGCAAACCTGGCTTCTTCAACCAGTGAAGCGACTTACCATGTTACAGCTGAATTCAGTAACATCGGCGGACTTAAGGTACGGGCTCCGGTCAAGAGTGCCGGTGTAGTGGTGGGCAGGGTAACTGATATCAGGCTTGATACACAGAAATATGTCGCCCTCGTATCGATAAATTTGGAGCAACGCTACCCATTCAGTCAGGATACATCCGCCACCATCCTTACCTCCGGTTTGCTCGGCGAGCAATATGTCGGGCTCGAGAGCGGCGCTGAAACCGAGAATCTGAAGGATGGTAGTAAAATCATTCTGACTTCATCAGCATTGGTACTGGAATCGCTAATCAGCGAATTCCTGTTCAATAAGGCAAGTGAGTGAATTTGATCCATCCGGATTTACATCTGCATGCATCCTGCGGTAAACCAGCCAAATGAATGAAACAGCGCAATTAGTTCGTAATAACCAGGTCTTGCTGCTGCAAGGCCGGGTCAATATTAAAACAGTCAACAGCCTGTTCAGGATCTTCAAACGTGAACTGGTTCCGGGAATTGAGTATCTGGATTGCAGTAAAATACAGGAATGTGATTCAACGGCCATCAGCTTTTTGCTCGCCTGTCTACGGATGGCAACGAAACTAAATATAAGATTGCACATCAAAGGCATGAACCAGCAACTTCTCAGCCTTGCCAAACTATACGAAGTGGAAAATATGTTACAAACGACTGCGGATTCATAGTTCATGTTACATTTCAGTGGAACAGGTCTTTGGTCAGCCGGTGCAGTCGATGTAGCAGACCCTGCTATAAGGCATCGGCATGGATCGTAACCCTTTGCAGACAGGCTTGTTGAGCCTGGCCTATACTTTGCAGTAATTCATCTATTGGCAGGTGCAGAGAGCCTGACGGGCGATGCGGGCCGTACCAGCGCGGTCTGCGATGTTCCCGATAGTGGTAATGAAAATGGCGCAGTACGACCATTTTACATCACTACCACCTGTTATCGGATGGATTGTGGAATTTTCGAGATGGCCTTAAAATAAGTGAGAATTTATATGACCCTAAAATATCTATATTCTTTACTGCTTTGCATACTTGTCAGTAGCGGGGCGGCGCAGGCAGTCGCACAGTCTCCGGGAGAGATAGTAAAAACCACCGCCGATCAGGTGATAGCCAGATTGCAGGCCGACCGCGAGGGATTGAAAGCCAGACCCGAAATGATCTATGGCCTGGTTGACGATCTCATCGTCCCAAAGTTTGATTTCAGAAGCATGTCCATGATGGTGCTGGGGAAGAACTGGAGAACGGCCACTGCGGCGCAACAAGCGGCTTTCACTGCCCAGTTCCAAACCCTGCTGGTGCGTACCTACACAAAGGCATTGCTGGAATATTCGGATGACAAGATAATTTATCACCCCGAACAAAAAGATCAGGATTCCAAACTGGTTTTAGTAAAGACTGATATCGCCCGGACCGGTTCCAGCAAGATACCCATTAATTATAACCTGTATAGCAAGGATGGTGAGTGGAAGGTGGTGGATGTGATCATTGACGGAATCAGTCTGGTATCCACTTACCGGGGTTCTTTTGCCGCCGAGATCCGTACCAAGGGTCTGGACTCGCTCATTCAGCAATTGGTGGACAAAAATAACCTCACCGCAATCAACAATACTCAGCCGTCCAGCGGCACCAGATGAGGAATTTGTGCAGCTGTCGAGAGGCGCCGGTAATAACCGTTTAATCAAATAATGCCGGGTGCCAATGGTTGGAACTGCTATGACAGCAGTTCCCCGATCAGGGCTAGCACCTGGTTTGTTACGTTGGCGGTGTAAAGCCATCGCAGCAGGGCATGCGCAAGTAATTTGCGGAAAACGACTATCTACGCGGGAATTTGCCACCTTGCTGGTAGTGACTTATGCCACGGACACGCAGAAATATTCGGAATCCGGGGATCTTTAATTATTTTCAAGCCGTAACTGAATCCCTTGCTCGTCTGGTAAATCCAGTCAGGCAGGATGGCAAGCCACGGTACGCCATGGTGGTCAGCAACGATGGTTCTTACCGATATGTTAATTTAATCCGGAATGATCATAATCCTACCAGTGCATCATAGGTAATCTCAGCAGCTATAACGACTTTCATCTAAGTCCTGTATAGTGTCCCCCTGCAACGGGTATACAGTGCGGTTAATATCGCTCTGTTCAGGAGTCTTCTTAAATGCAAAATGACGAAATCACGGCGCTAATCGTGGCCGGTATCCCCGGCGCCAGCGTAACCGTCAGCGGCGATGATGGTACGCACTTTGAAACGCTGATTATCAGCGAAAAGTTCAAGGGCAGGACCATGGTGCAACAACACCAGATGGTTTACCAGGCACTGGGTCAGAAGATGGGAAAGGACATCCATGCCCTGTCCATACAAACCTTCACCCCGGAAGATTGGGAAAGTAACAAAGGACTGAGAGTCCTTTAGCTATCAGGATTATACGGCTGTGGATAAATTAATCATTCAAGGCGGCATTCCCTTGCAGGGTGAAATATCGATCTCAGGCGCGAAAAATGCCGCTCTACCGATCCTGGCGGCGACCTTATTGACCGATGAGTCGGTGATAATCAGTAACGTCCCGCATTTACACGATATCACGACAACCATGGGGCTGCTCGGTCGGATGGGAGCTGAATTAACCATCGATGAGCGTATGAATATCGAGATCAATAATAAAAATATCACCGAATTATTCGCGCCCTATGAACTCGTGAAAACCATGCGCGCCTCGATCCTGGTGCTGGGACCGTTGCTGGCGATGTACGGCCGGGCAGATGTTTCCCTGCCCGGCGGCTGCGCTATCGGGTCCAGACCGGTAAACCTGCATATCCAGGGTTTAAGAGCCATGGGCGCGGACATCAAGGTGGACGGCGGCTATATCCGCGCTCGTTCCAAGCGTCTGCGCGGCGTGCCTCTGACAATGGATATCATTACGGTAACCGGGACCGAAAACCTGATGATGGCCGCGACCCTGGCGGATGGTGTCACGGTGATCGAGAACGCGGCGCGGGAACCGGAAGTGGTGGATTTGGCCACATGTCTGAATGCCATGGGCGCGAAAATAGAAGGCGCGGGCACGGACCGGATCACCATCGAGGGTGTCAATCGCCTGACGGGCGCGAAACACAGCATACTGCCGGACCGGATAGAGACAGGGACTTATCTGGTTGCCGCGACCATGACTGGCGGCAGGATTAAGTTGAAGAATACCCATGCCAACCTGCTGGATGCGGTACTGGCAAAATTGAAAGAGGCCGGCGCTGAAATCGGAGGCGATGACAATTCCATCACACTGGATATGAACGGGCAAAGACCGCGTGCGGTCGATGTCCATACCTCGCCTTTTCCCGGCTTTCCGACGGATATGCAGGCCCAGTTTACAGCGATGAATTGTATCGCCAGTGGCAGCGGCGTCATTACCGAGAATGTGTTTGAAAACCGGTTCATGCATGTTCAGGAACTGCGACGCTTGGGCGCCGATATCAAACTCGAGGGTAATACGGCCATCAGTACGGGTGTTGAAAAACTGACTGCGGCGCCGGTCATGGCGACCGATCTCAGGGCCTCAGCGAGTCTGGTTCTGGCCGGACTGGTGGCGGAAGGGGAGACCGTGGTTGACCGTATATATCATATCGACCGGGGCTATGAAACCATTGAAGAGAAACTGGCGCAATTGGGTGCCAGGATCAAACGCGTTCCAGGCTGACTCCAGGCCCTGAATGCAGACATTATTTTATGACTGATAAATTTACCATCGCTATTTCCAAGGGCCGTATTTTGAAGGAATCCCTGCCCCTGCTCGAACGGGCGCATATCATTCCCAGGGAAGATCCGGAGACTTCGCGCAAGCTGGTCATCGCGACTAATCAGCCCGGAGTCAGACTTATCGTTATCCGCGCGACTGATGTCCCGACCTACGTTGAATATGGCGCCGCTGATGCCGGTATTGCCGGCAAGGATGTGTTGATGGAATACAATGGCGACGGCTTGTATGAGCCGCTCGACCTGAATATCGCCAGATGCCGGATGATGCTCGCAGGTATGCAGGGTAGTCAACCTGGTGATAACCGGTTGCGTGTCGCGACCAAATATGTGAACACTACCCTTAGGTATTTTTCCAACCAGGGTCGGCAGGTGGAAATTATCAAGTTGTATGGATCCATGGAACTAGCCCCGATCCTCGGTCTCGCCGACAGGATCGTCGATCTGGTCGATACCGGTAATACCCTCAAGGCCAATGGACTGTTGCCATTGGAAAAGATCGCCGATATCAGCTCCCGCCTGATAGTCAACAAAGCGGCCATGAAGATGAAACAGGCCATCATCAAACCATTTATTAAACAATTAGCAGAAGTTATAGATAAATAGCGAACTGCAACTATAAAGTTAAAAAGTATAAAAACTATTTTTAACTTTATTTTCGATTAACTTTCATAAATGGAAAAACATTGCCTGGTTTTAAATAATACATGAATAACGATAAAGTAAAACGCTGGATCAGGCCTTCCGTTTTGGCCGCCAGCGCTTACCACGTCCAGGATGCCTCGGGCCTGATCAAACTGGACGCGATGGAAAACCCGTATACCTGGCCGGCTGCAATAAAACAATCCTGGTTGAACTGTCTCGCGGATGCTGAACTCAACCGCTACCCCAGCGCCGCCGCCACAGTCTTGAAAGCATCATTAAGACGCGCATTCGCCATTCCTGAAGATATAGAATTGTTATTGGGTAACGGATCCGATGAAATTATCCAGATCATCATGATGGCAATGACCGGTCAGGACACGGTTTTCATGGCCCCCACACCCACTTTCGTGATGTATGAAGTCATCGCGGCTGCCGTGCAGGCGCGATTCGTTGGGATTCCGTTACAGCAGGATTTTACCCTGGATCAGGCAGCGTCGTTGCGCGCCATACGGGACTATCAACCAGCCGCGATCTTTCTCGCTTATCCCAACAATCCGACCGGAAATTTATTCGATTCAAAGGTGGTTATTGACATTATTGAGCATGCCCCCGGCATAGTTGTGATGGATGAGGCCTATCATGTCTTTGCTGAAAGAAGCTTCCTTGCCAGGATCGGGCAATATGACAATCTTCTAATCATGCGCACTATGTCTAAATTCGGGCTGGCTGGATTACGCCTGGGTTTTCTGACCGGCCCGGTGGACTGGATCCGGGAGTTAGACAAAATACGTTTGCCGTACAATATCAATCTGTTAACACAGATGAGTACTACTTTTATTCTGGATCATATCGAACTCCTCAATGCGCAGGCAGGGGCTATCCGACGTGATCGGGAAGCTCTGTACCAGGCATTGGCTACCATCCCCGGTCTCACGGTTTGGCCCAGCGCAACAAATTTTCTACTGTTCAGAATTGAACAGGGTGACGCTGATCGGGTGTTCAATGGCTTGAAACAGGCTGGTGTGCTGATCAAGAACCTGCATGGCAGTCATCCGTTACTGGCGGGCTGTTTGCGGGTTACCATAGGAACACCAGACCAAAACCAGCTTTTTCTGGAAGCGTTAAAGTTTACTTTGCAACGGCAAGATTAAACCTGACTTAGTCATGGTCAGCGCACGGTCACGGGCGGTTTGTCGGTGATCGTTGCCGTTAATATCATCTCTTCCCAGCCCCTGATTACGACGATCTCGACTGTGGCACTGGGTCTGAGCCCGGCGATGATCTGAAACGCCTGCCGGGTATCATTTAGCTGGGTATCGTTGATTTCGGTAATAATATCACCCGGAATGATCCCCGCCTGGGCCGCAGGTCCGTTGCCGATGACCGCCGAGACCAGTATGCCTGATTGCTGTTGTCCCGAAGTATCCAGCGTACCATTTGGTACCGCTTCGGCCATAATACCCAGATAACCCCGGATCACATGACCATGGCTTAGTAATTGCTGCATGACATCGAACACCAGTTTGATCGGTATGGCATAACCGATGCCCTGGGAGCCGCCGGAAACGGTGAACATAGCTGTATTGATTCCTATCAGTTCCCCTTTAGCATTGATCAGGGCGCCACCAGAGTTTCCCGGATTGATATCCGCATCAGTCTGAATAAAATCCTCGATTGTGGAGATGCCCAGCGGTTTGCGCCCTTTGGCACTGACGATACCCTGGGTGACGGTTTGGCCGAAATTATAGGGATTGCCGATAGCCAACACGACATCGCCGACCGCTAGATCATCTGAATCGCCCACCGGCATGGACGGCAGTGAGTTCAGTTGTATCTGTAATAAAGCCAGATCCGTCTCCTGGTCCACGCCGATAATTTCCGCCTTCGTTTGCCTGCCATCGATTAAGGTGACGAGTATCTCATCAGCGCCATTGATGACATGGGCATTGGTAACCATATAACCATCCGGGTTCAGTATGACCCCGGAACCGGAGCTGTTATTACGCTGTGGCTCCGTGTTCAGGTCGCCGAAAAAACGCCGGAATATGGGATCCTGCAGTAACGGATTGATTCTGGGTTTCAGCACCTTGGAGGCGTAAATATTTACTACGCCGGGTGCTGAAATGGCGACTGCCCGGCTGTAGGAAATCGTTTCATTCTGACTGGTGGAAATGTCGACCTGATGGCTGCCGGTTACCAGGTTTGAGGGGGTCTCCTCACCATTAAATAACCCTGGAAAGAAGTATAAGACCAGGAAGGCAATCGCCAGGCCGGCCACGCAGGAGCGCAGGATAAATACCGTGATCTTCCTAAGTTGCAGAACGCTCATGGATTCAGTTAGAGTTTTTCGGGCCAGCAGGCAACAGTTTACCTGATCCATGCTATAATCCGCTCCGCTTTTTACGCTAGAACCTCTGCATCAGCCAGACCTAGGCGGAAGACTGGCGTGGGCTGCCATTTGAATCTCCCAAGAGATTGAAAAATGAAGACAAACCGGCGAGAGAGCCGGGTTGCATGACAACTCGACTGTGGCCGTTTGTCAGTGCGCTACAGGCAGGGGGCAAGTAAAATATTAAGAATAATACGATTTGGATTTTCAGAATCCGGGAAGTCTTGGCGGACATCAGTTACGGGCTTTCATGAATTTATCCATTCAAAAATTAGATGGGGAAATACAAGTTATGAGTGAAGACGGAATTGACAAAGATCGCCGGCGGTTTTTGACCACCACTGCAACGGTTATCGGGGGTGCCGGGGCCGTTGCTGCGGCGATTCCTTTCGTGTCAACATTGCTGCCCAGTGAAAGGACCAAGGCATTAGGTGCCCCGGTGAGGGTTGATATCAGCGATATTCTGCCGGGGGATCTGAAACGCGTATCCTGGCAGGGCAAAGCGGTCTTGATCCTGCGCCGGGACGAAGAGGCGTTAAATTCTCTGCCAGGGCTCGATGAGAAAGTCAGCGATCCCGATTCCAATGATTCAGAACAGCCTGACTATGCCAAGAATCAATATCGTTCAGTCAAGCCGGAATATTTAATCGTACAGGGTTGGTGCACTCATCTGGGTTGTATCCCGACTTACGCCAGAAAAGGGGAAATCGCGGAGATCGAAAACTGGCAGGGCGGGTTCTTTTGCCCCTGCCATGGCAGCCGTTTCGATCTGGCCGGCCGGGTCTTTAAAGGAGTGCCGGCGCCGTTGAACCTGATCGTGCCGCCACACCAGTACCTGAGCGATTCCGAAGTGCTGATCGGTGATGATTCGGGAGCGGCCTGATGAACACCTTAATCAAATTGCTTTATGGTTTCCGCGACTGGATCGATGACCGCTTTCCATTGATGCAGAACTGGAATGAGCATCTGGCCAAATATTACGCCCCGAAAAATTTTAATTTCTGGTATTTCTTTGGTTCCCTGGCGTTACTGGTACTGGTGATACAGATCGTCACGGGTATCTGGCTGACGATGAATTATAAGCCCTCCGCCGATGCGGCATTTGCCTCGGTGGAATACATCATGCGTGATGTGGATTGGGGCTGGTGGATACGCTATATGCATTCGACCGGGGCCTCGGCATTTTTCATTACGGTCTATCTGCATATGTATCGTGGTCTGCTGTATGGGTCCTACAAGCAGCCGCGCGAATTGCTCTGGATACTTGGCATGCTGATTTATTTTGTCCTGGCTGGCGAATCGTTTTTCGGCTACCTGCTGCCCTGGGGGCAGATGTCTTACTGGGGGGCGCAGGCAATCACCTCGCTGTTCGGAGCGATTCCCGTCATCGGCGAAGACCTGACAATCTGGGTACGTGGCGATTATGTTGTCTCGGACGTCACCCTGAACCGGTTTTTTTCCCTGCACGTGATTGCCTTGCCGCTACTGCTGTGCGGACTGGTAGTCGTGCATATCCTGGCCCTGCATGAAGTCGGTTCGAATAATCCGGACGGGATCGAAATCAAAAAGCACAAGGGTCCTGATGGCATACCGCTGGACGGGATCCCGTTTCACCCCTATTACACCGTCAAGGATATTGTCGGCGCCGTGGTGTTTCTGCTGGGCTTTTTCGCCGTGGTCTTTTTCTGGCCGGAGATGGGTGGCTATTTTCTGGAGCATAATAATTTCTTCCCGGCGAATACCCTGCAGACGCCGGAACATATTGCACCAGTGTGGTATTTCACGCCGTATTACGCCATGCTCCGCGCCATACCGGATTTGCTGGGCGGGGCGCTCGTCATGGGCGTGGCCCTGCCGATATTTTTTCTGCTGCCATGGATCGATCGCAGTCCGGTGAAATCCATCCGTTACCGGGGCTGGAAGTTCAAAACCGCCCTGGCCGCGTTTACCATCGCTTTCCTGGGTTTGGGCTGGCTGGGCATAGAGTTGGCAACACCGGTTTACACCAATCTGGCGCGCTTCTTCACTGTAGTTTATTTCCTGTTTTTCATCTTATTCCCCTGTTATACCAGCCCGGTAGACAGTCTCGTCGCGAGGTATTACCGGGCCGGCGTCAAGTGGATATTGCGGCTGATTTTAGCCTATCTGGTTATCGATCAGCTTGCGGTTATGCTGGATGACAAACAAATTATCGATAACGCTTTTCTAGGCTTCGTATCCGGTTATACGCTCCTGGTTATCCTGATTGAAGTGTTGGGTTTTTATTCCTTGGACATCGATAAACCGGTACCAGACAGGGTTACCTACTCATGAAACAGTTAGTTATTTTCGTTACCTTCCTCTTGGCCGCCTCCCTGGCATGGTCGGCCGAATCTGGCCCATTAATGCATGCCGACGTGGATTTGTCTGACCAGGGTTCGTTGCAGCGCGGCGCCAAGATCTTCGTCAATTACTGTCAGAGCTGCCATTCAGCTGCCTATATGCGCTATAGCCGCCTGGGTCAGGACCTGGGTATCACCGTGGATGTCCTTAAGGAAAACCTCATGTTCGGCACTGATAAGCCTGGCGATACCATGACCTCCAATCTGAATCGGGACGACGCTGTGCAATTTTTTGCCATGGTACCGCCTGATCTGTCCGTCACGGCCCGGGCCCGTGGTGCCGACTGGCTGTATACTTATTTTATGACCTTTTACCGGGACGACAGCCGGCCGACCGGTGTGAATAACCTGACCTTCAAGGATGTCGCAATGCCGCACGTATTATCGGATAAACAGGGCTGGCAAAGGGCTGTGATCAAGGAGACGCAGAGCGCGGATGGAAGCATCACCAAGGAGATCGAACGTCTGGAACTGGAAACGCCCGGCGAACTGACTGAGGCGGAATATGCTGCTATGGTCAGTGATCTCGTTAATTTCATGGTTTATCTGGGGGAACCCATCAAGCTCAAGCGCTACCAGATAGGCGGTTGGGTCATGGTATATCTGATCATCCTGCTGCTGGTAGTTTATCTCCTGAAGAAGGAGTACTGGAAGGATGTACACTGAGCGTGCGGACGACGAGTTGGTTTTGTGCAACCGGATCGCAGCTTATTTTCTCTATTACGGAGGACTTCAATGGCAAGCATAGCTAACCGGCGCTCAGTCATGGTGTTATATTCGGATACTACGGGTCCGATTGGAAACTGCGTCCGTATAGTGCTGGCTGAAAAGGATATCAATGTCGAGATCAACTATATTGAGGGAGATGATCGGCCGGAAGATTTGGCGGAATTGAATCCTTATCATTCGGTTTTGACCTTAATCGACCGGGAACTGGTGCTTTATGACGAACAGATCATCATGGAGTATCTGGATGAACGCTTCCCGCATCCCCCCCTGATGCCCGTCGATCCGGTAGCCAGAGCGAACAACCGACAACTGCGTTATCGGGTCATGCGCGATCTTTATTCACTGGTCGATGCTCTTGCGGGTGAAAATGAGATAGCAGCAGCCAATGCCCGGAAGGAATTGCGCGACAATCTGACAGCCATTGCCCCCGTGTTTGCGCAAAAGCCGTATTTCATGTCTGATGAATATTCATTAGTCGATTGTTGTATGGCGCCCTTACTTTGGCGGTTGGATCATTATGGCGTCAAACTGCCTGCATCAGCGAAGATCATCAATGAATATGCCAGAAGATTGTTCGAGCGGGATACATTCAAATCCAGCCTGTCGCAGCGCGAACGTGAAATGCGCATATGATGACAGGGACCTCCCCATCCCCAGAGTTGCTATTTATCTAGCAGATAGACTGTAAAAATAATGGCTACACCGAAACGCCCGTATCTCCTGAGGGCTATCAATGAATGGATTCTGGATAACCTGATGACGCCGCATATTCTGGTGGACACCATGGCCGATAATGTGAAAGTCCCTAAACAATTCATCGAGAATGGCCGGATAGTCCTGAATATCTCACCTAACGCCGTCAAAGACCTGAGTATTGGAAATGACCTGCTGCTTTGCAGTGCCAGATTCGGCGGCAAGTCGTGTGATATCAGTGTTCCGATCCGGAACGTGCTGGCGATTTATGCCAAGGAAAACGGTATGGGTATAGTTTTCCCCGAAGATGAAACCGGACCCGGACCCGATCCTGCAAGCAATCCTCTGGAAAAAGCGCCACACTTGAAGCTGGTTAAATAAAAGCGAACGCGGGCAGCCACAAGCCCGAAATCAATAAGGGACGATGTAACACTGTCCATTACTGCTGAAACAGCATAAGAACAAATAATTACCAGAGCATCCCGGGTTGATTAAGATTATCCAATCAGATATCACGGCGTTGCAGGTGGATGCAGTTGTAAACGCAGCGAATGAATCATTGCTCGGCGGTGGCGGTGTGGATGGTGCCATCCATCGTGCCGCTGGTTCGGAGCTACGCGAATATAATATTGGTCTGGGTGGCTGCAATACCGGCGAAGCAAGGTTGTCGCCAGGATTCAAGTTACCCGCGCAGTGGATCATACATACTGTCGGCCCCGTCTGGCATGGCGGGAACCGTGGTGAAGCAGATCTGCTGGCAAGTTGTTACCGGGAGGTTTTCCGGATCGCTATAGAGCAGAAAATAAAAACCATTGCCTTTCCCGCTATCAGCACGGGTATGTATGGCTATCCGAAAGAGGCAGCGGCAAAAATTGCCCTGTCGATAATGAAAACCTACGAAAGTAGTTTTACTGAAATTGTTGTCTGTTGTTTCAGCACGGGAGATGTAAATATCTATTACCGTCAACTGTTAAAACTGTCAGCCAGTATTATTTGATTGTTTAGTCAGTATATTCAAACAGCATGACGACCTTTTGTACGCCGCCGGTTTGCCTTGCTAACTCTGTCGCAGTCTCCGCTTCCTTTCTACCAGCCATTCCCATTAAATAAACAACGCCCTTATCCGTCACAACTTTTATACTCAAACTGCTTACATTTTTTTCCGCCAGCAACCGGGCTTTTACTTTAGATGTAATCAGGGAATCACTGCTGCGTGACATTAATGAACTCGGGGCAGCAATAGTAATTTCATTATGTACATGACTGACTTTCGGGATGTTCGAGATGATATCGATGGCTTGTTGCCGTAACGCTTCATCCGGTGTCTCGCCTGTTACCAGTACCATTGTATTGAAGCTGGTGACGTTCAGATGTGCATTCTCCGATATACCCTTGTTGTTGGCGAACGCTCGCAAGGCCTTCAATTCTATGGCCTGGTCTTCTATCACTGTGCCTGTTGTGCGTTTATCTGTAGCGACGGCTATACCAGTTGCGCCACCGGTCACTACCGCTGCCGCACATGCTTGCAGTAGGGCCACGACGATTAATAATAAATATATTTTTAATTCTTGTTTATACATGTGGTTTATTCTCCGGATCCCAGTAATTGTTGATCGATCAGGTCGCATATAGAATGAATGATTATAATATGTAATTCCTGAATTCTGGCAGTAGACCAGCTCGGAACACGGATTTCCAGATCGGTGCCTTCTATCAGATCGGTCGCCTGCCCACCTTCACGTCCGGTTAAGGCTATGATTTGCATCCCCCTGTCGTGGGCAGCATCGATGGCGTGGATGATATTATGCGAATCGCCGCTGGTACTGATGGCAACCAATACGTCTCCGGACTGCCCGATCGACCTGATTTGTTTGGAAAAAACCTCCGCATATTGGTAGTCGTTGGCGATGGATGTTAGCGTTGCCGTATCGGAAGCCAGGCAAAAAGCCGGCAATCCCGGCCGTTCCGATTCAAAACGATTCAACATGATGGCTGAGAAGTGTTGGGCGCTCGCCGCGGATCCACCATTGCCACAACTTAGTACCTTTTTGTCCTTTAATAAACAACTGGTAATCATTTCAGCAGCCGTTACTATATTGGGCGCGATTTGTTCACAAGTCTCAAGGATTAACTGAGTACTGACGTTGAAGTATTCTCGAATTCTTTGTAGTGGTTCCATAACCTGAGATTATGCCTCAAAGGCGTTTTTTATCCATTCAATCTGTGCGGAATCCGGGGCTCCCGTCAGTACCACAACATCAAACCGGCAGATTTCTTTGTTGGAACGTCTTTGATTTTGCAGATATTCCTCGCTGGTATTAACAATATGGGTACGTTTCCCGCTATCGATGGACTCGACGGCGTGCATATGCCGGCTGTGCCTCCGCGATCTAACCTCAATGAATACTGTGACTTCACCATCACGCATGATCAAATCAATCTCTCCCATGGGAGAGCGGTAATTTTTTACGAGTAATTTGAGACCCTGTTGTTTAAGATATTTGTATGCTATGTCTTCTGCAAGTTTACCCTTAGTATATGTGTTAACCGGCATTGCAACGTCAAAACAGTTTATCCATGACCACCGGCACTCCCTGCGAAAATTTAGCCCACATGAGCTTTCTTTGGATGTGTCCATCCTCTGCTAAAGATAACTCACCGGTAACTCCCGGATAGGTAACGGAGTTCTGTAAAGCCAGGCGGGTAAGATTTGATATGAGCTGATAGGCATCGATACCCAAGGCGTAGAAATGTCGATAAGTGGATTTATCCGCAGACCAGTGCTTATTAATGGATTGCTGTATAGATAATTGCTGGATTTTGGCATCCAATATCCAGGGCATATGGTTGAAAATGACGTTATCCAGGTCCTTATCCTGTTGGGGATTATGTGTGCCGGTATAAATATCCGAGGTTGAGTATATGGGGATGCGGGCCTGATAAAACCGGAATTCCGGCACTATCCGTCTTGCTGAGACAGGGGCTGCGGCCATGAAAACCATATCGGCGTCGCTCCTGAGCCGTGTTTCACTCCTGATGTTACGATTGAGCCGGGTACGCAGGTCATCCACCCGCTTGTCACTGGAATTTGCATTAAGTAAAGACTTGACCCAGGTCTTGTATTCTTCCGTACTTTCCGGATATTTTATCTGCTCCATGATTGTTCCGCCGGAACCTTCCCATTGAGAACGGAATGCCTCAAACAATCTCTGTCCTCTGTCGTTGTTGGGAGTAATGACTAATGCCCGTTTATGGCCATCTATTCTGGCATGGATAGCTACTTCTTGCGCCTCATTTTCGGGGGAGAGCCCGAACTGGATTAGTCTTGGAATCGGGGAATCATGATTAGCCGGGATCGTTTCGAGCATGGGCGTATCGATCTGGTTAAGCGCAAGTGTAGTGACTTTCAGGTCGCCACTCGCCAGCAGATTCGCGATGGCGGTTTTTTCCAGCGGTCCGACAACAAAATCCGCGCCATTTTCAACAGCCTGCATATAAACAGTATTAATATTGACAGCGTCGCTGTTATAAATATTGATAATAGGTTTGTACTCGTTCGTAGAGAACCAGGCCGCCAGAAATCCTTCGCGGATTGCCTGCGATGCTGTCGCCAAGGGGCCACTGAACGGCAGGCACAGGGCAATATGTTCCGGCCGGATATTATTTCGAGAGGCGGCTGTCAACATTTGTCTGGCGATGGTTTCCCGGGCGGGGTGATCAGGATATTGCTCTTGCCACATGGAGATGGATAGTTCCAGTGATTCCGGTTTGAAGAGCATGGACTGATTGATAATGGCCAATTCCAGCCAACTCGCCAGTTCAGGCATACTGGAACGGTACTGCCGCAAAGCGGTTAGATTCATTTTATTCAATACCGTCCAGATATTCACATAGTTTTGTGTCTGCTCATCCTGGCTTTTAAGTAACTGGGACAAATTAAGGCGGTTACGAACGACCTCGATAAAATTTCGCTGTGTTTCATAAGCCCGGCTTTTGGTCTCAAAATATCTGGAGAGCAGGCTTTCCGGAGTGCCGGCTGGTGGATTGGAATTCAGCAGCGTTAATGCTTTGACCGGATCATTCCCCTGTAAAACGATATTTGCCTCCAGTAATCGATATAAAAATTTGTCGATGTCGTTATCAGTCTTGATGTCTTCCAGGATAGCGCTGGCTGCGTATGTATCGCCGGATTGCAAATAGATTTCTATCGCTCTTTGCTGGTAGTGGACGGCCTGGTCCGGATACAATCTGGATAGTTTCAGGGATTCATCGGCGGCGAGTTGGTATTCCTGTACTTCCAGCAGTTTGGCGATTCTTGCGTCCGGCTTGGCAGTCTGGTCGGTTTTAGTGGTCTCTGGTCCACAAGCCACCAGTGTCAGGAGACTGAAAATTGTAAATATCAACCGCATGATATATTCGGCTAAAGGCGTTTTATATTCGACCAGATTAATTAAGTGGAGTTTTACGTGTCAGATAATTCCGGTGTATTGTATGTCATAGCAACGCCGATTGGGAATCTCCAGGATATTTCATATCGGGCAAAACAGACCCTGCAGGAAGTGGACTTGATCCTGGCTGAAGATACCCGCCATAGCAGGATACTTCTGGAACACCTTCAAATCAGCACGCCCATGCAGTCATATCATGAATTTAATGAACTGACGGCAATTCCTGCCGTGCTGGCGTTATTACAACGTGGTGGCAAACTAGCATTGATTTCCGATGCCGGCACGCCGTTGCTTTGCGATCCTGGCTATCCATTGATAAAAACGGCGCATGAACATGGCATCAAGCTAATTCCGATCCCCGGACCCTCCGCATTGTTAACGGCTTTATCCATATCCGGTATGGCTACGGACAAATTCATTTTCGAAGGGTTCTTGAGTGGCAAATCCGCGGCCAGGAAAAAGCATTTAAAAGAACTCACCAGGGAAACCCGGACCATGGTATTTTACGAAGCCCCGCATCGTATCCTGGGTTTTCTGGAAGAACTACAGGATATCTTCGGTGCTGACCGGATGGTTTGTGTGTGCAGGGAACTAACCAAGAAATTCGAGACCGTTTATAGGGATAGCTGCGGTAAGGTGCTGGAGATATTGGCCAGTGATCCGATGCAGCAAAAGGGTGAATTTGTTGTCATTCTGCAGGGCGGTGACAAGGAGCATGTACAGGACCTCGGATCGATAGGAAGGATCATTGAAATTCTCATAAAACATGGAATTCCAGTGAAACAGGCTAGCAGTATTGCGGCAGAGATTACCGGCGCCAGGAAAAATGAGCTCTACAAACTGGCGTTGCAACTCGCTGAAAAGTAGCAGGCGGAACCGTAATATCAAGCTTGTACTTTGCGCATTTCACCTTATACTTTGACTGGTAACTCAACAGTTGGGAGTCGGCTGGATGGTCGCTATCCCGTTAAAACGGGATAGAGGAAAGTCCGGGCTCCACCGGGCAAGGTGCCAGATAACCTCTGGGCGGCGCGAGCCGAAGGAAAGTGCCACAGAAAATATACCGCCCCGTTACTAAGTTATCACGTTGGTCTAGACGTAACAGGCTTAGTAACGGGGTAAGGGTGAAAAGGTGCGGTAAGAGCGCACCGCGCTGATGGTAACATCAGTGGCAGGGTAAACCCCACCTGGAGCAAGATCAAATAGGGATCCAATAGTGTGGCCCACACTGGATCCGGGTAGATCGCTAGAGTTGGACGGTAACGTTCATCCCAGATAAATGATCATCCACGACAGAACCCGGCTTACAGGCTGACTCCCAACTATTGAGTTACCTTCATTAACCTAGCTAACAGGCTGGGGATAACCTCAGTGAATGCAAGTCTGCAACAGTATTTCATATCTTCACAGCACCCATCATGGCACTTTAGCCCAATTCTACCTGCTCCTGTTTTGCATAAGCAGCAATGGCTGCGTCTATGCAGATGTCCGGTGTGATATATGCACCGAGGTTTTTCAGGATTGAATTCAGTGCCTCCAGGCAGAACAAAACATTTTTTTGATTACTGCCATGACCCATTAATCCGATACGCCAGATCTTGCCGGCCAGGGCACCAAGCCCAGCGCCAATTTCCAGGTTATGTTCATGCAGAAGCCGGTTGCGGACTGTCAGATCATCCACGCCTTTCGGGAGCATAACGGCATTTAACTGGGGTAAGCGTTGATCTTCCGCTACCTTGAATTGCAATCCCATCGCTTCGATCCCATCTCTCAAGGCCTCATAGTTTTGAGTATGCCTTGCCCATGAATTTTCGATTCCTTCCTTTTTTAGCATAAGCAAGGCTTCATGTAAGCCGTATATAGCATTGATTGGAGCTGTATGATGATAGGTACGTTTGCTTTCACCATTCCAATAACCGAGTATCAGATTGAGATCGAGAAACCAGCTTTGTACAGGTTTTGTTCGTTGTTTAATCTTGGCAATTGCCTTCGAACTGAATGTGACTGGAGCTAAACCCGGGATACAGGACAGGCATTTTTGTGATCCTGAATAGACAGCGTCCAGGCCCCATTCCTTGACTTTTAATTTCGATCCACCCAGGGAGGTGACTGTATCGACGATCGTCAGACAGCCAAACCGTTGACCTATTTCGGCTAATGTTTTGGCGTCCGATAATACACCAGTCGAGGTTTCTGCCTGTACATACGCCAGAATTTTTGCGTCAGGATGCAACAGTAATTGTTCTTCGACTTTACCAGGATCAATCGCTGCCCCCCATGCCTCATTCACTACCACCGCTACACCGCCACAGCGTTCGACATTCTCCTTCATGCGACCACCAAACACACCATTTTGACAGATGATAACCTTATCACCGGGTTCGACCAGATTGACGAAACATATTTCCATACCGGCTGATCCGGGTGCTGATACCGGGAATGTTACTTCGTAATCCGTTTGAAACGCATACCGCAGGAGTTCTTTTGTCTCCTCCATTAGAACGATGAACTCAGGATCCATGTGCCCTATCGTTGGCCGGGCCATGGCATCAAGGACCCTTTGTGATACATCAGAGGGACCGGGCCCCATCAGGGTACGTTTCGGTGGGTGAAAGGATTCAGTCATTATTATTTCTCACAGCTTAAAAGTTTATTGGAGACACGATTAAAAAACGGCGCAGTCTACCATTACTTCAAAATATTGCAGCAATGGGTGTTAAGGAATCAGGAACTATCAAAGTTTTTCTTGATTGGTATTGGGAACCAAAAATTCAGTTGATCTCAGTCAGAGTGTAAATTAAGGGTTAGTGGATCCTGGATTAATTAAAAGTTGTTACTGCCCACTCACTATTTCTTATTAGTTTACATTAATAAGAGGTTTCAACTTAATGATATAAATAAAATTAAAATTTGCGCTAAAATTTCAAGTAAAATAATTTTTCAGTAATCCCACCTAAGTATCTGTTAAATAAGACAGATTTCCGCCATAAGAACGCAATATTTTCTTGACACAATAGATCACAAATCCCTATAGTGATATTCGTGGGGGAAAGTGGGGAACTGTGGATTAACCATTAACTACCGAGTATGTATTGATGTTTCGTGGGTTTCATACAGTAAACATAGATGACAAGGGTCGCATGGCGATCCCGAGTCGGTATCGTCAGCGCCTGACGGCAGAAGCTGACGGCTGTTTAGTGCAAACATTGAATCCACTGGATCGATCGTTGTGGATATACCCTCTCAATAACTGGGAACAGATCGAAGCAAAACTGGCGGCGTTATCTGAATTTGATATACGCAGTCGCCGTACTAAACAAATGATGCGCGGCTATGCGTGCGATTGTCAACTCGATTCCCAGGGACGTGTCTTAATCCCCTCTGAGCTAAGGGAATATGCAAGATTGCAAAAGCAAGTCGTGATTCTCGGCCAGGGTAATAAATTCGAGGTGTGGGATCAGTCAACCTGGGAGCAGGAACGCGATCTCTGGCTTTCGCAAGTTGATGAAGGGGGCGGTGAATTTTCCGATGCCCTGAAATCGCTGTCACTCTAGTGTAAGAGTGCAATCTATTGGTAGTTATTAACTAAATTGAATGAAAACGAACATACACCAGTACTATTAAATGAAGTGTTAAGAGGGCTTAATCTACGGCCGAATGGATTTTATATTGATTGCACATTCGGACGAGGCGGTCATAGCAGGGCAGTTTTACGCTCCCTGGATAGTCAGGGACGCCTGCTCATTTTCGATAAGGACATGACTGCCATCGACCACGCTAAAAGGTTATTTGCAAATGATGAACGGGTAATCATTATACATGCATCCTTCACGTCGCTCTGTGCCGTGGTGAAGAATATACACATGCTCGGAAAAGTTGACGGCGTGTTATTGGACTTGGGGGTATCTTCTCCACAACTCGACAACCCGGATTACGGTTTCAGTTTTGTCAGGGACGGAAAACTGGATATGAGAATGAATGATACTGCCGGTATAACGGCGGCGGAATGGATAAATACCGCCAAACAGGCGGAAATAGAGCGAGTGATTCGTGTCTATGGGGAAGAGCGTTATGCGCGGCGCATAGCCAGGGCAATTATAACGGCAAGGACCGAAGGGCGAGTCACGCATACAGTACAACTGGCAAATATTATTGCCGATGCCGTACCGACGGTAGAACGCAATAAAAATCCCGCTACCCGGACGTTCCAGGCCATACGCATATTTATCAATAATGAACTGGATGAACTTCGATCAGTATTAAGTCAGATTCGTGAAGTTTTACGGCCAGGAGGGCGACTGGTTGTTATCAGTTTCCACTCGCTGGAAGACAGAATAGTTAAGCAATTCATGCGGGATGCTGCGAAAGGGGATGACTTTCCGCCCGAGATTCCCGTGACGATCCAGGATCTTGCCCCTTGGTTTAAACTTATTAATAAAGCTGTCAAACCAGGAAAGGAAGAGATTAGCAGAAATCCCCGGGCACGCAGTGCGATTCTGAGGATTGGGGAGAAATTGGCGGCATGAAATATTTTCTAATTACATTGGTGGCTGTCGCGGTTTTTATTTCCGCCCTCGAAGTGGTTATTACCCAGCATCGGGCCAGAAAGCTTTTTGTGGAAATCCAGGAACAGGAAAAAATCCATGACGAATTGAATGACTTATGGGGCAGATTGCAATTGGAGCAGAGTACCTGGGCTACCGATGATCGAATTGAATTTGAGGCTGTGTCTCAATTGGACATGATTGAACCCGGCAGCAAGACCTTGAAGGTGTTGATTCAATGAATAATCAGTCAGGTGTTCGAAGCTACACTGCCAGGCGCAGATTGCTGATTGGATGCTTTATGGCATTCACTGCCTTGATGTTATGGCGTGTTGTGGATCTGCATGTGATCAGAAACGATTTTTTGCGGAATCTTGGTGACTCGCGCTCCCTGCGTGAAGTTGAAATACATGCGCATCGAGGAGCGATAGTCGATCGCAATTTAGAACCGCTCGCAATCAGTACGCCCGTGGTGACTGTTGGTGTTGTTCCCAGAAAAATTCTGACTGAGGAAACCGGTATCCCCCGACTCGCTGCGGCGCTGGAAATGGATACGCAAGAACTGCAACAGTTATTAAGCGACCGTATAGCCAGGGATTTTATCTATTTAAGACGCCATATCACACCGGAACAAGGGGATTACATTCAAGGGCTTGAGATCCAGGGAGTGCATTTCCAACGCGAGTATAAAAGATATTATCCCGCGGGCGAAGTGACAGCACATTTAATCGGATTCACCAATGTCGATGATGTCGGACAGGAAGGGCTGGAGCTCGCATATGATGATTGGTTGCTGGGTACCCCCGGGTTAAAGCGTGTCTTGAAAGACAGTCTCGGCCGGACCGTGCAGGACGTTGAAAGCATCCAGGCCAGTGAGCCCGGGCAACAACTGGTACTGAGTATTGATCGACGGGTTCAGTACCTGGCTTATAGGGAACTGACCGCAGCAGTAAGTAGGCATAAAGCCAAGGGAGGGACGCTGGTGATGCTCGATGCCAAAACTGGGGAAGTGATGGCTATGGTTGGGCAACCATCCTACAACCCGAATAATCGGAGTGAATTGAAAGGCGAGCAGTACCGAAACCGTGCCGTAACCGATATCTTCGAACCAGGATCAACCATAAAGCCTTTTACCATCGCGGCCGCTTTGGAGTCAGGTTTGTACAAGGCAGACTCACGCATTGATACCGCCCCCGGCTTTTTACGTGTCAATAATCATACAATCAGGGAAAACGAAGATCATAATTATGGTGTTATAGATTTGGCCGGAGTGATCAGTAAATCCAGTAATATCGGGGCCAGTAAATTAGCATTGTCCCTTGGGCCGGAAAGAATCTGGGAAATGTTTTCCCGGTTCGGTCTTGGTACTACTACCGGCAGCGGTTATCCCGGTGAATCACCCGGTTTGTTCAATCATTATCGAGTCTGGTCGGAAATTGATCTGGCCACTATCGCTTTCGGTCATGGCGTCGCGGTAACCACGCTACAGCTGGCACAGGCGTATGCAACCCTTGCTGCGGGCGGTTTGCAGCGGCCAGTCTCGTTTATCAAACTGGATGGCCCGGTGGTGGGTACCCAAGTACTGTCTGAACAAATCGCCGAACAAATAAAGTTCATGATGGAAGGCGTCACCCAGGAAGGCGGTACGGGGACCAAGGCGAAAGTGGACGGTTATCGTATAGCCGGCAAGACGGGCACAGCCCGTAAGTCTACAACCGGCGGTTATTCATTAACCCACTTCCGCTCATTGTTTGCAGGGTTTGCGCCCATAAGCAACCCTAGACTGGTACTCGCGGTCATGATCGATGAGCCAGAGGGTGGACAATATTACGGCGGCCTAGTTGCCGCGCCGGTGTTTTCCCAGGTCATGAAGGGCGCCCTGAGGATATTAAACATTCCCCCGGACGATCCTGGATCCATGCCTGGTCAGGTAATCATGGCGCAAAATCGAACTGTTTTTCCCGGTACGCAAAGATGATGGTATTGGCAAAATCAACAAACGGTGTTGTGTTGGAGATGCTCCTGGCGGGATTGGCGGATTGCGCAACTTACGGACAAATCAGAGTCAGCGGGTTGAGCATGGACAGCCGGAAGACCAGTCCTGGCGATCTGTTTCTGGCCTGTCACGGCACGCGAACTAGTGGCGTTCATTATTTGCGGGAAGCCATCAATGCTGGTGCGGTTGCCATCGTCGCTGAAGCCGATGCGGGCTTACAAAGATTTATCAACGAGATACCGGTGATAGGCGTAAACGATTTACGCGCCAGGGTTGGCATCATTGCGTCCAGATTCCATGGTCATCCATCCAGCAAAATGCAGGTGATCGGTATTACCGGTACGAACGGCAAGACCACTATTTCATACTTTATCGCGCAAGCGCTGACCGGGATTTCCAAACATAAGGTCGGACTTATTGGAACGCTTGGCTATGGGCCTTATCCACAACTCCATGCCGGACCCAACACCACACCGGATCCGGTAACTGTACAAAGCACGCTCGCAGATTTTTACCGACAGGGGATTGATACTGTCGTCATGGAAGTGACATCTATCGGTCTTGATCAGGGGCGCGTCTGCAGCGTTGATTTCAATATTGGGATCTTTACCAATCTGACCATCGATCACCTTGATTACCATGGTGATATAAATACTTATGCCGAGGCGAAAAAACAGTTATTCACCAGCCATGGCATCCGGCATGCCATTATCAATATCGATGATGATTACGGCAGACAGTTATACAGGGAAATAGCCGCAGTTGTTCCTGTCACCGGTTATGGTCTGGTTGAACGGTTTTCCAATGTGACTGCAGCCGAAGATAAATCCACAGTGCTGGCGATGGCGGAGGAAAGCGATCAGGGAATGACGCTGTCGATTAAGAGTCCCTGGGGTGAGGCGAAGTTATCAGTTACCATAGGCGGCAGGTATAACGCCTATAACCTGCTCGCCAGCCTGGCGGCTTTATGTGTTATGGGGATTCCCTTCCCGCAAGCAGTGGAGCGATTGTCGCGACTGTCACCGGTGCCCGGGAGAATGGAACGATTCGGTGGCGGCGGACAACCAACCGTGATTGTCGATTATGCCCACACACCGGATGCGTTGCAGAATGTATTGACGTTCGTTAAAAGCCAAACCACAGGTAAACTGGTGTGCGTATTCGGCTGCGGTGGCAACCGGGATCGCTCGAAAAGACCGCAGATGGGTGCTATTGCCGAGACCTATGCGGATGTAATCATATTAACCAATGACAATCCACGGTATGAAGATCCACTGGCGATCATAGAAGGTATTTTAGGCGGTATTTCAGATCGTAATGCCGTGCGTATCGAACTGGATCGAAACAAGGCTGTCACGGACGCTATCCAGTCAGCGCGTGCCGGTGATACGATTCTGGTAGCCGGCAAAGGACATGAAGCTTATCAGGAAATTGCGGGTCAGCGTTACCCCTTCAGTGATCGGCAGTTAGTGCGTCATCTGCTCGGTGCCGAGGGATGATTAATATGTTACTTTCGACAGCCGCACGCGATCTGCAAGCCAAACTCATCGGCGCTGACGTGCGTTTTGCCGGCTGCTCGACCGACAGCCGGAAAATCAAGACAGGTGAAATGTTTATTGCCCTGCGTGGCAAACATTTTGATGGTCATGATTTTATCGATCGTGCCCGGCACAGTGGCGCCGCCGCGGCCATGGTTGAGATGGATATTGGAGAATCTCTACCGCAGCTTCGGGTCACTGATACCCGCTTGGCCATGGGGCAACTGGCCGGGCTGTGGAGAAATGGTTTTGATCTGCGGCTAGTTGCTGTCACCGGCAGTAATGGCAAGACCACAGTTAAGGAAATGCTGGCGACCATCCTGTCACTGCAGGCGCCCGTACTGGCGACCCAGGGTAATCTCAACAATGACATTGGCGTGCCTTTGACACTGTTCAACATTGGCGCTAAGCACCGTTATGCCGTTATTGAAATGGGAGCTAACCACCCTGGAGAAATCGCATATCTGAGTAAACTCGCCAGACCTGATATTGCCGTGATCACACAGTGCGCGCCAGCCCATCTCGAAGGTTTTGGATCGGTCGATGGCGTTGCCAGGGCGAAGGCGGAAATTTTCACAGGACTCTCCGGAAATGGCGTTGTGATTATCAATGCTGATGATCACTATGCTCAGTTCTGGCGGGAGCAGACCAGGGGTTTGAGACAACTGAGTTTTGGATTTACCAACCAGGCGGATGTAACTGCAACAGCTGACCGTATGGATACCGGTACCGGTTGCCATCAATTCCGTATCGTTATTGATAACGGCGATATCGAAATTGCACTCAATCTACCGGGCCGGCATAACGTCCAGAATGCCCTGGCCGCGGCAGCTTGCGCCATAGCCCTGGATATCCCGGCCGAGGTCATTAAAGCGGGACTGGAACAGACCCAGGCCAGCAAGGGCCGATTGCAGATGAAACGAGGGCTAGCCGGTGCCTGCCTCTTTGATGATACCTATAACGCCAATCCCGTATCGTTAGAGGCGGCGCTGACTCTGGTGGCCAGTCGGGGCGGCCGGCACTGGCTGGTCTTGGGTGATATGGGTGAGTTGGGTGCTGATGCTAGTGAGTTGCACCTGCATGCGGGCGAACGGGCCAGAGAACTTGGCTTTGAAAAACTTTATGCACTTGGTCAGTTGAGTTGTAATGCTGTGGTTGGATTTGGTAGCGGCGCCAGACATTTTCTCGACGCCGAGAGCCTGATGAAATCCCTGCGGCTGGAACTTGCCAAGGATGTGACTCTGTTGATCAAGGGATCAAGGGCTATGGCGATGGAAAATATCGTCAATGCCCTGGTAGAGGTAAATCACTGATGTTGTACTGGCTTACCGAATATCTGGTGCAGTTCGACTCCGGGTTTAATGTATTTCAATACATCACCATGCGCACCATTCTCGGTGCTCTAACATCGTTATTCATTGCGCTCATCGTCGGTCCCTTTCTCATTGAATCCCTGAATAAATACCAGATTGGCCAGTTAATCAGAAATGATGGCCCGCAGTCACATATCGAGAAGGCCGGTACTCCGACTATGGGCGGCCTGTTAATCCTGATATCCATCTCGGTAAGCACCCTCTGCTGGGCGGACCTCAGTAATCGTTTTGTCTGGGTGGTATTTCTGGTTACCCTGGCATTCGGCGTTATCGGTTGGGTTGATGATTATCGCAAGGTGGTCAAACGCGATCCCTCTGGTTTGGCACCAAGATGGAAATATTTCTGGCAATCCGTGGCCGGCATTGCAGCTGCAGTTTATTTATACGCATCCGCTGATGTCGCGACCGAAACTCAATTGATACTGCCGTTTATAAAATCATTCAGTTTTGATATGGGCTGGTCTTTTATTGTGCTGACCTATTTTGTCATCGTCGGATCTAGCAATGGTGTGAATCTGACAGACGGTCTGGATGGACTGGCGATATTACCGACGGTCATGGTGGCCGGGGCACTGGCGATTTTCGCTTATGTAACCGGTCGTATCGATTATGCGCAATATCTGGGTATTCCCTATATACAAGGTGTTGGTGAAGTCAGTGTGTTTTGTGCGGCGATAGTCGGCTCCGGATTGGGATTTTTATGGTTTAACACCTATCCGGCCCAGGTGTTCATGGGCGACATCGGTGCCTTGGCCCTGGGGGCAGCCATCGGCGTGGTTGCGGTCGTGGTCAGGCAGGAACTGGTGCTGTTCATCATGGGGGGAGTATTCGTCATGGAAACTGTTTCGGTAATCCTGCAGGTCGGCTCATTTAAATTGACCGGGCGCAGGATTTTTCACATGGCGCCATTACATCACCATTACGAATTGAAAGGCTGGCCGGAGCCCAGGGTAATTGTCCGCTTCTGGATTATTACCTTTATTCTGGTCTTAATCGGCTTATCGAGCCTGAAGATTCGTTAATGGCTATGAATCTGGCACTAGATAAATTTACCAGTATGAAGGATGTGGAGAAAAAATTTGACATGGTAATTCTTGGTCTCGGCAAGACCGGGATATCCTGTGCCAGATTTTTTTCCGGTCGTAATCAGGTACTGGCACTGATGGATAGCCGTATGCACCCGCCCGGATTGGAGACGGCAAAAAAGAACTTTCCCGGGATTCCCATATACCTGGGGTCCTTTGACCAGAATATTCTGAACTCGGCCAGGGAATTAATCGTCAGCCCCGGCATTGCTGTCACTGATCCAGCCATCAGCATGGCCAGCCGCGCCGGTGTTTCCGTGGCCGGGGATATCGAAATCTTCTGCCGGCACGTGACCAGGCCGATCGTGGCAGTTACCGGATCGAATGGTAAAAGTACGGTGGCCACACTGATCCATCGGATGATAGAGGCATCCGGACGGACAGCGAAGCTGGGTGGTAACATAGGCACACCGGCGCTAGATCTCCTGCAGGGGCCGGAACCTGAATTTTACGTACTCGAACTTTCCAGTTTCCAGCTAGAGACTACCAGTTCACTGGATGCAGCCGCGGCTGTGGTGCTGAATATCAGCGAAGATCATATGGATCGCTACGCTAACCTGCAGGAATATGCGATCGCCAAGTTCAGGATCTATGACGGAACCGGCACGCTGGTGATTAACCTCGATGATAGAATGGTGGCGGCGTTCTCCAGAAAAAGCCGGAAGAATATCTGCTTTACTGCAACGGAACCCGGTAAAAACTCCTTTGGTATTCGTGAGCTGCATGGTGACAAGGTTATCGCTTACGGTGATACCGTTATATGTCCGATTAAGGATATCCCGCTTCAAGGCAGGCACAATATCAGCAATATCCTGGCGGCATTGGCGTTGGGTACCGCGATCGGGTTACCCATGCAGGGCATGTTGGCCGGTATGCGTGATTTTCAGGGTTTGCCACACCGGTGTCAGTGGTTGAAACGGATCAACGATGTTGACTGGTATAACGACTCGAAAGGAACAAATGTCGGTGCCAGTTGTGCTGCTATCGAAGGACTGGCTGGTGATAATAATCTGATTCTGATCGCCGGTGGTGACGGCAAAGGCGCTGATTTTTCGCCGTTGTCAGCTGCCGCCGCAGGTCGGGTCAGGGCTGCCATACTTATTGGCCGGGATGCGCAGCGGTTGGCAGATGTCCTGCATGCTGTAACAGCCGTGTATTTTGCCCTGGATATGTACGCCGCGGTCAGACTAGCCCATGAGCAATCCCGGCCACAAGACATCGTCCTGTTATCGCCAGCTTGCGCCAGTCTCGATATGTTTACCGATTATCAGCATCGTGGTGCCGTATTTGCAGAGGCTATCGAGAGGATCGGGCACGAATGATGTCCCGACACCCTGCCTTTGGCTATAACCAGGCTTCCCGTATCCGGAAGCAGCCTGTGCACTACGACACCTGGCTGATCGCTGTCATATTATTATTAATCGGTCTTGGCCTGATTCTGGTTTCATCGTCATCCATCTCGGTCGCTGAAAAGACTTATGGTAAGCAACTGTATTTTTTCTGGCGCCAGTTAATTGCAGTTGGCATTGGTCTGGTGTGCGCCGTCGTAACCATCAGGATACCACTGATCGTCTGGCAGCGCCTGAATACGTATCTACTGCTGCTGGGGATTTTGCTGCTGGTTGTGGTTCTGGTGCCGGGGATCGGAAGAGAAGTTAACGGTAGTATGCGCTGGGTCAAACTGGGTTCCTACAGCCTGCAAAGCTCCGAACTGGTAAGGATTTTCATGATAATTTATCTTGCCGGTTACCTCCTGCGCCATGGTGAAAAACTTCGGCAGAGTCTCGCCGGGTTCATCGTCCCAGTCAGCGTCGTTACCATACTTGCCGCTTTGCTGTTACTGGAACCTGACTATGGGACGGCAGTGGTATTCTTCGCCGCCGCGTTGGGCATGCTGTTCGTAGGCGGAGTGCCGTTAAGCCGGTTTGTCGCCTGGGTCATGGTAGCGGGAACGGCGCTGGTTACTCTGGCATTAGGTTCTGCGTACCGGTTGCAACGGTTAGTCAGTTTCATGGATCCATGGTCAGATCCCGATAATAGCGGCTTCCAATTAATTCAGGCGCTGGTGGCTTTCGGTCGCGGCGATTGGCTTGGGGTTGGTTTGGGCAGCAGTGTCCAGAAGCTGTTTTATTTACCGGAGGCGCATACGGATTTTATTTTTGCTGTCCTGGCGGAAGAACTCGGTTTGATCGGCAGCGTAACTGTTATTCTGCTGTTCTTTTTTATCGTCTGGCGATCTTTCGTCATAGCCCAGGTGGCCGAAGAGCTGGATAAAAAGTTCGCCGCCTACCTGGCCTATGGCATTGGCCTGATGATAGGAATGCAAGCCTTCATTAATATGGGGGTCAACATGGGCCTGTTGCCGACCAAGGGTTTGACATTGCCGTTTGTGAGTTATGGTGGCAACAGTGTTATCAGTAACTGCATCCTCATTGGTTTGTTACTGCGAATTGAATACGAAAATCATTTTACCGGCAATGCCAGATTGCCGGAGGTGGTGAACACTTATGCCGCATAAATCGGTACTTATTATGGCAGGCGGTACTGGCGGTCATGTTTACCCGGCCTTGGCGGTCGCTGATTATCTAAGGCAGCACACCGTAACAGTTGTCTGGCTAGGGACCCGGCAAGGTATCGAATCCAGACTGGTCCCGGCGCGAGGATATCAGTTGCTCACTATCGGCATCAGTGGACTACGAGGCAAGGGGATATGGAAATGGTTAAAGGCTCCGTTCATGATCCTTGTTGCTGTGGTTAATGCCTACTACATAATCAGACGGATGAAACCGGATGTGGTTTTGGGGATGGGCGGCTTCGTCAGCGGGCCTGGAGGTATTGCCGCCTGGTTAGCGGGAATCCCGCTCTACATTCATGAGCAAAATTCGATTTTAGGTCTCACCAACCGCATGCTCGCGCTACTGGCTGATGCCGCGATGGAGGGATTCCCAGGGACTTTTACGCCGAAGGTGCATGCGCAAACAACGGGGAATCCTGTCCGTGCTGAGTTAATTGCGTTGCCCGATCCGGACCAACGGCTACGGGACCGTTGTAACGGCCCTTTGCATTTGTTGGTAATCGGCGGCAGCCAGGGAGCCAGGGTTTTTAATAATCTCCTGCCCACGGCACTCACACACCTGGATGAAACAGTCAAGATCGATATCTGGCATCAAACCGGGGAGCGAAATTATGCCGCGGCCCGGGAAAATTATGCCGCGGTCAAGACCTCATGTCAGGTTCGCATCGATCCTTACATAGACGATATGGCCGCGGCCTACTCGTGGGCGGATATCGTCTTGTGCCGGGCCGGGGCCCTGACTATAGCGGAAATTTGCACGGTAGGAATTGCCTCGATCCTGGTGCCATACCCATATGCCGTTGATGATCACCAGACAAACAATGCCAGGTATCTGAGTGAGCGGGGCGCTGCCGTGTTATTGGCGGAAGCGGAACTCAAAGAACAAAAACTGGCGGCCTTGCTTAGTGAGTTTAACCGGACCAGGGATAAACTGCTGCGGATGGCCAAGTCAGCAAGAAAGTTGGCCAAACCGGAAGCGACCAGGACAGTCGGGGACCTCTGCCTGGGAGGCGCATATGCCTGATCGGAGTGGTCATACCATGGGCCGGGTACGGCATATTCATTTCGTCGGCATCGGTGGTGCGGGTATGAGTGGTATAGCTGAAGTGCTGCATAACCTTGGTTATGAAGTGTCGGGGACTGATCAAAACGAAAGTCGAACCACGAAACACCTGCGGGAACTCGGTATCAAGGTCAGCTTGGGGCATAGCGCCAGTCATATCAATGGCAGCGACGTGGTTGTCTATTCCAGTGCCGTTTCCGCCAGTAATCCGGAATTGCAATCCGCGCGGCAAAAACGCATTCCGGTGATCCGGCGTGCGCAAATGCTGGCGGAACTGATGCGGTTCCAATCAGGTATTGCGGTCGCTGGCACGCACGGCAAGACCACGACTACCAGCCTTATCGCCAGCCTGCTGGCGGAAGGTGGATTCGATCCCACCTACGTCATTGGTGGGCTGCTCAACAGCGCAGGTTCCCACGCCAGGCTAGGTGCGGGAAAATATCTCGTGGCGGAGGCAGATGAGAGTGACGCTTCGTTTCATCATCTGCAGCCCGTCATCGCGGTGCTGACCAATATCGATCCGGACCACCTGGAAAATTATGGCGGTGACTTCGCGGTTCTGAAGCGCAATTTCGTGGAGTTTCTGAGCCGCCTGCCATTTTACGGTCTGGCCGTTATCTGTGTTGACAATACCGGGTCCAGGGAGATTACGGCAAAGATCGTCAATTCCTTTATAACTTACGGGATCGATAATGTAGCGGACTTCACGGCACGTAATATAAGTTACGATAAAAGCACTACCATATTTGAAGTATGTCACGGTGAACCGGAACAGAAGTTCGAAGTAAGACTCAACCTTCCTGGTAAACATAATGTTCTTAATGCCCTGGCCGCGATAGCGGTTGCCACAGAACTCGGTATCGGCAGGGATGTGATCACGCGGGCTTTGGCTAATTTTCAGGGTATTGGGAGGCGTTGCCAGATCCTTGGTGAGATCCATATAGATAATAAATCCGCGCTGTTGATCGACGACTATGCTCATCATCCGGCTGAGATTGCCGCAACTCTGTCGGCCGTGAAATCAGGTTGGCCCGGCAGACGCCTGGTAGTTATATTTCAACCACATCGGTATACACGTACGCGGGATTTATTCGCGGATTTCGCTGCAGTTCTGGCTACCGTGAATGTGTTAGTCCTGCTTGGTATTTATGCTGCCGGAGAAGTTCCGATCATCGGTGTGTCCAGCGCCGCACTTGCTCAGTCCATACAAGCGCAAGGCAAACTTACTCCCGTCTATAGAGAAAATCTCGCTGATGTCTATGCCGTGATTCCGGAGTTAGTGCTGGACCAGGATATCTTATTAATCCTCGGCGCGGGGAGTATTGGTTCACTCGGCGGCAACTTACTGAATCAGTACGGATCGACCATCCATTGAGGTGTGTGTGTTAACTGTTGGATATTTAAATGATGAAATCAAACTGAGTCCGGTTGTCATGATGAAGCGAGCAGACGAAAAAATCTTGCGTGGTGTCATGAAATTTCAGGAGCCGATGTCCAAACACACATCCTGGCGTGCCGGCGGTTCTGCAGACAGATTTTATATACCTGCTGATCTAGCAGATCTGTCAAGGTTTTTATCACAATGCAATCATGATGAAGCCCTGGTCTGGCTGGGTTTGGGCAGTAATTTACTGGTACGCGATGGCGGTTTCAGGGGTACGGTACTAGCTGTCTCCGGTGTGCTGGATGAAATACTTATGTGCGGCACCAATGTAATTAAGGTTGGAGTTGGTACCAGTTGTAATAAATTCGCGCGCTATGTGGTGAATGCAGGATTAACCGGAGTTGAATTCCTGGCCGGTATCCCGGGTACTATCGGCGGCGCACTGGCCATGAATGCCGGTGCTTATGGCGGGGAGACTTGGGACTATGTCAGGAGTGTTGCAACAATCAGTCGTAACGGGATGGAACATACCAGTGCCCGTAATGAGTTTGAGACTGGCTACCGGTTTGTAAGATTGCCAGAGAATGAATGGTTTATATCCGCGGAGTTTCAACTGCCGACTGATACCGACAAAACTGCCCATATACGTCTGCGGGAATTACTGGCTAAGCGGTCTGAATCCCAGCCTACCGGTCAATTCAGCTGTGGTTCGGTGTTCCGCAACCCGGGTGGCGATTACGCCGGCCGTTTAATTGATGCCTGCGGCCTGAAGGGAATGCGCGTCGGCAAGGCCAGTATTTCCGGAAAACATGCAAACTTTATTATCAACGAAGGCGGGGCTAGTGCCGGGGAGATAGAGCAATTAATTAAATTAGTACAACAACGGGTCAGGGACCGAACCGGTATCTTTCTGGAACCGGAAGTGCGGATTATCGGGGAAGCAGAAAAGTTATGAGAAATGAGGCAATGTTGCGTCTGCAGTCGCATATAAAAATCAGCTTGGGTAATGTGGACGCCCACGCGATGCATGCTCATGGCTGTTGTATGGGACAGTATTTTACAGAGTTTGTCATCTTCTATGGACGCATCGTTTCTGAGGTGTCTTATGAGGTTAAAGAGGTTCGTGCATGAGAGCTCATGTTGCAAAAGCTTACAGTGAGGAAAATCTGGTGCCGGGCACTCCGACTTTGCCACTAAAGAATATCAGATCCAGCCTGCTGCTGATGCTGCTGATTACTGTGTCGATCGTGTGGGTGCTGATAACCTTGATGCGGCCTGACATATTACCGATCAAAAGGGTTCGCGTTGAAGGCGAGTTTCAGCAGCTGGCTCCAGACCGTTTAGAGGCAATTGTAACTGATACGGTAAGAGGTGGATTCTTTAATGTTAACGTGGAAGTGATAAAGAAAATATTACTGCTGGATCCGTGGGTACATCAGGTTACCGTACTTAGAAACTGGCCAGATAGTTTGACAGTGCAGGTTTCAGAGCAAGTGGCTGTAGCACGATGGGGTGACTCGGGATTGATTAATCCGGATGGGGCATTATTTACACCTGATTCGTATACCTACCCGGAAAACTTACCGACATTACGCGGGCCGAGCGAGACCTATGGCCAGATGCTGGCGCAATATCTAAAACTCCAGGAAATCATCATGGGTACCGGTTATGTCATCAATGGCCTGACTCTAAATGATCGACGTTCATGGACAATGCGATTATCCGGCGGTCCACTCTTAATACTCGGTAAAAAAAATAAATTGAATCGACTGGCAAGATTCGTAACGTATATAAAATCAGGACCGTTGGAAAACCTGCAGGAAATGGAGACAGTCGACCTGCGTTATACGAACGGGTTCGCTGTCAGATGGAAAGACAAATCATATAACTTTGAGTTAGGGCGGGATCATAATGGCTAAAAAAGCTGATAAAAATCTGATTGTCGGGCTGGACATCGGAACCTCCAAGGTGGTTGCGATTGTCGGCGAAGTAACTTCCGGGGGTGAGATTGAAATTATCGGGCTTGGATCAAGTCAATCCCGGGGCCTGAAAAAAGGCGTTGTGGTAAATATTGAATCAACGGTGCATACAATTCAGCGCGCCATCGAGGAAGCGGAACTGATGGCTGGGTGTGAGATTCATTCTGTCTATGCTGGTATAGCCGGTAGCCACATCAGAAGTCTCAATTCTCATGGGATAGTTGCGATCAGGGATAATGAAGTTTCGATAGGTGATGTCGATCGTGTCATCGATGCGGCACGGGCTGTGGCAATACCTGCGGATCAAAAGATATTGCATATTTTGCCGCAGGAGTTCGTCATCGATAGTCAGGAAGGTATTAAGGAGCCGATTGGTATGTCCGGTGTCAGGCTCGAGGCCAAGGTGCATATGGTGACGGGATCCGTGAGTTCGGCGCAGAATATTATCAAATGCGTCAGACGCTGCGGTCTTGAGGTCGATGACATAATTCTTGAACAATTGGCTTCAAGTTCCGCTGTATTGACTGAGGATGAAAAGAATCTGGGTGTCTGCCTGGTTGATATCGGTGGGGGTACTACCGACATCGCGATTTTTACCGACGGATCAATTCATCATACTGCGGTTATTCCTATCGCCGGTGATCAGGTGACTAATGATATTGCCGTGGCTCTTAGAACGCCTACCCAGCATGCCGAAGATATCAAGGTCAGATATGCCTGCGCCCTGACACAATTGGCGAATCCTGAGGAAACCATAGAGGTCCCCAGCGTCGGTGACAGGCCATCGCGACGCCTGGCTAGACAAACGCTCGCAGAGGTGGTGCAACCAAGATATGAAGAACTGTTTTCACTGGTGCAAGCCGAACTAAGACGCAGTGGTTATGAGGAACTGATAGCGGCCGGTGTAGTGTTAACAGGGGGCAGCTCCAAAATGGAAGGCGCTGTTGAACTGGCGGAAGAAATATTTCACATGCCTGTCAGAGTTGGAATCCCGCAGTTTGTCAGCGGCTTATCAGATGTAGTGAAAAATCCGATTTACTCAACTGGAGTCGGATTGTTGTTGTTTGGTCAGAAGCAATTACAAAATGCCATGCCAGGAGTGAATTTCGACAGTAGTGTCAAGGGAGTTTGGCAGAGGATGCGCAATTGGTTTCAGGGCAATTTTTAGTTGTCATTAATATTATTAATTTAGAGGAGGATTCGGAATGTTTGAATTAGTTGATGCTGCCAACCAGACAGCGGTCATTAAAGTCATTGGTGTAGGTGGTGGCGGGGGTAATGCCATCGAACATATGGTTAAAGCTGATATCGAGGGGGTCGAATTTATCTGTAGCAACACAGATGCACAGGCGCTAAAGAATTCATCGGCAAAGACTATTCTGCAAATGGGCGCCAGTGTTACCAAGGGCCTGGGCGCGGGCGCTAATCCGGAGGTCGGGCGTCAGGCTGCGCTGGAAGATCGGGACCGGATCATGGATGTTCTGGAGGGTTCTGACATGATTTTTATTACCGCCGGGATGGGTGGCGGAACCGGTACTGGAGCGGCGCCAATTGTCGCCCAGGTTGCCAAGGAAATGGGCATTTTGACTGTAGCGGTGGTAACACGTCCGTTTTCCTTCGAAGGTAAAAAGCGGGCGCAGATTGCCGACAACGGTATCCGGGAATTAAGTCAATTTGTGGATTCTCTAATTACCATACCGAACGAGAAATTATTATCCGTTCTGGGCCGTGATATCAGCTTACTCAATGCATTTAGTGCCGCCAATGATGTATTGTTGGGTGCAGTGCAGGGGATCGCGCAACTGATAACCTGCCCGGGTCTGATAAATGTCGACTTTGCCGACGTCCGAACTGTAATGTCGGAAATGGGTATGGCCATGATGGGGTCAGGTAAGGCGCAAGGGGAAGATCGCGCTGTTGTGGCAGCCGAAGCAGCGATATCAAGTCCGCTATTGGAGGATGTCAATCTTACCGGGGCGAAGGGTATATTGGTGAACATTACCGCAGGAATGGATCTTTCTATCGGTGAGTTCGATGAAGTTGGCAATACCATCAAGCAATTCGCTTCAGAAAATGCGACCGTCGTGATCGGAACGGTAATCGATCCGGAGTTAAGCGGAGAGATGCGGGTGACCATTGTAGCAACCGGATTAGGCCAGGTTTCTGCACGTCAGGATGATTTATCCCGGGTAAAACTGGTTCAAACAGCCATTGGCGGCGTGGATTATAAGGAATTGGAAAGACCGACAGTTATGCGGAATCAGGGGCCCAAAGCCAATGTAAATCCCCTACACGGGGATCCGGAGTATTTGGATATTCCAGCTTTTTTGCGCCGACAAGCGGATTAAAATCTGTAAAAATCTTCTAAAATCATTAAAAAATACCCAGGGAGGTGAATGAAAGATAAGCTAAAGCTTGACAGATACAGGATTTGCCCGTAAAAAAGCACGTTGGAACCTCTTTAAGGGAGGTCGGGAAGCTGACGACATATTATTAATGATAAAGCAAAGAACATTGAAAAATGTCATCCGGGCAACCGGTGTCGGACTGCATACCGGTAAAAAGGTATATTTAACACTCAGACCAGCGCCAGCCAATGCAGGCATCATATTCCGCAGAGTTGATCTGGATGTACCGGTTGAAATCCGAGCCTGCCCGAAGAATGTCGGTGATACGAAATTATCGACAACCCTTATTAAAGATAATATCCGCATATCCACAGTCGAACATTTACTTTCCGCACTGGCTGGTTTCGGTATTGATAATGCTTATATCGATACCAGCGCCGATGAAATACCCATAATGGATGGTAGCGCCGGACCATTTGTGTTTTTAATCCAATCTGCGGGTATAGAAGAACAGAATTCCTTAAAGCAGTTCATGCGCATCAAGAAAAGAGTCTATGTCGAAAACGGCGACAAGTGGGCCTTGTTTGAACCGTTCAATGGATTCAAAGTCGGGTTTACCATCCAGTTTTCTCATCCGGCTTTCACCGTGAAGAATTGTCAGGCGGAAATAGACTTTTCCACTACTTCATTTGTCAAGGAAGTTAGCAGGGCAAGAACCTTTGGGTTTATGCGCGATGTTGAATTACTACGACAAAAAAATCTTATACTTGGTGGTAGTCTGGATAACGCAGTAGTCGTGGATGAGTACCGGATATTAAATGAAGACGGACTTCGTTATGAAGATGAATGCGTTAAACACAAGATACTTGATGCAATTGGTGACTTGTATTTGCTGGGGCACAGTTTAATCGGTTCGTTCAAAGGATATAAATCCGGGCATGAACTGAATAACCGTTTATTAAAGAAGTTGCTGGCGACAAAGTCAGCGTGGGAACTTGTGAGTTATGAGGATGAAAACAAGTTGCCGATCTCATTTATGCAGCCGATCCCGGCTGTCTAAGTTAACTAATAATAAAATAACTACAATAATAATAATTAAGATCCAACATGATGTTTGGTGAGGTTTGAAAGGGAAGTTCTAAGTTTGTGGTCTTTCATCGATCGAGCTGTATTTTCGATAAGTTTTGTTGTGTTTTGAGAAAGGGAACTCATTCGTTTCGCAGGTTTGCTGTCGGTATTACTGATAACAACCTTAATGCGTACGGATTTTAGCTCATTTAGACCACAGTTTTGTCTGACAATATTAAGAATATTTTGTATGTTGAAGCGCAGCCTTGATGCCCATGCCGTACTGTCTGTGTGCAACATTAAGGAGTCTTTGGAATAATTCGCTACGTGCAAATGCTCTGATAATGGTGGACCCAGTTCTGAGCGGAGCCTGTGCTGACATATAAGGATACGGGAGATATGTTCGACTATTTCGGATAACGTCTTTGAACGGCTGCTCAGGAAATCATTGATTGTCGCGGGACGGTATATATCACTGGACATACAGATAGCTTATAGCAAATAACAATGAAAATCATAATATTATCTAATACAAGAAATCGGAGCCGGAGTGTATCGTTGAATCTGGCTATTGCTGTCGCTATGTCCTGCGCCATTGTTTTAACAATTTCAGCCGGGATCTTTTTCTCAGGAATACAGTACGCAAAACATAATTCGACAGAGATCCTAAAGTCTATTCGCGCACAGACTTATTCAGGTTGGGAACAAAAAATTAAAGAGCAGGCAGCAGATATCGATGAACTCAAATTGATCACGGAAAAATCAATGGATGCCATGGCGAGCAGGTTAAGCCGGTTGCAGGGACATGTTTATCGTCTTGATGCCCTCGGCTCACGTCTGGCATCGATGGCCAATCTGGAAGACCTGGAATTTGGACTGGATAATCCGCCAGGCTTAGGAGGACCGATTTCCAGTAGCCAGTTGCAATCCATCAATATTCCTGATTTTCTGTTGACCCTGGAAGAACTGGAGAAAAATATACAGGACCGTAGCGAAAAACTATCGGCGATAGAATCTATGCTGATTAATCGCAGTTTACAGGAGCAGACTCTGCCCACAGGAAACCCCGTGCAAAGCGGCTGGTTATCCTCGATATTTGGTTATCGGACGGACCCTATAACAGGTAAACGGGAATTTCATGAGGGTCTGGATTTTTCGGGAAAACCCGGTACGCCTATATCCGCAGTAGCCACCGGTATCGTTACATGGTCCGGTCCCAGGTTCGGTTATGGTAATCTGGTTGAAATAAATCACGGTAGTGGGAATATCACACGGTACGCACACAACGCCAAAAATCTCGTTAACGTCGGTGATAAGGTGGAAAAGGGAGAGGTGATCGCCATAATGGGAAATTCCGGGCGCAGCACCGGCACCCATGTTCACTTTGAGATGCTGAAAAACGGTGTCCAGGTAAATCCGAAAAACATTATAGTTTCTAAATAAGTATTATTTTCCATCCCTCCGGTTTAATTTTCCAACGCACGGGAATTTGTCGCTTTAATACGTGATATAATCTCCGCTAACTCTCGTTATCCCGGTATACAGGGATTACAGCAGTTAAAGTGAAAAGATGTTTGTATCAAACCAATTTCAACAATAAATATCCAGTCTATTAATTCCGAGATTTTATGTTATCGAAATTATTTGCAAAAATATTTGGCAGCAGGAATGAACGCATACTAAAACTCATGCGTAGTAACATCGCCAGAATTAATTCACTGGAAGAAGAAATTTCAAGATTGGCGGAAACTGAATTCCCAAAAAGAACTAATTCCCTGAAAGAACGGTATTCAAAAGGTGAAACTCTGGACGCGTTATTACCTGAAGCCTTTGCTCTGGTTCGTGAAGCAGGTAAACGAACGGTTAACATGCGACACTTTGACGTACAGTTGATAGGAGGCATGGTTTTACATGAGGGCAATATCGCAGAAATGCGGACTGGCGAGGGTAAAACCCTGGTTGCAACTCTAGCTGCATATCTGAATGCCTTGACTGGTAAAGGAGTGCATATCATAACTGTAAATGATTATCTGGCGCGGCGGGATGCAGAATGGATGGGGAAGATATATAAATATCTGGGGATGAATACTGGTGTGATCGTGACTGGGCTATCCAATGAAGAGCGCAGACAGGCCTACGCCGCCGATATCATTTACGGCACCAATAATGAATTCGGGTTTGATTATCTGCGTGATAATATGAAATTTACCAAGCAAGAACAGGTAATGCAGGAATTAAACTACGCCATAGTTGACGAAGTGGATTCAATTCTGATTGATGAGGCGCGTACGCCATTGATTATTTCCGGTTCAGTGGATGATCGTTCCGATCTGTACCTTAGTATTAATAAAATTATTCCGAAACTTTTACGGCAAACAAACGAGGGCGGCTCGGGCGATTTCACAGTGGATGAAAAATCCAGACAGGCATATCTGACGGAGTCGGGTATTGACCATGTTGAATCCCTGTTTCTCCAGGCCGGCGTCATGCAAAAAGGGCAGGGTCTGTATGATCCGGTAAATATACCTGTCCTGCATCATTTGAATGCGGCACTGCGGGCACATACGCTGTTTCATAATGATATTGATTACATTGTCAAGGATAATGAAGTAGTGATTGTTGATGAATTCACCGGTAGAACCATGCCTGGTCGCCGCTGGTCTGAAGGTTTACATCAGGCCATAGAGGCCAAGGAGGGTGTGCCGATACAAAATGAAAATCAGACCCTGGCCACTATTACCTATCAAAATTATTTTCGTCTTTATAATAAGCTTTCCGGAATGACCGGAACTGCTGATACTGAAGCCTATGAATTTCAGCAAATCTACAAACTTGAAGTGGTGGTAATACCCACCCATATGCCAATGATCAGGGATGACCAGTCTGATGTAATTTATTTGAAAGCGAAGGAGAAGTACACTGCCATTATCACTGACATAAAGGATTGTCTTCTCCGCGGACAACCGGTATTGGTGGGTACGGCTTCCATTGAGGTATCGGAATTAATATCGGACATGTTGACACGGGACAAAGTGAAACATCAGGTCTTAAATGCCAAATATCACGAAAAGGAAGCAGATATTATTGCCCAGGCCGGCCGGCCTGGCACTGTAACCATAGCTACCAATATGGCGGGCCGTGGCACAGATATTGTTCTCGGTGGCAATTATGAAGCGGAACTTAAAAAACTGGAACAACCAGATGAGGCTACCATTACTAAATTGAGGGCGGATTGGCAAGCGCTGCATAATACTGTATTAACCAGTGGTGGGTTGCGGATAATTGGTACGGAAAGGCATGAATCCAGAAGAATAGATAATCAGCTCCGTGGCCGTTCCGGCAGACAGGGGGATCCAGGTTCCAGCCGCTTTTATTTATCCTTGGAAGACAATCTGATGCGTATTTTTGCATCGGAAAAAGTCAGCGCCATTATGCAGCGATTGGGTATGGAAGAGGGTGAGGCCATTGAATCAAATCTGGTATCCAAGGCGATAGAAAACGCACAGCGGAAAGTGGAAGCACATAATTTTGATATCAGAAAACATTTGCTTGAATATGATGATGTTGCCAATGACCAACGCAAGGTTATTTACGAATGGCGCAGTGATTTACTGGAAATTAATGACATCTCTGATGAAATCAAACGTATGCGGGAAGATGTCTGCAATGCAGTGATTGAAATTTATATTCCGCCTAACAGCATGCCTGAGCAATGGGATGTGCAGGGACTGACCGAGGCGGTTGAGCATGAGTTCAGATGCAGATTGCCGATCAAAAAGTGGCTGGATGAAGATCAGGAATTGCATGGAGAAACTTTAAAGGTAAAACTATTGCAGGCCATTTTCGCAACCATGTCTGAAAAAGAAAAACTGGTGCCGCCGGAATTGATGCGGCGACTGGAAAAAGACATCATGCTGGATGTGCTCGATCGCCACTGGAAAGAGCATCTTGTTGCTATGGATTATCTGCGTCAGGGTATCGGCTTGCGTGGTTATGCCGCCAAAAATCCAAAACAGGAATACAAGCGTGAGGCATTTACCATGTTTGGAGAGATGCTGGAAAACATCAAAAATGACGTTGTCGGTATCCTATCTAAGGTGCATGTCCGGACGGAAGCGGATGTAGATCTTGCCGAGCGTAAACCAGAACCTCAGCAAATTACCTATAATCATCCTTCGGCGCCAAACGCCTTGACGGGTAGCGCCGGAGAAGCCGACAGACCGGAGTCGGTCAAACAACCTTATGTAAGAGGCGACCGAAAAATCGGCCGCAATGAACCTTGTCCCTGTGGTTCTGGCAAAAAATTTAAACAATGCCACGGCAAACTCGCGTGATTGCCTCAGTTAGGTGAGTAAATGGCTGTTGGATTATCAGAGCCCGGTGTAATACTGCCTGTGCCAGGGATCAGGTTGGCAGCCTGTACGGCGGGTCTGTATCGAAAACAGCGCCCGGATTTCGCGCTACTTGCTATGGATGAGGGTTCGGTAAGCGCAGCGGTTTTTACCAGCAACCAATTTTACGCCGCACCGGTACAGATTGCGAGACAGCACCTTAAGCAAACATCCCCAAGGTTTTATATTATCAATGCCGGCAATGCGAATGCCGGAACCGGCAAGCGTGGTGTGGACGACGCACGCCGGATATGCCAGGAATTAGCGGCAATCGCCGGTTGCCATGGATCGGCTGTATTGCCATTTTCCACTGGCGTCATTGGTGAATATTTACCGGTTACCAAAATGCTGGAAAAAGTTCCGGAATTGTATGCGTCCCTTGGCGAGAACAACTGGTTGCCTGTTGTGCGGGCAATCATGACGACCGATACGATAGCCAAGGCTGTATCAAGACAGGTTACTATCGATGGTCGTATAGTGACGATATCAGGGATAGCCAAGGGATCGGGGATGATTAGGCCGGATATGGCGACCATGCTGGCATTTATTACCACGGACGTCCTGGCGGATCGGAACACATTGAATTGCATTCTAAACAATGCAGTAACTAAATCCTTCAACCGGATTAGCGTTGATGGTGATACCTCCACTAATGACGCCTGTATACTCGCGGCTACCGGCAAAAGCCGGTGCGATATCAATCAAAATCAACATAACAGGACTGTTTTTGAGCAGGTACTAACTGAAGTATTCGTGCATCTGGCACAGGCTATTGTCAGAGATGGAGAAGGGGCGACAAAATTCATCACCATAGAAGTAAATGAAGGACGTAATAGCGACGAGTGCTTGCAAGTAGCTTATGCGATAGCGAACTCGCCATTGGTGAAAACGGCATTTTTTGCCTCGGATCCGAATTGGGGCAGGATCCTCGCCGCAATCGGACGGGCCGGTATTCCAGAACTGGCTATTCCACTGGTCACAGTATATCTGGGGGATGTCTGTCTTGTTAAAGGAGGCGTCAGATCGGCACAATATACCGAGAGTGCCGGTCAGAAAATTATGCGGCAGCAGGAGATTACATTAAGGATAAGTCTTGGCAGGGGCGACTCAAGGGAAACCATATGGACATGTGACTTGTCACATGACTATGTCAGAATCAATGCTGAATACCGTTCTTAATTCAATTGGCGTCTGTATACGAACGATGGAAGTATCCGTTGTGGAAAATATTTACACGATTATAGCTATAGCGTGCCGTGCCTGAACCAAGGCAGTGTATAGCCGTGGGTGTTATCCTGGACCAGGCTACTAATAATGTACTTGTTGCCAGAAGACCGGAACATGCCCATCTTGGCGGCTTATGGGAATTTCCCGGAGGTAAGTTAGAACCTGGGGAATTAATCATGGATGCGCTGGTCAGGGAGTTAATGGAAGAACTGCATATTAAGATCAATCAGGCGCGGCCACTGATCAAAATAAATCACGATTATCCGGATAAATCAGTCCAACTGGATGTTTGGCTGGTAACGGCATGGAGCGGTTCACCTGCTGGCATGGAGGGACAGGAAATCAGATGGGTAAATAAAGATGCTCTTGCCATGCTCGAATTTCCAGACGCGGATAAATCAATAATTACCGCCATTAATCTTCCTTCCATTTACGCTATCACTCCTGACTTGCCGGAATATGGTCTGGAATTTTTTCGTCTATTTGAAAAACTGTTAAAAAACGGATTGCAACTGATTCAGTTTAGAAGCAAGGGATTAGCCAGACTAACGACATCGGAACTCATAAATAATATGTTTGTATTGTGTAACAACCATCATTGCCGTCTGCTGATAAACGGGATGCCGGACATGGAAGTGCTGAATAATGTACATGGCATACATTTATCCAGTAGTGAGCTTATTAATTTTAACAGCAGGCCACTGGGAGCAAATTATTTAATTGCTGCATCCTGTCACAATTCCCTGGAACTTGATCATGCCTGCCGGATTGGAGTTGATTTTGCGGTACTATCGCCGGTCAGGAAAACCATAAGCCATCCAGCGGCTACTCCGTTAGGTTGGGATGGTTTCGGAGAATTGGTGGCTGATTCCACGATCCCGGTTTATGCTTTGGGGGGCATGAGAAAATCCGATATTGGCAAGGCTCAGTCCTGTGGTGGACAAGGTGTGGCGATGATTCGTGGATTATGGAATAAATAGAATATTAATGTCTAGTCTCGAAATTTTCCGGTTCTGTCCAGATATCATGATGTTCTTTTTCCGTAATACAGTGATTACCGGACAACCAGTCACCTAAATCAATCAATCTGCACCGTTCACTGCAGAATGGCAGATGGATATTGTCAGACTCAACCCGGTTATTACAGGTAAGACATTTGTTTCTCATAAGATGCAACAGTGCAACTCAAACTGAACACTATCCTTGGTTTGGAAGGGGCGCTCCGATGTGGATGGCTGTTCCATGAAGCGGATGGCAAACCGATGCTTGCCACCACTGATCTCGGGATAATATTTAGATTCCCCTGGTAAAACAACTCTGATGAGATGGCAAGCCACATTTGCCTCGATTTGTTTTTGGTAGAAACCTCTTTCGGCCAGTTCGTTGCTGGGTGTGTTGCTGTTTCTAATCATTTGCAGGCTTAACTGGATACTATCTCTGAGTAAGAAAAGGTCTTTCTGCCAGTTGAGAAAATCATTGAATTTCTCCTGAGATGATTTATGTAGCCAATAAAAATAGCCGGGTATATCGAAATTACAGGTGCCGCCGGGAATGGCGATTCTTTGTTTGATTGACATCAGGAATTCGTTCTGGCGCAGGTTTACACCTGGCTGATAGGAACTGTCGCGTAATATACCAAGATAATTATCAATCTTGTTTAAGATGATCGTGAGTTTGTGATTATCAACAGCGGGAGAATTACCCAGCGCATTCAGGGTATTTGCGTGTCGCTCCAGTTCTTTAATAAGCTCTGATTTAATGTCAGAGCGGGTGATGAAATCGATTATTTCAATCAAAGTAGTGATTGCATTCCGGCTATCCCATTCGCTGGTACCATTGGTATAATGCGCAATCTGAGTGAACAAATGTTCCATACGCAAAAATGAGCGTATCCGTTCATTCAATGGTTGTTCATATGTAATTATGTTTTCCACAGTCAAATCATATAATTGAAGTCAGGCACCTGCTTTTTTCTGGTCAGCAAATTGTAAATATTTTTTATGTAATTGACACACTTTTGCCTGTAATGATGCGATATCAGCATCATTATTGATGACATCATCAGCCCGTTCCAACCTTTGGTTACGGTCAATTTGTGTAGCAATGATGTTCTGTATCTCCAGATGGTCAACGCCATCCCTGCCGGCAGCTCTGGCGACCTGTAATTCCTCGAGCACATCAATTACCAGTATTCTATCGATATTGTATGCTGAATTACCTTCAAATAATAAGGGTATACTGATGATGCAATAGGGGTGGCTATTATCCGCGATTCGTTTTTCTATCTCGGTACGTACAAGCGGATGAAGAATCGCTTCTAACCGTGCTTTCAGTCCAGCGTTTGCGAATATTAACTGGCGGATAAGGTGACGGCGTAAACCCTGATTATCATCTACTACTTCCGGACCAAATAATCTGATAATTGCATGGTAGGCAGGCTTACCGGCGCCGGATAACTCGCGAACAATGACATCGGCATCGATAATCCTGGCACCGAGCTTTTCGAACATTTGAGTTACAGTGGTTTTGCCGCTCCCGATGCCACCTGTCAATCCAACACAATACATCCGGCTCAAAAACCCGTGCTCCAGCGAAAATATAAAAAATTGATATCATGCCCCCAGACTAAAGCAATCCAGCCGGCGAGGGCGAGATAAGGACCGAAAGGGATCTGTTTGTTTTTGTCGTTAATTTTCATCATTATTAATCCGATCCCGATGATGGCACCGGTAAGTGATGATAATAAAATAATCAATGGTAACATTTGCCAGCCCAGCCATGCTCCAAGCATTGCCAGCAATTTAAAGTCACCATACCCCATTCCTTCTTTACCGGTTATTAATTTAAAACCCTTGTACACCGTCCAGAGAACGCCATAGCCCGCCATTGCTCCAATCAGACTGGAATTAATATCGGTAAATACACCGTATATATTGACCAGTATCCCTAGCCACAGGAATGGGAGGGTGATGTCATCTGGTAATAACTGGTGATCGATATCAATAACGCTCAGGGTCAGTAAAGCCCACGCGAGTAACAGCGCCAGAAATGCCTGGTAGGTAAAACCAAAATGCCAGGCGCAGAACATAGCCAGGATACCACTGGTTAGTTCTATGACCGGATAGCGGATGGCTATGGGATGATGACATGCTGAACATTTGCCGCCTAATATCAGATAACTTGCTACCGGGATATTTTCCACTGCAGTTATTTTATGACCACATTGTGGGCACCGAGACCTGGGTGTGATGAGACTCAAAACTTCAGTAGGCGCGGGCCCAGGGGAGTCCAGTGCTAGTAAGGTACGGCACTGCTGTTGCCAATCTCTTTCCAGCATCTTCGGTAGCCGGTAAATAACCACGTTCAGGAAACTGCCGACGATAAGGCCTAATATGGCCATCATGATATAAAAGGTATTAGGAGAATTCTGAAAATAATCTAAAAGGTGCATGAAGGGTTTATTCTTATATCGTACTTATTTACATCCATGCAGATACATGAATGTTTAAAACCAGTCCAGGAAAGGACGACCGATTAGCTAATAAACGTATGGATTTAGACGACGGCGCCCATTTTGAATATGGGCAGATACATTCCGACAACGATGCCGCCGATGACAACACCGAGAAACGCCATAATCATCGGTTCCAGCAAGCTGGTCAGGGCGCCAACAGCATCATCAACCTCCTGTTCATACCAGTCGGCGACCTTACCAAGCATGGCATCGATGGCGCCGGATTCCTCGCCGATGGCGACCATCTGTACCACCATATTCGGAAATAATCCGGAGTCACGCATGGAAGCCTGCAATTGCGTGCCGGTGGATATTTCGGTCTGCATCTTCATGGTGGCTTGATAAAATATGATATTGCCGCAAGCGCCGGCCACCGATGACATGGCCTCGACCAGCGGGGTGCCGGCGGCAAACATGGTTTCGAGTGTCCGGGCGAAGCGGGCGATGGCGGATTTCTCCAGGATGGGGCCAATCACGGGGATTTTCAGGGACATGCGATCCATGAAATGCTGGAACGGTACCGAACGTTTCTTCAGTTCCATCATGCCGTAAACGATACCGCCGATTATACCGAAGATAAGCCACCACTTAGATACAAAGAAATCGGAAGTATCAACGAGAAACTGTGTCAATGCCGGCAAATCAGCGCCAAATCCTTCAAACAACTCGGTAAATTGGGGGATAACGAAAATCATCAGGATCGTCACGACGATGAACGCGACCACAATGACTGCGAGGGGGTAAAACAGCGCCGATTTTATTTTTGATTTCAAAGCCTCTGATTTTTCCAGGTATACAGCAAGTTTGTGGAGGATGGCTTCCAGAATACCGGCGTGCTCGCCTGCTTCAACCAGATTGCAATAGAGTTCATTAAAATATTTGGGCTGTTTTTTCAGCGCGTCGGTGAGGGCATTGCCTGCCTCTACCTCAGCCTTGATCCCCAGGATTAATTCCTGCATGCCGGCATTTTCATGGCCCCGGCCGACGATTTCAAAGGCCTGGACCAGCGGTACGCCGGAGGACATCATGGTGGCCAATTGACGGCTGAAAACGCAGATTTCCTTAGTAGTAATTTTGGATTTACCGGCGCCGCCCAGTAACGGTTTCTTTTTCTTCGCGACCTTGGTTGGATTGACACCTTGTCTTCTCAATACGGCCTTAACCAGGACATCGCTCTGCCCGGTCATTTCACCTTTTACTTTTTTGCCGGTTTTATCCGTTCCTTCCCAGGCATACATGTCCATTTTTTTTACGGCTTCAGCCATAATCGCTACTCTACTGTGACGCGGTTAATTTCGGTGAGACTGGTCACGCCTGCGGCGGCTTTCATGAGTCCGGACTTTCTGATGTCCCAGATCCCTTCTTGTCTGGCTTGATCGGCGAGTTGCACGGCATTGGACCCCTGGATGATCAGGCGTTTCATGGCATCCGATACGGGCATGACCTGATAAATGCCGGCCCGGCCCTTGTAACCGGTTTCGCAGTCAGGGTTGCCGGTCACTGGAACAAACAGTTTAATGCCTTTGGCGATATCTTCTTCGGTATAGCCTTCCTTCAACAAGGCCTCCCTGGGCATATCCAGCGGCTCCCTGAATTCCTTGTGCAATCTTCGAACCAGGCGCTGGGCAGTAATAATGTTGATGCTGGTAGCGACGGCGAATGCGGCTATCCCCATGTCCTGTAAACGGGTCAGGGTCTGCGGCGCATCGTTGGTATGCAGAGTCGACATCACCATATGGCCGGTCTGCGCTGCCTTAACGGCGATGGAACCGGTTTCCAGATCGCGGATCTCGCCGACCAGGATAATGTTCGGGTCCTGGCGCAGGAAGGCCTTCAGGGCCTTGGCGAAGGTCATGCCCGTGCGTTCATCCACCTGCACCTGGTTAACCCCGGGCAGGTTGATTTCAACCGGGTCCTCCGCCGTGCAGATATTGACGTCCACCTGGTTGAGTATATTGATCCCGGTATAGAGTGAAACCGTCTTGCCGCTACCAGTCGGACCGGTGACCAGAAACATGCCGTAGGGTTTCTCCAGGTTTTTTAAGAATATTTCTTTCTGATGGTCTTCATAGCCCAATTGATCGATCTGCAGCGCGGCGGCGTCGGAGTCGAGGATACGCAGACAGGCCTTTTCTCCGAACAGGGTTGGGCAGGTATTGACGCGAAAGTCGATGGCCTTGGTCTTGGA
>Ga0209640_10000123_pt1 | contig 50311 bp, 36 predicted proteins | sample RifCSP10_1_FD_184018 | JGI IMG/M metagenome (GOLD analysis project Ga0209640, IMG submission 184018) | Soil microbial communities from Rifle, Colorado - Rifle CSP2_sed 10_1 (SPAdes) (version 2) | ecosystem: Environmental > Terrestrial > Deep subsurface > Rock core/Sediment | place: Rifle...
CACCTCTTCCCATCCCGAACAGAGTAGTTAAGCCCGCCTGCGCAGATGGTACTGCAGTTATGTGGGAGAGTATGTCGTCGCCTTTCTTTAAAAAACCCTGTTCATTTATTTGAATAGGGTTTTTTTGTGCATAAAAAATTTGCCGTCAGAAAAATAGTGTTTATAAAAATAGAAAACACAGTTTTCTATTTTTATTAATATTATTTTAGCTCATTATATATAATGGTTGGCATATTTTAATATATTTTTCCATTGTCCTTTTTATATTATCACCATCATTAAATGCATATGAATGAAATTACTTAATAGTTGTTTTTTTTTATATTTTATTTTTACATACTCACTATTTGGACAATATTTACCTTCCAAAAATTATACAACCGCTGATGGCTTGCCCAACAATGCAGTTCGCTCGTTATTTTTAGATTCCAATGACATTTTATGGGTTGGAACGGAGAATGGTATTTCCAAAATGGAAAATGGCTCCTTTTCTAATTTAGATGAGTCCGATGGATTAGGGCACAACAGCTGTTGGGATGTATCCCAGGACATATACGGGAATATGTGGTTTGCCAGTTACGGAGGAGGGGTAAGTAAGTTTGACGGTAAAAAATTCACTGTTTTTACAACTAAGAATGGTTTGGCTTCAAATAATGTGCGCAAAGTTTTTTCTTTTAAAAACAAAATCTATCTGGGCACAGAAAAAGGAGTTTCAATTATAGATGTCAATACGAGTAAAGTTACTTCCGCAATAAATAATAAACCCCATTTCGGGGTGTTCATCGTAAGTGATTTTTTTATTCATGATAAAGAAGTGTACTTCTCTACTTGTAATGAGGGGCTTTTTAAGCTAGATGAATCTGGCACTGTCGCGAGAACAGTTTCCGTTTTAGAATATAAGATTACTGGTAAGGATACTGATCCGCACGCTTATAGTATAGGCTATTATGATTCTATAGTTTATAGCAGCAACAAAGGCTTTGTCGACGCCTTCAGTTTCGACAGTACAAAAAATATCAATTCCTCCACCTTTCCTTTTGGACAATCGATTGTGTGGCAATACACAAAAGACAAACGTGATGTTATTTATGCTGCGGCTTGGGGTGTTTTTGATAATAGCGGTGGGCTTTTTCAAATAGTTGACAATAAGATGATCAATATTTCAGATTATTACGGTATTGATTCCCAAAGCTTACTCAATGTTGTTTATGATAAAGCAAAAGACGTTCTTTATGTAGGCTCCAAGGACAAAGGGGTATTTGAGGTGCGTTTAAATAAAATGATTGCCCGCAATTTGTTCGGAGGGAAAACGATAGTTGATTTTGAAAAATTGGGAGATCAAAAAATCATTCTTCACAATAGAGGAATAACTATTTTGAGTGCTTCGCAAAAAGTTTTAAAAACGATTTCTTTGTCGGATTTCAAAAGCAAAGAGCTTAGCTATGTACGGGACTCTAGTAATCGATTGCCAAAGCATGCTGATGGTTTTTTCGAATTGGATTATAATATACCTGCCAAAGGAATCGAATTTTATAAGATTGTAAAGCATGACACATCTTTTTGGGTCAGCAGCAATATAGGAGTCTTTGAAATTAATTTTAATGGTAAAATCATAAGCTATATACCTATTCATACTTATGAATTTGGTTTCACAGGAAACAACAAATTTTTTGAAACGAATCCTTATGGAGGAATTCATGTTTATGATAACATTTATAGTCTAAAAGTTAATTCAGTAGATGAAAAAACTACCGCCATTGTAGACATATTAAATCATAATCAAAAAACGTATCTACTGTCTGTTTTTAGCGGATTGTATGTACATCGTGACAACCGATTTCACTCTTATTTAGCCCAAGGTATTTGGAACGAAAAAAAGTTCAAACATATCGTGATAAACAATAAGGGCCAACTGATTTTAGCTTCCGAGTTTGGTGATGTTTTTATCGTAGATGATAAAAAGTCATTTAAAATATTAAAAACTATTCCAAAAGACAAAATTGAAGGAAATACCATATCGTTTCTTGAGGCTTATAAAGATTACGTAATTATTGGAACCGAAAAAGGGATTAATATTTATCAAAATGGAAAAATTAGGGTAATTGATAAGCAGCTAGGACTAAAGGATTGCGTATTTACTGCTTCACGAATTTTTGAAAATCAGTTATGGATAGGGGTTAAAAAAGGATATTATATAGTTGATTTAAACACTCTTACAAAAGAGCAGCCAACGGTTTCAAAGTTAGTTATTAGTGGAATAGCCATCAATAATATTCCTTTAGCTAAATCGAATTTCAACTGGTTCCATTATGCTTCGAATGAATTGAGTCTTGATTATAATCAGAATTCCATATCGATTGATTTTATTCCTGAAGGGCATGCTATTGCAGATAAATTGAAATTTAGGTATCGTTTAAAGAGTTCGAATCGTTGGAGTCCATACAGTGATAAAACCAAATTGTTTTTGGCTTATTTGCCTTATGGCGATTATTTAGTTGAAGTGGAAGTACTAGATTTGAATGCGGGGAAATCTACTATATTTAAACTGCTTAAGGTTCGTATTTCGCCACCATTTTGGTTTGCTTGGTGGTTTATAGCCCTCATCTTCCTGTTTGCTTTGGGAGTTGTATTTTATTTAGTTGTTCGCAAAAAAAATAAAGTTAGAAACAAAGCAATCATGGAGCGGCAAATAACTGAAGCAAAGTTTGAAGCCTTGTCAAATCAGATGAATCCGCATTTTATTTATAATGCTTTGAACTCCATTCAGCATTTCGTAGGAACAAATGATGAATATAATTCGACACTTTACATCAGTGAATTTGCGGGTCTGATGAGAAAGACTTTAAAAAATTCGCCCAAACATACCATTTCAATCGAAGATGAAGTCGAATATTTAAACAGTTATATTTATATTGAAAATATGCGATTTAGTGATCGTGTTTCATGCGACATTTATATTGACCATTCGGTTGATGAAAAGCTAATTGAGATTCCTCCTATGTTGATTCAGCCCTTCGTTGAAAATGTATTTGCCCACGCTTTTGATGAGTCTTTTCTCTTTCCAAAACTGAATATTTCATTCCAAATGATTGATGAATATGTTTTAGAGTGTAAGATAATTGATAACGGAAAGGGGCTAAATGCGTCCAAGAAATCCAAATTTCATGTTTCTAGGGGAATCGCATTAGCCAGGGAACGCATTGTTTTGTTGCAAAAAAACAATTTAGACCCTATAAGCATTGATTTTACAGAAGATAACGGAACTACAGTTACTATTCATTTATTTGTTCGCGCATAAGTTTTTCTTGGCAGAACAATAAAACTAAAAAACTGTGGTCCTGATGCCCTTATTCAAATTAATTATTTTCTGACTTTAACTTTTGTTCAATTTAATATTTTGTTGCAGCTACTAAAAAAAAGCTAAATTAGAGTATTATTTTTTTTTAAATTTTCATCTATGGAAAGAAGATCCTTTATAACTGCTGCAACCTTAGCGTCTGCCGCTCTTAGTACTTTTTTGGTTTCAAGCTGTAATACTAAAATAAATGAGGAAGTAGAGCCTATTCCGAATTCGGATATAGCCTTTGAACTGGACGAAGAAACGATCAGTAGCTTAAGGGAGAAATTATCTTCGGGTAAATATAGTTCAGAACAGTTAGTCAGAATGTATTTGGAACGTATAGAATCTATTGATAAAAATGGAGTAAAATTAAACGCCGTAATCGAAATTAATCCTGATGCGATTGCCTTGGCTAAAATGATGGATTCGGAAATGAAATCAGGTGAGAGTAGGGGGCCCTTGCATGGAATTCCAATACTGATAAAAGACAATATTGATACAGGGGACAAAATGCAAACTACGGCAGGTTCATTGGCACTTGTAGGCAATGTTGCAAGTGATGATGCTTTTGTCATAAAAAAAATAAGAGAGGCAGGAGCTATATTAATTGGCAAAACGAATTTAAGTGAATGGGCCAATTTTAGGTCTACGTCTTCTTGTTCCGGTTGGAGTAGTAGGGGGGGACAAACCAAAAATCCCTATGTTTTGGATCATAATCCATGTGGTTCAAGCGCAGGATCGGGTGTAGCTGTTTCGGCTAATCTTTGTGTTGTTGCCATTGGCACAGAAACGGACGGCTCGGTGGTATGTCCTGCTTCCGTTAGCGGAATTGTAGGGATTAAACCAACTGTTGGATTAGTCAGTAGAGGCGGTATTATTCCAATTTCAAGTACTCAAGACACAGCAGGACCTATGGCAAGGACAGTTACTGACGCTGCCATTTTATTAGGGGTCATGACAGGTATAGATGATCAGGACCTTGTTACCCTAGAAAGCAAAGGAAAGGCCCTTAGCGATTACACCGCATTTCTTGACTTGCATGCTCTAAATGGAAAAAGAATAGGAGTAGAACGTAAACTTCAAGGAAAGAATCAATTTATGCATGCACTTCAGCAAAAAACGATTGATTTGTTAAAAAGTAAAGGTGCTACGATCATAGAAATTGATTACCTGGATGAAATTAACAAATTAGGAGAAGATGAGTTCGAAGTAATGCAATTTGAATTCAAAACAGGGCTGAACAAGTACCTAAATTCCTCCAATGCCAATGTAAAGAGCTTGAAAGAAGTTATTGATTTTAACAATGTTAATGAAGATAATGCAATGCCGTACTTCAAACAAGAAACTCTAATTAGTTCGAGCGAAAAAGGGAGTCTTACCGATATAAAATATATTGAAGCGGTTAAAAAAAGCCATATAGGGGCAAAAGAAATAATTGATACTGTCATTAGAATAAATAAATTGGACGCTATTTGTGGTTTGACGATGGGGCCGGCTTGTAGTATTGATATGATTTATGGAGATCGCTGGGGCGATGTTTTCTTAACAATGCCAGCAGCAGTCACCGGTTATCCACATATTACTGTACCCTGTGGAATGATTTATGAGTTACCGGTTGGATTTTCGTTTTTTGGTGCGGCTTATTCAGAACCTAAATTAATAAGTATAGCTTTCGCTTATGAACAAGCGTCAAAAAAAAGAATGAAACCAAGTTTCAAGAAATCATTTTTGTAATATTTATTTACGTTTTGAAATCTGCACGTAAACAATTTATGCAAAATCGTTATAGTATTTTTGAGTGATACTCATTAGATCTATATTTCGAATTTATTTAAATACGATTAAAGTGATGTCAGCAAGTAAAGGATGATACCGAATTCCTCTTTATCAAGATACTGGTCGATAATATAAAGGTGCTTTATTAAAATAGAATACTCATTTTTATTTAGTTTTTAAATAGTAGGCGTGCATAGTATATTTGGCTATATTTGTGTTAATTAAAATGACAAATCATGATAAAACCTACGCTGACTTCTCTTTTGGGCATTAATCGCCCCGTTATAATGGCACCCATGTTTCTTGTTTCGAATACTAAAATGGTTATTGAAGGCATGAAATCTGGTGTTGCGGGTTGTATTCCCGCATTAAATTATCGCACATTGGAAGAGTTGCGTGCTTCAGTCATCGAACTTAGGGAAGCCAAAGTTGATGGTGGAAGTTTCGGTTATAATTTGATCGTGAATAAATCGAATATTAAATACAAAGATCAGTTAACGGTATTGTGCGAGGAAAAAGTAGATTTTATAATTACCTCTTTAGGATCGCCCGAAGAGACTATTAGGCAAGCCCATAAGGTAGGGATCAAAGTTTTTTGCGATGTTACCGACTTGGCTTTCGCCAAAAAGGTAGAAAGCTTAGGGGCCGATGCTTTGATAGCTGTCAATAATCTTGCTGGCGGTCATAGAGGGAATCTTTCACCTGAAGAATTGATTAAGGAGTTAAATTTAAATACCACACTGCCAGTTATCTCAGCTGGGGGTGTCAGTACTAAAAAAGAACTGGACGAAATGCTATCTTATGGTGCCGTTGGGGTATCTGTTGGTAGTCCTTTTATAGCCTCAATTGAATCTGGCGTTTCGCAGGAATACAAGCAGGCTTGTGTTGATTATGGAGCAAAAGATATTATTTTGACCGAGAAAATTTCGGGAACGCCTTGCACGGTTATTAATACTCCCTATGTTCAAAAAGTGGGTACAAAACAAAGTTGGTTAGAAGAGACTTTAAATAAAAATAAAACTTTAAAAAAGTGGGTCAAGATGATCCGATACATGATAGGATCAAATGCAGTCACTAAAGCCGCGACTGAGGTTACTTATAAAACCGTTTGGGTAGCTGGGCCAACTATTGAAAACACTACTTCAATAACTGGCGTTTCTGCAATAGTTAATAAATTGTGCTTGTAGTTTTTAAACAATAAGTGAAATTAAATTGCAATGAATTTATTAATATCGAGCCTTTTTAATCCATATTGTAGCGGATTAAAAAGGCTTTTTAGTAATAAACATTATTTTTCATAAATACCAATGGTCAATTCCCCTTTCGTATTTATCGATGCCCTGTACATACCCGCTGTATTGAATTCCATGGTGATATTGCCCTCCTTGTCCATAGCGACAATTCCGCCGTCACCACCTAGCTTGCTTAGCTTTTTTTGAATCACTTCCTTGGCGGCATTCTCCAGAGATAGTCCTTTGTATTCCATTAAAGCCGAAATATCGTAAGCGACTACATTTCGAATAAAGTACTCTCCCCATCCTGTTGAAGAAACGCCGCAGGTGTTGTTATTGGCATAAGTGCCAGCACCGATAATAGGCGTGTCACCGATGCGACCCCATTTTTTGTTGGTCATTCCGCCTGTAGAGGTTCCTGCAGCCAGATTTCCGTTTTTGTCTAAGGCCACGCAACCCACGGTCCCAAATTTATTGTCTTTGATGAAGGGGTCATAAAAAGAGGTACTACCGGAATTCAGTTCATTTTTTTCCTTTTCTTGCGCTTTGAGTAAAGATTCATATCGATTTTCGGTATAAAAATAGGAAGGATTAACGATCTCGATTCCATTTTCTTTGGCAAAAAACTCGGCACCTTCTCTAGCCAATAATACGTGTTCTGATTTTTCCATTACCGCCCTTGCCAGGCTAATTGGGTTTTTGACAGTAGTTACTCCGGCAACAGCTCCGGCATTCAGCGTTTTACCGTCCATTATAGATGCGTCTAGTTCATTCTTTCCTTGATTAGTGAATACGGCGCCTTTTCCCGCATTGAACAAAGGGGAATCCTCGAGAACGTTGATGGTTTTTTCCACAGCATCTAGGCTAGAACCACCATTCTTAAGGATTGCATAACCCATTTTCACCGCTTCTTCCAGTTTTGACTTGTATTGAGCCTCTAATTCCGGGGACATATTCTTTTTCAGGATGGTACCCGCTCCTCCATGAATAACAATCGCAAAATTCTCACCAGCGGGTGCTTTTACACTTTTGCATTGGACAAACACAAAAATGATTACTAGGAGACAAACGGCGTTTTTCATGGAAGGTTATTTAGGTGGTTTTATTTGTAAATATATAGATAATCTGCTTTTTGCACAAAGTGAATGTATCGATTTCTTAGAAAACAGGAAATGGTTTTTTAAATAGAGAACAAAATCCTATTCAGTTATGATCAGTAATGTTCACTGTAATATTTGCAAATCGAATTAATAGGACATTCAGGACACTTGGGTTGTGGCCGACATATTTCTCTTCCGAGAAAAGAAATGGCCATGCCGATTTCGCCCCATATCTCTTTTGGGAGCACTTGCATCAGTTGTTTTTCGGCTTTGATTCCGTCTTTGGTTTCTGTAATCAAGCCAATTCGAGGTGCTACTCGAATGACATGTAAATCAGCTATTATACCTTCTGCGGGAACCTTGGCTTCGCGCATGATGACATTTGCTGATTTTCGACCGATGCCTTTTAGCGCAACCAGACCGTCCATCGTCAACGGAATATTTTCGTCTTTTTTTAAGGTTTTTGCAATTTCCAACAACCATTTTGCCTTATTGCCAAAATTCCTTACGGTGGAAATGTACGGAATTAATGCCTCTATATTCGATACGGACAGACTTTCCATATTGGGATAAGCATCAAATAACGCGGGTGCGATTTTGTTGATATGGGCATCTGAATCCTGGGCAGATAGCACGACCATCACCAAAAGTTCATATAAATTACGGTGCTCCAACGGATGTTTTCTTCCTTTATATTTCGTTAGAATGGGTTCTAGTTTTTTTGCCCAATCGCTAGAATTTCCAAATAAATCCATTGCGTTATTCTTTAAAGTTAACCGATAACGAATTGACGCAATAACGTTGCCCTGTTTTGGTCGGTCCGTCATCAAATACATGTCCGAGGTGGCTGCCGCAGTTTGCGCAAAGTATCTCCGTGCGTTTCATGCCGTGGGTCAAGTCTGAAACGTATTCTACTTTTCCCGGTATGGATTCATCAAAAGACGGCCAACCGCAATGGGCATCAAACTTAGAGTTGCTTTCAAATAGTGATTCGCTACAAGCACCGCAGCAATATATTCCTTTTTCGTAATGAAGATTGTAGGTTCCCGTATGAGGGCGTTCTGTTCCTTTTTGACGAAGGATTCTATAACGTTCCAAACCCAGTTCCTCTTTCCACTGGTCTTCTGTTTTTTCTACTGGGTATTTCATAGTACGTATTTTTTTGTTAAATGTTTATTAGTTTTTGGTTATGAATTCAATGACTTTTTCAACGACCTCGCGGTTACCTAAAATTTTACGATGCCCTAATCCTTCAGTTAGCATCAGTGTTCCGTTTCGTAAATGTTTGTGTATGTGAATCCCCGCTTTAACTGGGACTTCAGGATCATCTTTATCGTGTACTACCAAAATAGGAATTTCAGTTTCTTTGGCTGCTTCAAAAGCGGAATAATCATTCATTTTTTCTCCATATTTTTTTTCGAAATGCAGTCTTATTCCGGTAGCCAAATTCGGTTGCAGCTCAAGTTTAGCGACAAAATCATCAATGATGTCTTGTACGATATCTCCACTGCCAATGATTGCCGCGCATTTTAACTGAAGCCCTTGTTTGATGGCATTTAATATAGACATTCCACCCAAGGAGTGCCCAACGGCTGCGTCAAACGGACCGTATTGTTTGTCTATTTCCAGGATAGCGGCTATAAAATCGGTCATAATGCCATTATTACCGGGTGATTTTCCGTGGGCAGGTGCATCAAAACTGACCGTTGAATAGCCAAATTTAAGCAATTCATCGGCGATTTTTACTAATTGAGTTCCACGCCCGGACCAACCATGAACCAATAAGATTTTCTTTTCGCATTCGCCATATTCATATACAACTACTTGTTTATTAAGCCTTGGAATATTTATCAGTTTTTGGACACTATTTTGGTCCATTTGTAATTCTCTTTTTGGAATTTTATGTTTTATGGGGGTTGTAAATAATTTAGCGGCGTACAATACGGCCAGTTTTGGAGAAATAAAAGAGATAAACTTACCGCTAAGCAATATAAACTTAGGAATTTTCAATGATTGCGTATGATTGGAAGTTTTTTTTGTCATATCGATAAATTTTTAAGAGTGCTTTTATTTTATTAATTTTTCACTAAATTTAGAAAAACATAAAAGTAGTATAATTAGTAAAATTTCAGCCCCTTAATTGGCAATTACATTTAGGAAAGAATGGCTCCGATAGATTATTGGGTCGCCCAAATAGAATTGTAAATAGTTGATGAAAAATATAATTAATAAATGGAAATATTTCATATAAGTGCAGAGTGTTACCCTGTAGCAAAAGTGGGCGGATTAGCTGATGTTGTTGGAGCTTTACCAAAATACCAAAATAATGCGGGACATCTAGCAAGGGTTGTAATACCTTGTTACGATACAAAGTTTAAAAAAGAGAATGAATTTGATTGCGTCCATTGGGGTACGGTAAAATTAGGGAAATTTAATTTTTCTTTTAGCGTCCTCAAAGAAAGCACCGATAAATTAGGATTTGAACTGTATCTTGTAGAAATTCCGGAACTATTTGACAGGAAGAACGTCTATGGATATGAAGACGATATCGAACGATTTTTGTCTTTCCAAATCGCGACTTTAGATTGGATAATTGGAAGAGCCGGAAAGCCTGATGTAATTAATTGCCATGATCACCATACGGGACTAATTCCTTTTATGATGTTGTATTGCAACAAATATCAAAAATTACGAAACACTCCCTCAATGATTACAATACATAACGGTTTGTATCAAGGGCAATTCGGATTTGATAAATTACATTATTTGCCTGAGTTTGACTTATCTCACGTAAACGTGCTGGAATGGGATAACTGCATCAATTCATTGGCGGTTGGCATAAAATGTGCTTGGGCAGTCACTACGGTTTCCCCAAATTATCTGAACGAAATCAATTATTCCGCCAACGGACTTGAGTCGTTGTTTAATGTCGTTCGTTACAAATCAAAAGGAATATTAAACGGAATCGATACTGAAGTTTGGGATCCTGCAAAGGACAAAATGTTAGAGAAAAATTACTCCGTGGCCAATTTTGAAATAGGCAAACAGCAGAATAAGGAAATACTTTGTGCCCTTTTTAATTTGGACCCAACAAAACCATTATTCAGCTTTATAGGCCGATTGTTGGAAGAAAAGGGAGGGGATTTGTTGCCGCATGCCACCGCGTTGGCGATGTCCGAGAACTACAAGGAAATCAATATTCTGATTCTAGGTTCGGGTAACCCCGAAATTGAAAATCAACTAAATCATTTGTTGCCTGATTATAAGGGGAATTACAATACTTTCATTGGATATAATGAGGAGTTGGCCCATCTAATTTATGCTGGTGCCGATTTTTTACTGATGCCATCAAGGGTCGAGCCTTGCGGATTAAATCAAATGTACTCCTTACGATACGGCACGATTCCAATTGTGCGAAGAACAGGAGGTTTAAAAGACACCGTGATTGATTTTGGAGATAATGGAAACGGCATCTGTCATGATCAAGCTTCGGTAGGAGATATTTGTTATTCAATTCAAAGAGCGATACAGTTATATCAGGATAAAGAAAATTTAAATAAAATTCGAAAGGTAGGAATGCTCACTGACCATTCCTGGGAAAGAGTTTGTCAAGAATATATAGAGGTGTATAATTTAATAATTAACAAGGTATGAAAGCTAAAAAGAAAAATGTAATTGCAATTATTTTGGGAGGAGGTCAAGGATCCAGATTATACCCATTGACCGAAACCAGGTCTAAACCAGCCGTACCGATAGGAGGGAAATATAGATTAGTGGATATCCCAATTTCAAATTGTATGAATTCAGATATCTATAGAATGTTTGTTTTGACACAATTCAATTCGGCTTCATTAAATGCGCATATTAAAAACACCTATAACTTTAGCGTTTTCAGCCATGCCTTTGTTGACATTCTTGCCGCAGAGCAAACCCCTGATAATCCAACTTGGTTTCAAGGGACCGCTGATGCGGTTAGACAATGCATGCCTCATTTTTTAAACCACGATTTTGATTATGCATTAATTCTTTCTGGAGATCAATTGTACCAAATGGATTTCAATGACATGATTGAAGAACATATTAAGAATCAGGCTGATATAACTATAGCCACATTGCCGGTAAATGCGAAGGATGCTCCAGAGTTTGGAATTTTAAAAACAAACAGTGAAAATTATATTGAATCTTTCATTGAAAAACCTGCCAAGGAACTTTTATCAGAATGGAAATCGGATGTTAGCGAGCTGATGAAATACGAGGAGAAGCACTATTTAGCTTCAATGGGAATCTATATTTTCAACAAGGATTTGCTGGTGGATATCATGTCAAATAAGGAAACTAAAGATTTTGGAAAAGAAATTATTCCTCAAGCGGTGGGCCATAAAAAGATATTGAGCTATCAATATGAGGGTTACTGGACAGATATTGGTAATATTGATTCCTTCTTTGAAGCTAATATTGGATTAACGGATGATATACCGAAATTCAATTTGTTTGATAACGACAATAAAATTTACACCAGACCGAGATTGTTGCCTCCCTCAAAATTTCAAAAAACACTTTTAGACAGGTCTTTAATTTCCGAAGGTTGTATTTTAAATGCCAAAGAAATTAATCATTCGGTGATAGGTATCCGTTCGAGAATTGGCGATGGAACGATTATCCAAAATTGTTACATAATGGGAAATGATTTCTATCAGAATTTGGACGATATGAATGCTGACATTAAAAACGACAAAATATTAATTGGTATAGGCGAGAATTGCTTTATCAGCAATGCGATTGTCGATAAGAATTGCAGAATCGGGAATGACGTTTACATCAACGGCGGAAAGCACATGGCGGATTTCTCAAATGAATTGTATGCCATAAAAGACGGGATTGTTGTCATAAAAAAGGGAGCTACGCTGCCGGATAACTATAAGATCAATTAAAGTTTTTAAAGCTGTTTTTTTTAATTAATATTCTATTTTAAAAATTTAGAATTATACAAATACCATATGAGCACAGTTATTTCGCATTCCCTTTTTACTGATTTTGATATTGACTTGTTCAAAGCAGGAAAGCATTACAGATTATATGAAAAGCTTGGTGCGCATTTGATCGAATTAGAGGGTGTAAAGGGCGTTTATTTTGCCGTTTGGGCTCCAACTGCCCGTTCAGTATCTGTTGTGGGGGACTTTAATTTTTGGACACAGGGGGAGCATCAACTTGAAGTACGCTGGGATTCCTCAGGCATCTGGGAAGGTTTTATTCCAAATGTTGAAAAAGGAGCAACCTATAAATATAAAATACAATCGAATAATGACGGAATAATTACCGAAAAAGCAGATCCCTTCGCTTTTTATTGCGAAAAACCTCCCCATACTGCATCTGTAATTTGGGATCTCGACTATAAATGGAAGGATACCAAATGGATGAAATCACGTCAGGATCAAAATGGATTGGACAAGCCATATTCTGTATATGAAGTGCATTTGGGTTCCTGGAAACGTCATGCTGAGGACAATCGTTTTTTGACTTATCTTGAGTTTGCTGAAGAATTAGTGAATTATGTGAAAGAAACAGGATTTACGCATGTTGAATTTATGCCCATAATGGAGTATCCATACGATCCTTCTTGGGGGTATCAGCTAGTTGGGTATTTTGCGCCGACTTCCCGTTTTGGAAAGCCGCAGGATTTCATGGTATTGGTTGATAAATTGCATCAGGCAGGAATAGGGGTAATCCTAGATTGGGTTCCATCTCATTTTCCGGATGATGCGCATGGACTGGGATTTTTTGACGGATCTAATCTTTTTGAACATCCGGACCGTAAAAAAGGGTACCATCCTGATTGGAAAAGTCTGGTGTTTAATTATGGACGAAATGAAGTTCGTTCCTTTTTAATCAGTAACGCGCTCTTCTGGCTGCAACAGTATCACGCCGACGGACTTCGCGTTGATGCCGTAGCATCAATGTTGTATTTAGATTATTCGCGAGAAGAAGGAGGATGGGAACCTAACATTTATGGGGGAAGGGAAAATCTGGACACTATCAGTTTTTTGAAAGAATTTAATGAAGCGGTTTATTCCAATTTTGATGGTGTACAAACGATTGCCGAAGAAAGTACTTCTTTTCCAATGGTTTCAAGACCAACATCGGTTGGAGGTTTGGGATTTGGAATGAAATGGATGATGGGATGGATGCACGATACATTGGAATATTTTCAAAAAGAAACGGTTTATAGAAAATACCATCAGAATGACCTGACTTTTTCGATGACGTACACGTTTTCCGAGAATTTCATGTTGCCACTGTCCCACGACGAAGTGGTGTATGGGAAAAAATCAATCGCCGGAAGAATGCCGGGCGACGAATGGCAGAAATTTGCGAATTTGCGTTTGCTTTATGGTTATATGTTTACGCATCCGGGAACAAAGCTGTTGTTTATGGGATGTGAATTTGGTCAAAGTTCTGAGTGGAATTTCGAGGAAAGTTTAGACTGGCATTTGTTGCAATATCCGTTTCATGAGGGCATAAAAAAAATAATTACGGATTTAAACGGATTATACAAGAAGCAGCCAGCCCTGTATGAAAAACAATTTAGTCCTGAAGGTTTCGAATGGATCAATTATTCAGATCATCAAAATGCAGTAATCTCCTTTATTCGAAAAGGGGAGAACCCTAAGGACGATGTAGTAGTCGTTTGCAATTTCACGCAAATAGTTCGGGACAATTATAGAATTGGCCTTCCAAGGAAAGGAAAACTTATTGAAATTTTTAATAGTGACGCAAAAATATACGGTGGTAGCGATATAGCGAATCCCGGCAAATTAACGATTGAGGCCTCGCCATATGACGGCAGGGATTACTCGATAGAATTGCAACTGCCTCCGCTGAGCGTTTCTGTTTTTAAGATTTCATAAGATTTCAGAAAAAACTTAACATTATAAACAGTATTGATCCCATAGGTTAATGCTGTTTCTTTTTAGTGAGAACGATTACAACGATTTCGTAAATAAAAGGATTAGTTATAATAGCGAACTGCCTTTTTTGTATTTTTGACACCAGATAAAGCCCTTACTTTTAACAATATATATATTATGATTACAAACACAGAATTAGAATTTAAAGGAGATTTATATCCATCAAAAATAATTTCTTTTGAACATGATGTTGACTCGGTCTATTTTCACACAGACAATAGCGTTATATTAAAAGTTACCGTAATACGAGATAGTTTAATTCGTTTTCGTTATACAACGAAAGGATATTTCAGCAACGATTTTTCGTATGCCATAGACAAAAGTCATTCACACGGTTATAATTTTTTGGAGGTAACAGAAGAAGCTGAATTTTACCGGATACAAACCAGTAAGGTAAAATGTGTTATTCAAAAAACAGACATGAGATTGTCGATCTTAGATTTGAATGAAAATGTCTTGCTCGAAGATGAGTTGGGTTTTCATTGGGAAGAAAGTTATGAGTTTGGAGGCAATATCGTCAAAATGAGCAAAGCTTCAAAGGACGGCGAGTGTTTTTACGGGCTTGGGGATAAAGCGACCCAAATGAATTTGAAGGGGAAAAGGCTGGAGAATTTCGCAACCGACCAATATGCTTTTCAAAAAGACCAAGAACCATTATACAAAGTGGTTCCGTTTTATATAGGATTGCAGAACAAACAGGCATATGGAATTTTCTTCGACAATACCTTTAGGACCTTTTTCGATTTTTGTCACGAGAGAAGAAATGTGACTAGTTTCTGGTCAGAAGGAGGTGAGATGAATTATTATTTCATCTACGGTCCGGAGATGGAAGACGTTGTCACGAGTTACACTGACCTAACAGGAAAACCGGAATTGCCGCCTTTGTGGGCATTGGGATACCATCAATGCAAATGGAGCTATTATCCGGAAAGCAATGTAAAGGAAGTGACTGCGAAATTCAGGGAATTAAAGATTCCGTGCGATGCCATTTATTTGGATATCGATTATATGGAAGGGTTTAGATGCTTTACTTGGAATAAGGAATATTTTCCTGACCCAAAACGGATGGTTGCCGAATTAGCCGAAGATGGCTTCAAAACGGTCGTTATCATTGACCCGGGGATAAAAATTGACAAAGAATATTCAGTATATAAAGAGGCTTTGGAAAAAGATTATTTCTGCAAAAGGGCTGATGGTCCTTACATGAAAGGTAAAGTATGGCCCGGGGAATGCAATTTCCCTGACTATACTAATCCCGAAGTCAGGGAGTGGTGGGCCGGTTTGTTTAAGGAATTGATTTCTGATATCGGCGTTAAAGGGGTTTGGAATGATATGAATGAGCCTGCGGTGATGGAAGTTCCCAACAAAACATTTCCGATGGATGTCCGCCATGACTATGACGGAAACCCTTGCAGTCATAGAAAAGCACATAATATTTACGGGACCCAAATGGCCAGAGCCACCTATCACGGTGTGAAACGTTTTGCATATCCAAAAAGACCTTTCATTATTACAAGGTCAGCTTATGCAGGGGCGCAACGATATTCGTCTTCCTGGACAGGTGATAATGTCGCCACCTGGGAGCATCTGTGGATTGCCAACATACAGGTGCAAAGAATGTCCATTTCCGGGATGGGATTCACTGGTTCCGACATCGGTGGATTTGCCGAACAGCCCTCTGGAGAGCTTTATACACGCTGGATTCAGCTAGGTGTTTTTCATCCTTTTTGCAGAACGCATTCCTCCGGGGACCATGGGGACCAAGAACCGTGGGCATTTGATGAAGAAGTGATTGATATCACAAGGAAATTTATTAATATGCGATACCAGTTATTGCCATATTTGTATACCATGTTTTGGCAGTATATCGAAGAGGGAATTCCCATGCTTAAACCTTTAGTGTACTATGACCAAGCGGATACCCAAACACATTATCGAAATGACGAATTTGTATTTGGAAATCAAATATTAGTATGCCCTATTTTAGAACCTAATGCTCTGGGTAGGAGGATGTATGTCCCACGTGGACAATGGTATAACTATTGGACAAATAATTTGGTCACTGGTGGAAAAGAGATTTGGGTGGACACCAAATACGACGAAATACCAGTTTTTGTAAAAGCGGGTGCAATTATCCCAAAATACCCCGTGCAACAGTATGTGGGAGAATTAGAGTTTGACGAATTGACATTGGACTTATATTACAAGGAGGGCAAAGAGAAGTCAGTAGTGTATGAGGACGCGCAAGACGGCTATGACTATAAAAAAGGAAGATACAGCTTCTTGTCATTTCAAGTTACGGGAAAAGAAAAGGAACTTAACATTCAGTTGCACAAAGAAGGGAAATACGATACTAGTTATTCAAAGTATAAAATCAACCTTATTGGATTGCCATTTAAAGTCAAAAGCATAGAAATTGACAATGAAGAAGTTTCATTTGACAGTGTGGCATTTGAAAACAATAATTATCTGATTGTTGATAAGGAATTTAATGTTTTACACATTACGGGAGAATGATAAAAACAAAAAAAATGAAACAATTGTGTTAAATTCTATAACTTCTAAACGCATCTATAGTTGTATTTTTGTTACTATTAAAATCATAAAATTATGAAAAAACAGTCAATACTATTAGGGATTTGCGCGTTAGGGTTATTATTCTCCTGTGCAACTAATCCGATTACTGGAAAAAAAACATTGAATTTCGTATCCAATAGTGAACTTTTCCCTTCGTCATTTCAACAATATGGCACCTTCTTGAAAGAAAACAAAGTGATTTCTGGCACCGCCGACGCCAATAGGGTTGAAAAAGTAGGGGCTAAAATAAAATTAGCCGCCGAGAAATACGTGGCTTACGTTGGACAACCGGAATACCTAAAGGACTACCGTTGGGAATACAAATTAGTTGAAAGTAAAGATGCCAATGCCTGGTGTATGCCAGGAGGGAAAATTGTTGTGTACTCAGGACTATTACCTATAACCAAAGATGAAGCAGGTCTGGCCACAGTTATTGGGCATGAAGTGTCCCACGCTATAGCCAATCACGGTGCGCAACGTATGAGCGCCACCCAACTTCAAGGTCTTGGGGCCGTTGGAGTAGCGGTTGCAACAGGCGGAAAAAGCCAAGAAACACAACAAACATGGCAACAAATTTATGGTGTCGGTTCACAAGTGGGGGTGATGCTGCCTTATAGCAGAAATCATGAAACCGAGGCTGATAAAATTGGATTGACCCTTATGGCAATTGCAGGATATAATCCTGACGAGGCTATTACTTTTTGGATGAGAATGTCGGCCAATTCGCAAGGTCAGGCACCACCACCTTTTTTAAGTTCGCATCCATCTGACGCAAATAGGATTGCTGAGTTAAAAAAATTAATTCCGGAGGCGAAAGCCACTGCGGCAAAATTTGGAATGATATATAAATAGTATTTAATCCAACAGCATACAACAGGAAAGCCAATTCATTCGAATTGGCTTTTTTGTTTTAAATAATCGATATGTATTTAATGTTTCTACTATTTATTGCGTTTGTTTCATAAAAATAAATAAATTCGTATAAAACTAAGAGATATGATAGCGTTACAAAAAGGGGACAAGAAATTAATAAATGCTTGGGCTTTTTACGACTGGGCCAATTCTGTTTACAGTCTGGTTATTGCTACGGCAGTATTCCCTATATATTATGAATCCGTGACGAGCGGAAATAGTGGAATTGTTCATTTTCTTGGAGCAGAATTTAACAATTCTTCTTTATTGTCATATTCGTTGTCCTTCTCGTTTTTGATTGTCGCTTTAATGTCGCCCATTTTATCGGGTATCGCCGATTACACTGGAAACAAGAAGCGATTCATGCAATTTTTTTGTTATTTGGGTTCGCTCTCCGTGATGGGGTTGTTCTTTTTTAAGGGTCAGGACACATTATGGATAGGAATACTTTGTACCGTGCTGGCAAGTATAGGATTTTGGGGAAGTATCGTTTTTTATAATTCTTATTTGCCTGAAATTGCGTTTCCCGAACAGCACGATAGGGTAAGTGCAAAAGGATTTATGTACGGATATTTTGGGTCTGTTATATTGTTGGCTTTTAATTTGACAATGGTAATGAAACCCGAATGGTACGGCATTTTGGACGCATCCCTGCCGGCACGTATATCCTTTCTTTCCGTCGGTATCTGGTGGATTAGTTTTGCCCAAGTCACTTTTCATTATTTGCCCAACAATGTCTATTACAAGAAACCCGAAAAAGACTTTATATTTAAAGGGTTGAGGGAGCTGAAGGTTGTTTCGAAAAGTTTAAAAAAATTGACCCATTTGAAACAGTTTTTAACAGCATTTTTCCTATATAGCATTGGTGTGCAGACGATCATTTTGTTGGCAGGCATTTATGGAAAAAAAGAATTGGGGATAGCTACCAGTCAATTAATTATTACAATTCTGGTTATTCAGCTCGTTGCCATATTTGGGGCTTACTTGTTTTCAAGGATATCTGAAAAAATAGGAAACATAAAAACTTTGAAACTAACCATCTCCATTTGGGGTTTTATATGCTTCGCCGCTTATTTATTGGATCCGAATAATAAATATATTGATATCCAATTTTATGCACTTGGGGGCGTTATAGGAATGGTACTGGGGGCGATACAGTCCTTGTCACGATCCACGTATTCTAAACTGTTGCCCGAAACGGAAGATCACGCCACTTATTTCAGCTTCTTTGATGTCACCGAAAAAATTGCAATCGTCTTGGGAACTTTTATTTTTGGCTTTGTGGGTTCCGTTACCAATTCCATGCGTAATTCCATTTTCATATTGGCCATTTTTTTCCTTTTGGGGTACATTGTATTAAGTTTCATGAAAAAATCTGAAGATCACGTTCATTAGTTTTCAAATTCCTATTTGCAGTATTTTTACTGGTAAAATGACCGATAGTTATCTTTTGGCATAATGATTGTCGTTTTTAACGACTTAATGAACAAAGAGTGATAGAAGCCATTTTATTGATATTTAAAATGCTGAAACGCTATATTTGTTCATGAACTCAAATTTTTTAATGACAAAAAGACTTATATATAATTATGTCAAATCATAAAATACTTACATTAGACAATCTGTCACTTCAGGAATACGATTCAGAAGCTGAATTAATACCATTATTGACTCCTGAAGACGAAGAAGAAATGATTAATGAGGAATTACCGGACTCATTGCCGATTTTGCCTTTGCGCAATATGGTTTTGTTTCCGGGTGTGGTAATTCCCATTACCGCCGGTCGCGATAAATCAATTAAATTGATTAATGACGCAAATGCGGCAGGAAAAATAATTGGCGTTGTTGCACAGAAAGATGAGCAGGATGAAGATCCCACCAAGGATGATATCCATAATATTGGAACTGTTGCCAGAATCTTAAGGGTTTTAAAAATGCCTGACGGGAACACTACGGTTATCCTTCAAGGTAAAAAGCGTTTTGAAATTGACTCTGTAGTTTCTGAAGACCCTTATATTACAGCAAGTATAAAGGATTTTCAAGAAAGCAGACCCGAAAGCAAGGACACTGAGTTCTTGGCTATCTTGGAGTCTATCAAAGAATTGGCTATCCAAATAATAAAAGAAAGCCCGAACATTCCAAGCGAGGCTACATTTGCCATCAAAAATATAGAAAGCCAATCTTTCCTGATTAATTTTGTTACCTCTAACATGAATTTGTCTGTTAAAGAAAAACAAGATTTATTGGCTATCAATGATTTAAAAGACAGGGCTTTAGAAACTCTTCGTTATATGAATATTGAGTTGCAAAAACTCGAATTAAAAAATGACATCCAATCCAAAGTTCGTTTTGATTTAGATCAACAACAAAGAGAATATTTTCTTCAACAGCAGATGAAAACGATCCAAGAGGAATTGGGTGGTTCTTCACAAGAAGAAGAAATGGACGAAATGTTGCTTAAATCGAAGTCTAAGAAATGGGATGAAAAAACCAAAAAGCATTTCGAAAAGGAGTTGTCAAAAATGCGCCGCATGAATCCGCAGGCACCTGATTTTGGAATTCAAAGAAATTACTTGGAGCTGTTTTTAGAATTGCCTTGGAATGAATATTCAAAAGACAATTTTGACCTAAAACGAGCCCAAAAAATTCTGGACCGAGATCATTTCGGATTAGAAGACGTTAAGAAAAGAATGATTGAGCATTTGGCAGTATTGAAATTGCGCAATGACATGAAATCGCCTATCATTTGTTTGACAGGACCTCCAGGAGTGGGTAAAACTTCCATAGGAAAATCCGTCGCCGAAGCTTTGGGAAGGGAATATGTACGTATTTCTCTCGGTGGTTTGCGTGATGAGGCAGAAATTAGAGGGCACAGGAAAACCTATATTGGCGCCATGCCAGGAAGAATAGTGCAAAGTTTAAAAAAGGCAGGGACATCAAATCCAGTATTCGTATTGGATGAAATTGATAAATTGTCGGTAAGTAGTCAAGGCGATCCCTCGTCAGCTTTATTGGAAGTGTTGGATCCGGAACAAAACAATTCTTTTTACGACAATTTCCTCGAGATGGGATACGATTTGTCGAAAGTCATGTTTATTGCCACTTCAAACACAATGTCTTCGATTCAGCCTGCATTGAGAGACAGAATGGAAATTATAAAAATGTCAGGATACACTATTGAAGAAAAAGTGGAGATTGCCCGCCAACATTTGTTGCCTAGACAGTTGAAAGAACACGGTTTGACAGCTAAGGATTTGACCATTGGAAAGAAGCAATTGGAAAAAATTGTCGAAGGATATACTCGTGAATCCGGCGTACGTGGTTTAGAAGCAAAAATAGCACAAGTGATACGGAATGCAGCAAAGTCAGTTGCAATGGAAGAGGAGTACAACAAAAAAGTGACCGATGCGGATATAGTTAGAGTACTTGGCGTACCGAGATTGGAAAGGGATAAATATGAGAGCAATGACGTTGCAGGTGTTGTCACGGGACTGGCTTGGACCAGTGTGGGTGGGGATATTCTTTTCATAGAATCTCTAATTTCTCCGGGAAAAGGAAATATGACCATTACCGGTAATTTAGGTACGGTAATGAAAGAATCCGCTACAATAGCATTGGAATATATTAAAGCAAACGCGCAACTACTGGGCTTAAATCCGGATATGATATCCAAATACAATATTCATTTGCACGTTCCGGAAGGGGCAACCCCAAAAGATGGACCAAGTGCAGGTATCGCGATGCTGACTTCTTTGGTGTCGGTTTTCTCCCAAAAGAGAGTGAAGAAAAACATAGCCATGACCGGCGAAATTACCTTAAGGGGTAAAGTATTGCCTGTGGGTGGAATAAAGGAAAAGATTTTGGCGGCGAAGCGTGCCAATATTAAAGAGATTATCCTGTGTCACGAAAATAAAAGTGACATCGACGAGATAAAACCGGAATATATTGAAGGTCTAACTTTTCATTACGTAAAAGAAATGAGCGAGGTTTTGAAAATTGCGATTACCGATCAGAAGGTCAAGAATGCCAAAATATTGTAAGTAATCATTTTACTTCTCTTTTATAAATTCCAAAACTATTACTTAAGGCAATTAAGTGATGGTTTTGGAATTTTATTTATTTGCTATTTGAAAATTTATAATGGGTATTTGTACTATTATAATTTTATCTTAGCATCGGCGTTTTATTTCATGAAAACAGAGACCAAAGTATGTTCAAAAAAATTTTATTATCCTTGTCATTAATTATTTGCACTGTCTCGTACAGCCAAATAGGAGGCAAGTATACTTATCAGTTTTTGAATTTGGTCACCTCCCCCAGACAGGCGGCGTTAGGGGGGAAGACGATAACTATTTATGATGATGACGTGAATCAGGTTAATTTTAATCCTGCAACGATAAACGTAGATATGGATAACCATTTGGCCTTAAATTACGGTAATTATTTCAATGAAGTGTCCTATGGTACGGCTTCTTACGCTTATACTTATGACCGCCATTTGCAGACTTTTCAGGCTGGAGTTAATTATGTGAGCTACGGTAAATTTGAAGGTTATGATGAAAACGGCCAGTTTACAAGTGAATTTACGGGAAGCGAAATAGCAATTTCTTTGGGATATGCGTACAACATACCAAATACGACAATTCACATAGGGGCAAATGCAAAACTGATTTCTTCCTCACTTGAAAGTTATTCTTCTTTAGGTGGGGCGGTTGATCTTGGTGCCATTTTTATCGACGAAAGGAATGATGTTAATTGGGGTCTGGTGATACGGAATATAGGTACGCAATTCACGACCTATTCGGATGTGCACGAGAAATTGCCGATGGAAATATTACTGGGGGTTTCGCAGGAATTGGAACATGTTCCATTACGTTGGCATCTTACGTTGGAGAATTTGCAGCAATGGAATATTGCCTTTTCGAATCCTGAAAGGGCCGAATCATCGATTGACGGAAATTCAAATGAAGAGAAGGTTTCGTTTACAAATAACGCCTTGCGCCATGTCATTTTTGGGGTGGAATTATTCCCCAAGAAATCATTTAACCTCCGATTGGGATATAATTTCAGAAGGGCAGAGGAATTGCGGATTCTTGAACAGCGCAATTTCTCGGGAGTTTCACTAGGTTTCGGATTAAAAATGAATAAATTGAAATTTAATTATTCGTATTCGCGTTATACTTTAGCGGGCAATACGAGTCTGTTTGGGTTAACGATTAATTTTCAATAGCAGTTTGTAAATGAAAGAGAAACGGATTTATTCCGTCAAGACTATTTAATGTAAATGACAAATGAGTACTAATTTAAAGGCAAATAAAGAGATGAGAGCACTACTTATAATACTAGTTTTTTTTGGATTTGTTTTTTCGGGTTTTTCTGTAAAGAAAGAGTACAATTCCGCAGAAGAAAAGCTAGCCATTCACATAAATGAAGTGAAAAAAGTTGTAAACGCAAATTCAATCTACAACAAAGAATTAGCTTTTTTTATTGACATGGGTATTCAGTCAGGTAAATACCGTTTTTTTGTTTATAACTTGAAAACGAATAGAATTATCGATGAAGGCCTTGTTACGCACGGCTTTGGATCAGAAAAGAGGTCAAACGGGCATATGACTTTCAGTAATGTCGATAAGTCATTGTGCACGTCATTAGGGAATTATTCCATAGGGAATTCTTATTTGGGATCTTATGGGAAAGCCTACAAATTAAATGGATTGGACAAATCGAACAGCAATGCATTCGCAAGGAACATAGTTTTGCATAAAATGAGCTCGATTCCGGACCAGGAGCAAAACGGCCCCATAGAGAAAAGCTTTGGTTGTCCAGCCGTTAACGAAAAGTATTTTGAAAGACTGGCGAGTATAATAGACCATTCAAATTCGAATATTATTATGAGTATTTACTACTGAAAACAGTAATAATTAAAAAATATTTTTATAAAAAGACATAAAACAAATAGAGATTTTCAGAACATTAAAATTATAAAATTGAAAAAAATTACCATCGCCATTGACGGATTTTCATCTACAGGAAAAAGCACCTTGGCAAAACAACTAGCGAACCATTTAGGATATGTTTATGTCGATACCGGAGCCATGTATCGCGCCATTGCATTGTTTGCAATGCAGAATGGTTATATAAACAACGAATTTTTTGACAAAGAATCGTTAATAAGCAGTTTGCCGTTTATAAAATTACAGTTTAAATTTAATTCCGATTTGGGTTTTGCCGAAATGTATTTGAATGATGTAAATGTCGAAAAGGAAATCAGAACCATCGAAGTATCCAGTTTCGTCAGCAAAGTGGCCGAAATATCCGAAGTGCGTGCCAAATTAGTCGAACAGCAAAAAGAAATGGGCAAGGACAAAGGAGTCGTTATGGATGGCAGAGACATTGGGACCGTCGTTTTTCCTGATGCGGAACTAAAAATATTTATGACCGCAAGCGCGGCTACCAGGGCGCAAAGGCGTTATGACGAGTTGATGCAAAAAGGAGATAACGTAAGCTTTGAGGAAGTTTTGAAAAACGTGGAAGAACGAGACTATATTGATACCCATAGGGATAACTCCCCATTGGTAAAAGCAGCAGATGCCATAGAAATTGACAATTCACATCTTAGCCGAGAAGAACAGTTTGAGTTTGTTCTGGGCCTGATAAATGAGGTAACAGAAACAAACTAATCTTTGTATATCTCAATTTAAATATTAGATTTACGGCTTGTTAATTTTCAAAAATAAATAATTCAGTTTATGGGCATTAAAAATAGGTTGACGGTAATGAGTTTTCTTCAATTTTTTGTTTGGGGAGCGTGGTTGATTACCGTTGGAAATTATTGGTTTGGAACAAAAGGATGGAGTGGTGCCGAATTCGGAGCGGTTTTTTCAACGCTTGGGATTTCTTCAATAATAATGCCCGCACTAATAGGGATAGTAGCCGATAGATGGATTAACGCCGAAAAATTGTACGGAATACTGCATATTTTAAGTGGTTTGGCTATTTTTTATATACCGCAGGTGGATAGCCCAACCCTTTTTTATTGGGTTATATTTCTGGCTATGATGTTTTATATGCCCACAATTTCTCTGTCAAATTCAGTGGCTTATAATATATTGAAAAACAATGATTTTGATGTTGTAAAGGTTTTTCCGCCAATTAGGGTGTGGGGTACAATTGGTTTTATTGCTGCCATGTGGATGACTAATTTATCTGGAAACAAGGCATCAGTTAATATGTTTTATATTTCCGGATTTGCGTCTTTAGTATTGGGGATTTATTCTTTTACATTACCGAAATGTCCATCACAAAAGGCGACTGTTAAAAATGCGACTTTAGTGCAAAAATTAGGTCTTGATGCCTTCAAGTTATTTGCATCTTATAAAATGGCTTTGTTTTTTGTTTTTTCGATGTTTTTGGGAGGTGCATTGCAACTTACAAACATGTATGGGGACACTTTCTTGTCAGAATTTGCAAACACGCCAATGTATGCGGACTCTTTTGTGGCCAAATATTCTACGATAATTATGTCAATATCCCAGGTTTCGGAAACCTTATTTATATTGGCGATTCCTTTTTTCTTGAAAAGATTTGGGATTAAACAAGTGATGCTGATCTCGATGTTTGCCTGGGTGCTTCGTTTTGGCTTGTTTGCCTACGGAAACCCTGCGGACGGTTTATGGATGATTATCATGTCGTGCGTTGTCTACGGTATGGCGTTCGATTTCTTTAATATTTCAGGTTCCTTATTTATCGAAACCACCACTGACTTCAGAATTCGTTCCAGTGCACAAGGATTGTTTATGATGATGTCTAATGGTTTTGGTGCCTTCTTTGGAGGGATTATAAGCGGTATTGTCATCGATAATTTTTTCACCCATGACGGTGTTAGGGACTGGCATAATATTTGGCTTTCGTTTGCGGGCTACGCTTTAATTATTGCAATCGCTTTTGCGGTTTTGTTTAAGCACAAGCATTATTCCGAGGATGTTGTCAGTGTAAGTCATTAATAGTATAAGATTTAATTAAAGACCCGATTCCTATAAAATGGCATCGGGTCTTTTTGTTTATTATTGGGCTGGGATCATGCCGATAAGCACGGTTGAGGCTATCTAGCCCCGATAGAGGCGATATCCTCGAAGTGCAACGGAGAGATTAAGGCGAAAGCGGGTGCAATCCTTGCAAAAAGGCGCGAATGATTCACTTCTGATAATCAATAACTTACAATTTACGAGTTATTTGTTTTCATCTTAAAATAAACTTGACAATTAGATTTAGATGTATTACCTTTGCAGTCCTTTAGGTGAATAAGAGTTTCCTTTAGGGCTCAACTAATTGTACAAACAACTTCTGTTGTTTTCTATCACTTCATGAAACTCGAGAGGATACAGAATACAAATTTTTTATCAGCATGTCTGAACAAGTAAAATCACAAGAAGAGTTTTTAGCAAATTTTAACTGGCACAACTTTGAAGAAGGTATCGATGCAGTTGATCAAAAAAACTTAAAAGAATTCGAAGAATTAGTTTCAAAAACATTTATTTCTACTGATCAAGAAGAAGTAGTTGACGGAACAGTTGTAAGAATTACAGATAGAGACGTTATCGTTGATATCAACGCAAAATCGGAAGGTGTTATTTCATTGAACGAATTCCGTTACAACCCAAACTTAAAAGTAGGTGATACTGTTGAAGTATTAATCGACATCCGTGAGGACAAAACTGGTCAACTGGTTTTATCTCACAGAAAAGCTCGTACTATCAAATCTTGGGATAGAGTTATTTCGGCTAACGAAACAGGAGAAATCGTTAATGGTTTTGTGAAATGCAGAACTAAAGGTGGTATGATCGTTGACGTTTTCGGAATTGAAGCGTTTTTACCAGGATCTCAAATTGACGTTAAGCCAATTAGAGATTACGATGTATACGTAAACAAAACAATGGAATTCAAAGTTGTGAAAATCAACCACGAATTTAAAAACGTTGTGGTATCTCATAAAGCGCTTATTGAAGCGGATATTGAAGTACAGAAAAAAGAAATCATCGGTCAATTACAAAAAGGACAAGTATTAGAAGGTGTTGTTAAAAACATTACTTCTTATGGTGTCTTTATTGACTTAGGTGGAGTAGATGGATTGATTCACATTACTGACCTTTCTTGGTCAAGAATTAACCACCCATCTGAAGTTCTTGAATTAGACCAAAAACTAAACGTTGTAATCCTTGATTTCGATGATGAGAAAACAAGAATTCAATTAGGATTGAAACAATTGAACGCTCACCCTTGGGATGCTCTTGACGCTAAATTAGCGATTGGAGACAAAGTAAAAGGTAAAGTAGTTGTGATCGCTGATTACGGTGCTTTCATCGAAGTTGCTGAAGGTGTTGAAGGTTTGATCCACGTTTCTGAAATGTCATGGTCTACTCATTTACGTTCTGCACAAGATTTCGTAAAAGTAGGTGATATTGTTGAAGCTCAAATTTTAACATTAGACAGAGATGACCGTAAAATGTCATTAGGTATCAAACAATTGTCTCAAGACCCTTGGACTGATATCACTTCTAAATATCCTGTAGGTTCTAAACATTCAGGTATCGTTAGAAACTTTACAAACTTTGGTATTTTCGTAGAACTTGAAGAAGGTATCGACGGATTGATTTATATCTCAGACCTTTCTTGGACTAAGAAAATCAAACACCCATCAGAATTTGTTAATGTTGGAGAAAAACTGGATGTAGTAGTATTAGAATTAGATGTTGAAGGACGTAAATTATCTTTAGGTCACAAACAAACTACTGCTAATCCTTGGGATCAGTATGAAGATTCTTTCGCTGTTGGAACTGTCCACACAGGTGAGATTTCTGAAATTGTTGACAAAGGAGCTACTGTAGAATTTGGAGATGATATCGTTGCTTTCATTCCTACTCGTCACCTTGAAAAAGAAGACGGTAAGAAATTGAAAAAAGGAGAATCTGCTGATTTCAAAGTAATCGAATTTAACAAAGAATTCAAAAGAGTTGTTGCCTCTCACACTGCTATCTTCCGTGAAGAAGAAGAGAAAAATGTGAAAGCTGCCACTTCTAACAGTTCTGCAACATCTACAAATGCAGCAGCCGCTACTTTAGGTGACGGTAATGATGTACTTGCAGCATTGAAAGCTAAAATGGAAAAGACAGAGAAAAAATAATTCTCCATCTTTCTTATAATAGTAAAGCCCCACAGTAATGTGGGGCTTTTTTTTGTTTACCGTTTTTCTTCCATTCCTGAAAATCGCGTTCTGCATAAAGCCGATTTTTTCAATTATCTTTTTAAAAGGTTAGTTTTTTTTAAACCAAACCTTCTTTCTCACCGTAAATGCTTTTATATAACTTAAATAAAACAGATTTATGAAAACTAGAAAATTTTTATCAGTAGTATTATTCGCATTGGCATTTGGAACAACATCTTTCGCGCAAAAAATAGTAAAGGTTGGTGGAGCTGCCATGTATCCTTCTAAAAACATCATCGAGAACGCGATTAACTCTAAAGATCATACAACATTAGTGGCAGCAGTAAAAGCGGCAGACCTGGTTGAAACGTTACAAAGCAAAGGACCGTTCACCGTTTTTGCCCCAACAAATGAAGCATTCGAAAAATTACCGATGGGAACAGTAGAAACCTTATTGAAGCCAGAAAATAAAAAAATGTTGCAAACGATTCTAACTTACCACGTAGTTGCCGGTAAAATGAATTCTGGTGACATTGCAAAAGCAATCAAAATGGGAAATGGGAAAGTCATATTGAAAACAGTGAGTGGAGCAACATTAACCGCTTGGATGAAAGGAAAGAAACTGTACATCACCGATGAAAATGGAGGGACGTCACAAGTTACAATTGCCGACGTAAACCAGTCAAACGGCGTGATTCATGTAGTTAACGCAGTTTTATTGCCAAAACAATAGTTTAAGAGGTTGGTTTGTTTGTTGATTGAAAAGTCCCGTACGTGTACGGGACTTTTTTTATGCAAAAATCCCAATTCTAATTTTAGAAATGGGATTTTTGTGTTTATTGTATCGTGTATTTATCTTAAACTGGCTCCAAGCTCCGTTTCAAAGTTCTTTTGCAATTTACCCATGATTTTGTCGATTTGGGCATCAGTTAAGGTTTTTGCACTGTCCTGAATAATAAAACTGATGGCATACGATTTTTTACCTTCGGGCAAATTCTCGCCCTCATACACATCAAACAGGTTGATCCTTTTTAGCAGGCTTTTCTCTGTTTGTCTCGCAATGGCGTAAATGTTGTCATAAGTTACGTTTTGGTCGATCAGCAGGGCTAAATCTCTACGAACTTCAGGGTATTTAGGGATATCAGTAAATTTTATTTTGCTTGATATCGCTTTTATGATAATGTCCCAATTGAAATCGGCATAAAAAACTTCCTGTTTGATTCCGAAATGTTTCAAGATTGATTTCTTAACCACTCCAAATTCAACCAATGCGTTATGACCTGTTCCTATCGCAATTCCTTCTGAAAAGACGTCCGACGTCACTGGACTATTTTGTGTTTTTTGTATTCCAAAACGAGCGAGCACGGCATCTACATATCCTTTGAACATGAAGAAATCCGAAGGCTTTTGAGCAGTTGTCCAGCTTTCTTTGTTTCTGTTTCCAGAAACCAATAAAGTCAAATGTTTGTGTTCTTCGAACCCAGAAAGAAACTTATGGTATGATTTTCCGAATTCAAATAATTTCAAATCAGAATTTTTGCGATTGATATTATAGGATATTGCTTCTAGTCCTGAAAACAATAGGGATTGTCGCATCGTCGCTAAATCGTTACTCAAAGGATTTAGCATCGTAACGTTGTGTTCTTCCTTTAGATTGTCAGAGAGCTTCACGTACGAGGATGTTGTCAATGAGTTAGCCATCATTTCGTGAAAGCCTTGTGAGTTCAACTGCGTGGCAACTATATTTTGCAGTTTGTAATCTTCGTTTCTCGGAGAGTTTGAAATCGTGGCATTCAGTTTTTTAGAAAAGCTGATATTATTGTATCCATAAACTCTCAAGATTTCTTCAATAACGTCTATTTCTCTTTGCACATCAACGCGGTAGGAGGGAATGGTTAAACCCAATCCGTATTCTGAAACACTGTTTACTTTAATGTCTAGCGACACTAAAATTTGCTTGATCGTGTCTTTTGGAATTTCCTGGCCTATAATTTTTGCAGCATTTGCAAAATTTAGAAACACTGAAAAATCTTCAATTTTCTTTTGGTAAACGTCACTCACGTCAGAAGTAATTTCTCCGCCAGCCACTTCTTGAATTAATAGTGCTGCACGTTTTAACACGTATGCGGTCATTGTTGGGTCGATTCCTCTTTCAAAGCGGAAAGAAGCGTCTGTGTTCAATTGGTGTCTTTTTGCCGTTTTTCTTATGCTTACAGGGTTAAAGTAAGCGCTTTCCAAGAAGATGGAAGTGGTATGTTCTGAAACTCCAGAATTTTTACCCCCAAATACTCCTGCGATACATAACGGACCCTTTTCGTCACAAATCATCAAATCTTCCTCATGCAAAGTACGCTCGACATCGTCAAGTGTAGTGAATTTGGTTCCTGATGGAAGTGTTTTCACTATGATCTTTCCGTTTATTTTAGAAGCGTCAAAGGCATGTAAAGGCTGTCCCAAGTCATGCAAAACGTAATTGGTGACATCGACAATATTATTTTTTGGAGTCAATCCAATTGCTTTTAGTTTATCCTGCAACCATTTTGGCGAAGGTTTTACGGTAATATTGGAAATAGTTACGCCACAATATCTTGGAGCTAATTGAGTCTCCTCAATAACGGTGTCTATTTTAAGAGTTCTCATGTCGACTCTGAAATTACTCACTGAAGGGGTAATGAATTCAACATTTACGCCACTTTGCAGTAAACCTGCTCGCAAGTCACGGGCGGTACCTAGGTGACTCATTGCGTCGGCACGGTTGGGTGTTAACCCAATTTCGAACACCTCGTCATTTTCTACTTTGAAAACTTCCGACGCTTTTGTCCCAGGAACTAGCGAAGCATCAAGGACCATGATTCCATCGTGACTTTCCCCAAGACCTAACTCGTCTTCGGCACAAATCATTCCGTGGCTTTCCTGTCCTCTAATTTTTCCTTTTTTAATGGTAAAGGCAACACCTTCTTTATCATACAATACGGTACCAATTGTAGCTACAGGTACTTTTTGTCCCGCATCGACATTGGCCGCTCCACATACAATTTGCACAGGAACTCCATTTCCTATATCAACTGTCGTTAATTTCAGTCTATCGGCATCTGGGTGGGGAACGCAAGTAAGGACATGTCCCACCACGATACCCTCAAGTCCGCCTTTTACGGATTGGTATTTTTCGACTGCTTCCACTTCCAAACCCAAATCGGTAAGTAACGCTGCCGTTTCTTCGGAATTCCAGTCTACTTTAATGAATTGTTTTAACCAATTGTAAGATATTTTCATCTGTCATTTTTAATAAGATTGCAAATATAAGGATTGCAGTCTGTAGTAAGAAACAATTTTTTTGGTTTTTTAGGACATTGGTATGCCACTAAAAAAACCTTAAAACTAGGGCTGCCTTTTCCATTAGGTTAGGGGAGAGCATTATCATTTTTATAAAACAGATGCTCCATTTTCACAACAATTCCTCGACGTGTCTTTTGATGTTTTCGGCGATTTTTTTGGTGGGCAAATCATTGGCGTCATTACCAAAGGGATCTTCTATTTCCTCGGCGATCAGTTCTAAGCTTGCCAAAACATAAAAGATGAAAACGACAACGGGAATGACATAATAGCCCAAGTTAAACACATACCCAAATGGCAATGTCATCACATAAAAGAAGATGAATTTCTTGAGGAAAGCGCTGTAAGAATAGGGGATGGGCGTGTTTTTTATGCGTTCACAGGCACCGCAAATATCTGTGAAAGATTGGATTTCGTGGTTTAAAATAATGAGTTGGTCTCCCGTTATTTTCTTTGAATTATAGAGGTCATTTATTTTGTGAAATAATATTTTTGCGACTTGGTTGGGCCTGTGTTTGTGGTGCTCTATGATAACGTCTTCAAAGAGTTGCTTGCTGGTTTCTTCATCTTTTAAGTGCTTGTTTAAAATAGAGGCATAGCTAGGAATTACTTTTCTGAAAAAAGCGCGATCCGACTCTTCATTTAAAATGACGGATAATTTTATGGTAAGATTCCGGGAGTTGTTGACTAGACTTCCCCACATTTTACGTCCTTCCCACCAGCGATCGTAAGCGGTGTTGGTCCTGAAAACTAGCAATAAGGAAATTACAAACCCTAACATGCCGTGCATGATGGAAATATTTTTTACATGACTGTCATCAGGCAAATCCCAATATTCGATTTCAAGATAGGCAATCCCTGCCGAATAACTTCCTATGAAAATCATCATAGGAATCAGTTGTCGGAATGTATCTGCTTTGTGAAAACGAAAAATAAAAGTGATCCAGTCTTTGGGGTTGTATGAAATCATTTAGGTCAAATTGTTTTTGCAAACTTAATTTAAAATTGGATAGCTCCCGCCAATTCTTTCAATGCAATTTCAGATAGTTTGGCTTGGAACTGCGCATCGCTATAACGGACTTTTGCATTTACGTAATTCAGTTGGGCCGTTCTGAATTCTAACGTGGTGATGGTACCGATATGAAATTTATCCAAGGTGATATCCAAATTTTGTTTGGCAATAGCCTCATTTTTCTCCTCCAAATCGATCAATTCCAAATTGGTCAGGTACGTTTGATAAGAAGTGGCCAGCTGGCTGTTCAAGGCCAAATTTTGTTGCTCGATTTGGATCGCGGAATTCTCAATTTGGATTGAAGAAATCTTCTCGTTTCTCTTTTGGACAAAACCGTCAAACAAATTTAGCGAAGCGCTAAAGCCATAATTCAATCCACGGGCCGAAGATTGTGTTGTAAATCCAAGGCTGGATTCATTCTCGGCAAAATTATAGCCCGTATTGACCTTCAAGGTAGGATAGCGCCCTGATTTTACTTGCTTTAATTCCAACTCCGCCACTTTTTTACTGATAATCAAGGCTTCAATTTGAGGGTTCTGCTTTTCAGCTAATGCTTTTAATTCGGCATATTCCAATTTTCTATCCATAGTAAAATCAGACACGACCTTAAAATCAATTTGGGCGTCTCTAGCCAAAAGTTGGTTTAATGCTATTTTTGAATTTTTATATAATTCTTGCTGCCTCAGTACCGCCACTTTATCGGTATTAATATCTACCTGAGCATTTAAAACCTCGAGTTTTGATGCTTTCCCTATCGTAAAACGATTTTTGGCCAGATTCACCCTTTGATTTGAAATAACGATTGTACTGTCCAGAGCCGCCAATTGCTGCTGCTGCTGTACCAAGTCGTAATAAGCGGTTTGCACATCGCTGATTTTTGTGATGACTGTCATTCTCAACTGGGATTCGCCAAGTTTTTGCAGTTCCTGCAGTTGTTCTTTTTTTGCAAACATTTTAAAGCCGTCAAAAATGGTCCAATCTAGCCCTACACCATAATTCAAACTGTTGCTTTTGGCATTATCAAGACTTGTTGTAGTGCCGTCAGTACGGGTTTGGGAAAGATTTTGCAGATTGTTATTTTGGGTTATCGAGGCGGTTGCTTTGGGCAACATTCCCGCATTCCCTGCCGAAACATTAGTTTGGTCTATTTTTAGATCGTTTTTGGCAATCTTAATTTCGTAATTATTTGCTAAAGCTATTTTTACCGCATCTTCCAATGATAATACTTGCTGCGCATTCCCTTTAACGAAACAGAAGAACAGAAGCAGTATACTTTTAAATATTATTTTCATGTTCGTCTTTTTATTTGCTTTCGTTTTCATATTCTTCGATGTGTTCAAATTCTGGATAATGTTTTTTGGCTTTAGACCACATAAAATAAAGTGCAGGGATAACAAACAGAGTCAATACCAAAGAGAAGATTGTTCCCCCGACAATAACAACTCCCATTCCAATCCTACTGGTCGAAGCTGCACCAAGTGACAATGCTATAGGCAAGGCTCCTAATGAAATGGCTAGACTGGTCATTAATATAGGTCGCAATCTCGCTTCCGAAGCTTCCAGAATGGCTTCCAGTTTTGGCTTTCCTTGCTCTCGAAGCTGGTTGGCAAATTCGACAATTAAAATGCCGTTCTTGGTCACTAAACCTATCAACATTACTGTTCCAATCTGGCTGAATATATTCCAAGTCTGGTCAAATAACCATAAAGAGAATAAAGCTCCTGCCACTGCCATAGGAACGGTCAAGATGATGATAAAAGGATCGATGAAACTTTCAAATTGTGCCGCCAGGATCAAAAAAATCAACAGCAAGGCCAAACCAAATGCGAAAGAGGTATTGGAACTGCTTTCCACAAAATCCCTTGATTCTCCTCCTAAATCGGTCGTAAAGGTATCGTCAAGTACTTTGGCTCTTATTTTTTCCATAGCCTCAATTCCATCATTTATACTTTTGCCTGGAGCGAGCGCTGCAGAAACCGTGGCCGACATGAAGCGGTTGTTGTGGTACAACTGCGGTGGTTTACTTTGTTCCTCAATATTTACAATATTGTCCATTTGGATCAAATCACCTTTGTTGTTTTTGACATACATAGAGGTTAAATCCAAGGGTTTTGAACGGTCTTTTTGATCAAATTGCCCAATGACCTGATATTGTTTTCCCTTCTTCATGAAATAACCAAAACGCTGTCCGCTTAATGAAAGCTGTAAGGTTTGTGCAATATCAATTACAGAAATCCCCAAACTTTCCGCTTTTTCACGATCAATGGTCACATTGATTTCGGGCTTGTTGAACTTCAAATTCACATCTGTCATGGCAAAAGTTGGGTCGTTAGCCGCTTCCTCCATAAACAGCGGAATTTTCTCTTCCAGTTTACTGAAATTTTGTGTTTGGATGATATACTGTATCGGCAAACCACCCCGTCTGTTAACGGCAATAGTGGGTTGCTGTGTCACCGATGTTTTGGCTCCAGGATATTGCTTGGTCCATGCAGTTAATTTTTCGGCTATTTCATCTTGAGAAAGGTCTCTCTCACTTGGCTCTTTTAGCGAAAGTCTCATAAACCCGCTATTGACAGAGGAAGAGCCAAAACCGGGAGAGGTTACCACCAAACTCACTTTTTTCTGTGGAATAGAATCATCCACCAATTTGGATATTTCTTGCATGAAGCGGTCCGTATATTCATAGCTAGAACCTTCAGGCGCTGTCATTCTTAGAATCAAAGAACTGCGGTCATCATAAGGCGCCGTTTCTTTTTGGATCAAATTATAAAAAACGAAAATCAAACCAAAGCAAGCAATTAAAATGGGGAAACTCAACCATTTCTTAGCCATAAATCGGCTCAAGGCTTCGGCATAATTGCTGTTTAACTTTTTGAAATACGGTTCTGTCCGGATATAAAATTTTGATTTCTTTTGCTCGCCACCTTTCATTAAATACGCGTTCAGCATGGGTGTCAAAGTCAAGGACACGAATGCCGAAATTAACACCGCTGCGCCAATGACGACGCCAAATTCCCTGAAAAGTCTGCCGACAAATCCTTCTAAGAAAATTACGGGCAAGAATACCGCAGCCAATGTGATGGAAATGGAAATCACGGCAAAAAATATTTCATTCGACCCTTTGATGGCAGCCTCAATAGGCGTCATGCCTTCTTCCACTTTTTTGTAAATATTTTCCGTAACCACAATCCCGTCATCGACAACTAAACCAGTAGCCAAAACGATTGCCAATAAGGTCAAAACGTTGATTGAAAAACCGAAGAGCCACATGATAAAGAACGTAGCGATCAACGAAACGGGAATGTCGATTAACGGCCTGAAAGCAATGGCCCAATCCCTAAAAAACAAATAGATGATTAGAATCACCAATAATATGGATATCCCTAAAGTCTCGGCAACTTCAAGTACCGATTTCTTCACGAAAATCGTGTTGTCAAGGGCGATATTTAATTTGATATCTTTAGGTAAATCTTTCTTTAAAGCCTCAAATTGCTCATAAAAAGATTTCGAGATATCTAAATAATTGGCACCTGGGCGGGGCACAATTGCCAACCCAATTAACGGTAGCCCAGATTGGCTCAATTTGGTTTCTATATTTTCTGGACCTAATTCTGCCTTCCCAATGTCACTCAAACGAACAATTTTGTCGCCTTCTGTTCGAATAATGATATCGTTAAACTCCTTGGCAGTTGCAAGATTTCCAATAGTTTTTACCGTCAATTCCGTGTTGTCGCCCGTCAGTTTTCCTGAGGGTAATTCTACATTTTGAGCATTAAGTGCTGATCTTACTTCGGCAACCGTAAGTCCATAGGACGCGAGTTTTACGGGATCAATCCACAAACGCATCGCATATCGCTTTTGTCCCCAAATTTGCACCCCGCTCACCCCAGGAATAGTTTCCAGTCGCTGGGAGATTACGTTTTCTGCGTAATCACTCAGTTCCAAATGGCTTCGGGTGTCGCTTTGAACCGTCATCGATATAATCGCATCACTATTGGCATCAGCCTTAGAAACTACGGGAGGGGCATCGATGTCCTGCGGCAGGCTCCGTATGGCTTGAGATACCTTGTCACGCACATCGTTTGCCGCTTCTTCAAGATTCTTGTCCAAGTTAAACTCCACCGTAATGGAGCTGCTTCCCTGACTGCTCGAAGAGGTAATGTTCCTAATTCCGTCAATGGAATTGATCGCTTTTTCTAGCGGTTCCGTTATTTGGGATTCGATAATGTCTGAATTGGCACCAGTGTAATTTGTCCGAATGGAAACCTGTGCTGGATCAATGGAAGGAAATTCCCGAACACCCAGGTAGGTATATCCTATAATCCCGAACAAAACAATTGTTAAGTTCATAACAATGGTCATTACGGGTCTTCTAATACTTAATGTAGATAAACTCATTTAAAATTTTGATTTTCTATTGCTATTATGAATCTGATCTGGAATTTATTTAACTGTCACCTTCACGGGTACATCATTTTTTAAGGACATAACGCCAGTCGTGATTACGGTATCACCAGCTTTCAATCCAGATAAAATCAATAAGGAGGCATCCGTTCTCGTTGCAGTTTCCACCATGATTTCTTTAGCTTTACCCATATCGGAAATAAAAACTTTTTTACCGTTTTGTATTGGAATTACAGCTTGACTAGGAACAACTATGGCATCTTTAATCACATCTAAAGGTAATTCCACATTTGCAAAAGTTCCCGGCAATAATTTACCGTCTTTATTATCAGCAATTGCGCGAACTTGTAATGTCCTTGTCGTGATTTCTATGGTTGGTTCAATGGCATAGACTGTGGCGGTATATGTATCAGTTGATCCCGCTACCGTAAAACGTATTGTAGTGTTTTTTTTAACTTGAGTTGCGTACTTCTCAGGTATGGAAAAAGTAATTTTTAGTTTTCCGATGTTCACCAAATTCGCCACTAAAACTGCCGGTGTGATATACGTTCCCTTTGAAATGGCGCGCAAACCGATTCTTCCTGAAAATGGGGCCCTTACCGCCGTTTTTGCAATTTGGGCCTTGATCAATTGACTTTGGGCACGGGTAGAAGCGTGTTCGGCTCTTGCCACATCATACTCCTCTTGGCTGATAGCTTCTTTTTGCAACAAAAGTCTTGCTCTTCTTTCGTTCTCGGATGCTAAACTTTCTTTAGTATTTGCTTGACTCAACTGCGCCCTTAACTCGCTGTCGTTAACCTTAAAGAGCAATTGTCCCTTGCTGACGTTACTTCCCTCTTGAAAATTAATGCTTTCCACTATTCCGGATACTTCTGAGCGAATTTCCACTTGCTCATTGGCCTCAATTGAACCAGAAAGCGATAAATTGTTGTCAAAGGTTTGCGGTTGTACCACAATTCCTGACAAGCGCATCGCTTTAGGCTTTCCATTTTTATCTTTACCGGCATTTGAATCGCCCTTGTTTTCAACAATTCGGTACGTGATAAAAGCGCCGAAACCGACAATCAGTAAAGTGTATATAAAGTGTTTCGTTTTCATGGTTATGGGGTAAAGTAGGATTAAGTATCTATAATTTTATGTTAAAAAAACAAATTTAGGTTTTAGAATTCGGAATACGCAAGACGTTAATTTTTATTTAACGTTTGTACATACAAATATTTTCGAACAACATGGACTAAAGCCTTATCCTTCCCTATTAAAGGCTTTTAACACTCTGTTCCCCCAGATTTGAATAACATCGTAGACACTTGACGATTGTAAACGTCCTAACTGGAAACAGATGGTTGGACCTTAAAAGTGGATAAAGGTTTAAAATGAAAGCAAAAAAAAATCCGTCGTATTGGAAAACATAAAATGCATTTTTTAGCGATTTATAATAAGCGGAAATTGTGTCCATAAAAAAAGAGAGCATTTGCTCTCTTTTTATTTTGCGGATATATTCTTGCTAATTGCAAATTAAACCTTCAATCTCATCCACAGCCACACCGGTTCCTTTCGCTGACCAGCCACCAGTAATCACATCTCCTGAATTAGATGAATTCCATTTAATGTTGATTGTTATGGTTTCGCAGGCTTCAACGCTACCTTCGACAGTAACAACTCGATTTGAACTTCCTCCAGGAGTTTTTTGACTATCGGTAAAATTTCCACCAACTACTGTAACCACTGCATCTGCACCAGTGAAGTTGGTAAGACCGCCCTGAATTTTCAAATCAGATATTGCTTCTTTTGAGGTAAAAGTGTATTCCGCTTCGCGAGAAGTTCCGCAAGAAATCGCTTTTCCTGTAAAGGTGTTGTCACATAGGTCAGTGCACAAGCCTACCAGATTGTAATTTACGTCAAAAACGCCCTGTGGGCCATTTCCTGAAACCTGTAGTTTTAAATTAACTGCATCACAAGCTTGCCAACCATCTGCTAGAGGATAAGAGTAGGTTCCCCATGTATACGGTTCCGCTTTAATTTCTGTCTCAACGTCATCTATCACAAGATCAGAAAAACCCTCTGTGCTTAATACTTGCAACACAAAGTGGGTTTTGGTATTGAAATATTTGATGTATATTGTTTTTGACTTGTCTGCTCCCCATGTAACGATCTGTTCGTCAGTTTTTTCAAAATAAATTTGACTGTCCTTTGCAATGCAATTGTCGTCACAATTTAGATAAGGATTTAAAACATAACCGGAACTCGGAATAACAACTGGAGTAACTGAAGTTTTTGTTGCCGTTAGCTTCCTAGCTGAGTTAGCTTCAGCATTAACATCCAGTGGTTCATTGCTGCAACTTACCACCGATATAGCAATCGCAAGGGTTAAAATAATTTTCTTCATTTGGAGTGATTTTTAGTTAATTACAAGATTATTCGCATTGATTTATAGCAAATATTAATATTATTTTTCAATCTTCATGTAGGATTAGTAATATAAACGATTAAGTTAAAATTTTAACGTTTAAATGCTTGTTTTTAGACCGTTAGTTGTGCATTCACCTTTAATTTAACAAAATAGATGGTGTATTTGTATTACAGCGGTCTAAAAAAGGCATATTCCGCAAGCGCGCTGTTATTTTAGCTGTGCCAGTCAGGGAGAGGTATTAAAACAGTAAGAGGAATGGGGATTGCGGTAGGTTTAACTGATGTAATTCCAGATGTTTTTCTTCTTGGTCAATTCGATGTACACCGCTCTTAGGGTAGCGTGTTCGGGTTTCTGGAGAGGTGCATCCTCTTTCAGTATTTTTAGGGCATGGTTTCTGGCTAAGGCCAAAATGTCCCTGTCGCGCACGATATCTGCAATCTGGAGGTTCAGCACGCCGCTTTGTTGGGTTCCCATCAGGTTTCCGGGACCACGAAGTTTGAGGTCGACTTCAGCGATTTCAAAACCGTCATTCGTGCCCACCATGGTTTCCATCCTTGTTTTACTGTCAGAGCTCAATTTGTGGCTCGTCATCAGGATGCAATAACTCTGGTCGGCGCCACGACCCACACGGCCGCGCAATTGGTGGAGTTGCGAAAGCCCAAAGCGTTCCGCACTTTCTATAATCATCACCGAGGCATTAGGTACATTAACGCCTACTTCAATAACCGTAGTTGCGACCATAATGTTGGTTTTACCTTCCGAAAAGCGTTTCATCTCCGCGTCTTTATCCGCGGGTTTCATCTTTCCGTGCAGTATGGAAATGGAATATTGAGGCAACGGGAAATCACGAGAAATGCTCTCGTAACCGTCCATTAAATCTTTGAAATCCATTTTCTCCGATTCCTGGATCAACGGATAGACAATGTAAATCTGCCGCCCGATGGCAATCTCGTCCCGAAGGAATTTCCAAACTTTAAGTCGGTTGGAGTCAAAACGATGCACGGTTTGGATGGGTTTTCTCCCCGGAGGCAATTCGTCAATCACTGAGATGTCGAGATCGCCATACAAGCTCATCGCCAGTGTTCTTGGAATGGGCGTTGCCGTCATCACCAGAACGTGCGGCGGAATCGTGTTCTTTTTCCACAGTTTGGAACGTTGCTCGACACCAAAACGGTGTTGCTCGTCAATGACCGCCAGTCCCAAATTATTGAATTTCACCTTGTCTTCCAGCAGGGCATGTGTTCCGATAAGGATTTGCAAGCTTCCGTCCTCCAGTTCTTCATGTATGATTCTTCGTGCTGCAGTTTTACTTGAGCCAGTCAGTAGTTTGATGTTTATGTTCAGCTCATTAGCGAGTTCTGACAATCCGATAAAGTGCTGGTTTGCCAGGATTTCCGTGGGCGCCATAAGACAGGCCTGAAAGCCATTATCGATCGCGAGTAACATGCTCATAAAAGCCACGATGGTTTTTCCCGAACCCACATCGCCCTGAAGCAATCGGTTCATTTGGGCATTGGTGCCCATGTCTGTCCGTATTTCTTTTATAACCCTTTTTTGTGCGCCAGTGAGTTCAAAAGGCAAGTGGTTTTGGTAAAATTCATTGAAATTTTCGCCCACTTTCGTGAAAGGATGACCTTTTATCTTGTGTTTCTGAACGAGGTTTTTAGTGATCAGCTGCAACTGGATAAAGAACAATTCCTCAAAAACCAAACGGAATTTGGCTTTAGCCAAGGCCTCCGCACTTTTGGGAAAATGGATGTTGAAAAGAGCAGCTTTTTTCGGAATCAGCTGCAATTCGGCAATCAGGTAATCGGGCAGGGTTTCGGTAAACAAGTTTTGCGTTTCCAGGAACAGCTGCTGCATCATTTTGTTGACCACCCGATTTGAAATCCCTCGGTTGGTCAGGGTTTCAGTAGAAGGATAAACGGGTTGCATGGCGGAACGCAAACTCTGTTCGTGTTCGCTCAGCAACTCGATTTCAGGATGCGACATGTTGTAGGTTCCGTTAAAGGAAGTGCATTTCCCGAAAATCACGCTGACTTCGTTTATTTTTAAGGATTCACGAATCCACTTGTGTCCCTGAAACCAAACCAGTTCCATCTGTCCCGTATCATCGACAAATGTGGCGACCAGGCGTTTTCTACCTTTACCGAACTCCACCGTTTTGACATTGATGATCTTGCCGATAATCTGAACCTCGGCCACATTATTTTGCAACTCGTTGATTTTGTAATAACGGGTACGGTCAATATAACGGTTGGGGTAAAAATTGATCAAGTCCTTGTACTTATGTATCCCCAATTCCTTGCGCAGCAATTCGCCCCGACTGGGACCAACGCCTTTCAGGTATTCAATGGGAGTAAGCAGTGGGTTGTTCATTATGATTTATTGGACAAGGATGACACGGATTTGCAAAAGCAAAAACGCAGATTAAAACGGATTTTTATTTTGATGAAGCGAAGATAGTTTTTTGTTTGGGAATTTGGAAACGAGATTGTTTGAAAGTAATGTAAGAAAAAGAAGTATATTTGAGTTTAATTTTTAATTTATAAAATGAATAAATTTTCAATAATACTTGGGTTTTGCTTGATTTTCAGCTATGGGTTTTCGCAATCGTCATTAAAAAACGAAAATATAAAACAATTATTAGAGTTAACAGGTTCTGGGAGAATTGGTACACAAGTAGCACAAAATATAATTTCTAGTTTTAAAACATCATTTCCCAACGTTCCTGAGGAATATTGGGATAATTGCATGAAAGAAATGGATGCAGATGCTATAATAAGTTTAATAATACCTATATATGATAAGTACTATTCAGATGAAGAAATCCAACAATTAACAGCATTTTATCAATCAGAAATTGGAAAAAAAATCATTAAAACCATGCCAATTATAGTAAAAGAATCCATGGAAGTTGGTAAAACTTGGGGAATGCAAATAGGTGAAAAAGTGATGAATGATTTGGAGGAAAAAGGATTTGTAAAAAAACAAGAAAATTATAAAAACAATATTGAATGAAAAAAACACTATTACTCTTAGCATTTTTGTTTGTTTTAAATGCTTTCTCGCAAGAAAAAAAAATGTGGGCGAAATCAATTATTAATCAAAAAGCACCAAAAATCACCGTTGAAAAATGGCTTTCTGATAAGCCTAATACAAAAGGAAAATTTGTATTAATAGATTTTTGGGCGACTTGGTGTGGCCCATGTAAAAGAGCAATTCCAGAATTAAACAAGTTTAAAACAGAATTTGAAAATGATCTAGTAGTAATAGGTATTAGCGATGAAACAAAAGAGGAAGTAAATAAACTTATTAATCCTAAAATTGAGTATTATAGCGCAATTGATACCAATAGAAAAATGTATAATTTTCTAGAGATATCTGCTATTCCACATTGTATTTTAATAGATCCTGATGGAATTATACGTTGGGAAGGTTATCCAATATTAAGAGGATATGAGCTAACATCTGAAGTTATAAAAGAAATTATTGAGAAATATAAACAATAAAATATTAAATTTAAAACTCACTTCACAAGAACCATTAATATGAATAAAACAACTATTCTATTTATTTTTTTGATCTCAATTTCCGTTTACGGTCAGGATTTTGAAGGTAGAATTGAATATAAATTATCATATTATCAAAAGGATAGTAAAGCGCTTATTGATTCTCCTGAAATTATAAAATTACTGGGAGATACATCTATATTTATAACCAAGAAAGGATTTTACAAACAAATTACGAACTCTGAATATATGGCTTTTCAACTTTATGACCCTGAAGAAAATAGATTGTACTTTAAGAGCGAAATAGAATCAGATACTTTATTTTATATAGTCGGATCAAAAATAAAAAACACGAAGTTTGAGTATGAAATTATTAAAAACGCCGATATTATCTTGGGACATGTCTGTGATAAATTAAGTGTTAGGGACACTATAGGACAACAAGACTATTATTTTGCAAATGATTTAAAAGTAAGTCCAGAATATTTTCAAAATTTTACCGCTTTTAATAAAAATAAAATTACTGATATTATGAAATCGGTATTTCTTAGAGTTGATTATTCCTTTATTACTTTTATTGCAAGAATGGAAGCTATTACTATTTTGGAAACTAAAGAAAAAGATGAAGACTTTGTTTTACCTCCACATAAAATTTTAATCGAAATGTGATTTTGTGTATTGAAATTTATTCGATTTTCTAACAAAGGAATTTAGGATTGTCTAATCAATAGGTGGTAGCTATTTCTTTGAAATACAGATTGAAGTAGCTTTCAAACAAATAAAAAAAAAGGCGCAAAATTTAAAGAGCTTATTTTTCAAGCAATATTCTAATTTTTTACATTTTTGCAAAAGCAAAAAACAGATTTAGACAATTAAAACAAAACGATGATATTCTATAAAATTGAAAATTATGGGCTTTAAAAAAACACAGTAAAAAAAAACAAAAAAATAAATTTATGAAAAACGTATGTTCAAATTGTGAGGCAGAAAATGAAATGAGTTCAAAGTATTGTTCCATTTGTGGCTACAAATTGCCAATTGTTGAAAATCATAATATAGAAATTGAAATTGAACAGAAAAAAATAAGCAAACCAGTGAAAAAATGGAACTGGAAAGCAGCTTTAGGTTTCATAGTTGCTTTCATTGCCATGTTTTTTATTACGCAATCTTTTTTCAAACCATCAATAGATAGGCAACTTGTGCAGATTGCAAACGAATTGAACAAAAATTGCCCAATGAATGTTGATCAGTATACCACTTTAAAAAATGCTGTTCCATTGCCAAATAGCACCTTACAATATAATTATACCTTAGTCGAAGTGACAAAAGCAGAAATAGAAATTGACACGGTAAAGAAATATGTTTTTCCGGGACTTTTAGAAAATGCGAAAAGCAGCCCGCAAATGAAATATTTCAGGGATAATAAAGTTACTTTGAATTACAGTTACACGGATAAAAATGGAGTTTTTGTAACGGAGTATACTATAAGCCCTGAAATGTATGAATAGAAAGAAAGCGTGTCAGGTTTTGTAATTGAAATAAAAGGGATTCCCAGTTGGCTGAAGTTAACGAATTCGATTTTTAAACTTGAGATCCATAACTTTATTTTCAAATTTAATAAAATTGTAAATTATACCACAAACGCAATACCTTTGGAATAATTAATAAAAGCTTAAAAAAATGACAACTCATCTCGCACTCCTTCGTGGCATCAATGTTTCCGGACACAACATGATGAAAATGGACCTATTGAAAACGACCTTGGAGAAAATTGGATTCACAAACGTGGAAACCTATATTCAGTCAGGAAATGTTTTCGTGGATACCGAGGAAGAAAATGCCGCCAAAGTGGGGTTTATAATCAAGCAGGAAATTTTTAAAGTCTTTGGCCATGATGTGCCTACAATCATTTTGGGTATAGTTGACTTACAAAAATGTTTTACGAACAACCCTTTTTTGAAAGAAAAAGAATTGGACATAAAAAAAATATATGTTGCCTTCGTTTCGAAAGAGTTGCGCTCTGAAAACATGAATGATTTGAAGATTAGCCAGTTCAAACCTGATGAAGCCCAAATAGACGGAAACAGGATTTTTATAAAGTATGCTGTGGGAGCCGGGAAAACGAGACTGGACCAGAAATACATTGAGAAAAAACTGAATCTCACCGCAACGATCAGGAACTGGAATACGGTGACGCAGTTGCTGAAAATGTACGAGGAGCGATAAATGAATTGAATGGCGGCAAGATTTGCCACGAAATAGGGTCTTTTAGTAAATCTAAACGCTAAAAAAATGAAAAAATCAAATGTCCTTTGTGCTTTGCTGGTGCTTTTTTGTTCTTGTTCCAGTGACAACTTAGAATCAATTTCAACGGATTATCAAGGCAAATGGGAATTGTATAAAATGTCTGGAAGGATTGCAGACTCCGAAACCATGGGGACTGCAATGGAATGGCAAGAATATTACTCCTTCAATCCTGATGGCAGTTTCATCAAATCCAGAACCAGGAACGGTATTAAAACAGAAATATCGGGCAGCTATACGATTTCGAGGCTGCAAGACGAATCTTTTTTTGAGTTGAGCTACAAGACTGATAGTGAAATTATAGGTGGTTGCTACGGTAACAACAAGGAAGAACTTCATATTCTTCCTAACGCTACATTGTCAAGTACGTGGAAAAACTGTGACGGTCCCGGACTGGAATATAAAAAATCGAACTAAGAGCCCTTAAACGGCAATATTCATAATGACTCTTTCATGTTAATCTAAAAGTAAAAAATATGTCTTTAAAACTTTCCTTTATTATCAGCCTATTATTTGCTTCATTTGCAATAGCACAAACCGGAGCACCCACAGATTATTTGTCTTCCCAATTCCATAAGGAAAGAAGGGATGCGCTCCGCAACAAAATGCCCAATAATAGCGTGGCGGTGTTTTTTGGGAATCCCGTTCGCAACCGTGCCAATGATGTAGATTATGTATACCATCAGGATCCCGACTTTTATTACCTAACGGGATATAAAGAGCCCAATTCAGTTTTAGTTGTTTTTTCAAACAACCAAACGAATAAAGAGGGGAAGACCTACAACGAAATATTATATGTCCAAGAGAAAAATCCGCAAGCGGAGCAATGGACCGGAATGCGTTTGGGTATAGAAGGAGCCAAAAAGGATTTGGGTTTTGAGGTCGCCTTAAACGGGAAAGACTTTTTGAACTCGGGCATTGATTACTCCAGTTTTTCTGCCGTGCATTTCAAGAATTTCAATGATGATTATAGAAATTCAAAGCGTGATGGCGCCGATTTGTTCAAATTGGTAGCCGCTTTTAAAACGCAAATTGGATACGACCAAAAGGAAACGCCACAAATGGATTCAAAAATACAAAAGGAGTTGAATCTTAAAAAAAACCTCACCACCAAGAAATCGATTCTGGACACCAAATCCATTAACACTTATATGGCCAGTTTGCGGGAGAAAAAGACCAAGGAAGAAATGGTGCTGCTTACCAAAGCGGTTCGCATCTCGGCCATGGGACAACGCGAAATCATGAAAGCGATGCATCCCGGAATGTCAGAAACCGAAATTCAGGGCGTTCATGAGTTTGTCTATAAAAAGTACGGCAGCGAGTTTGAAGGCTATCCTTCCATCGTTGGGGCCGGGAACAACGGTTGCGTATTGCATTATATCGAAAATAGTAAAACGACAGTGGATAACGAATTGGTTTTGATGGATTTAGGCGCGGAATACCACGGTTATACTGCCGATGTGACTCGCACCATTCCTGCAAACGGTAAATTTTCCCCAGAGCAAAAATTGATATATGATTTGGTTTATCAAGCACAAGAAGCCGGAATAGAAGCAGCAAAAATTGGAAGAACTTTTAAATCCACTGATGTAATTGCTCGTAAAGTAATCTATGACGGTTTAATAAAATTGGGAATTGCTGATTCTGATGAGGAAGCCGCAAAATTTTTCCCACATGGGTTGGGGCACCATATAGGATTGGACGTTCATGATCCAGGTTTATACAATTTGATAGAAGCTAATATGGTCATCACGATAGAACCGGGAATTTATATTCCTAAAGGAAGCGATTGCGATGAAAAATGGTGGGGAATTGCCGTGCGTATCGAAGATGACATTTTGATTACGGCAAACGGCCCGGTAAATTTATCTGCAGAAGCACCGAGAAAATCATCGGAAATTGAAGCGCTGATGAAAGAAAAAAGTGTTTTAGATGCTTTTTTATTGCCCAATTTAGATTAATGTTTTATTTTTAGAATATAAAAAAAGCTCCGAAATTATCGTTTCGGAGCTTTTTGTTTATTATGTGTTAATTAAGTCACAGTACCAAAACCCATAATCAAACGCATCGGAGGCGCTGGTGTCACAAGCTGTATCTGATGAATCTTCTTTTTCGTGTCTTTCGTATTTTCGGTATACGATTTCTCCAATTTCAAAATCAATCGGTTTGGAGAAGATTGGGCCGTCATAGGTAAAGGTATGAAACTCCCCGTTTTCGCCGCATACATCCACGTTTTCAGGCAAATCATTGATGAAATCCTGATCAATCACCCGACCCACAAAGCTTTTGTCGAGATACCGCTCGTTTACGCACACTACGATCGTTTTAAAGCCAAGAGCGATGAATTCTTGTATCAAATCCAATGTTGGCACTTTCCATAGCGGAAAAACGCCCTCAAAGCCTATTTTGGCCAGTTTGTCTTCGCGGTACTTACGCAAATCTTCCAGGAAGATGTCGCCGAAAACGGAATGTGTTACTCCCTGCTCTTTGAGTTTGCCCAACGTTTTATTCATGACTTCCTCGTAGACTTCCATCGTGGGCATTTCGGGGATTTGCATAATCTCCAGCGGCAGCCCGATGCATTTTGCTTGTTGCTGAAGCAATTCTATTCTAACGCCGTGCATCGAGACGCGTTGAAACTGTTGGTTGACACTAGTAAGCAAACAGCTGATTTCAAACTCGGGATCTTGTAAAATTTTATATAGCGCTAAAGCAGAATCTTTTCCGCTGCTCCAGTTAAATAAGGCTTTCTTTTTCAATGTAATTGTGTTGTTTTTTCTCGAGGCAAACTTACAAAATATGTTCAGTTTGTTTACGAAACCTTTGTAACTTTGAAAAATTGACACCTTATATTTTTAAGAATGAAATACTTTTTATTATTTATTTCCTCATTTGCGATCGCACAACAAACTCAATCAGTAGATTTCAAATCGGGTAATGGCCGAATAACAATTAATGCTGCCGAAAAATCAGTTTCAGGTTCCGTTAGTTATTGGTTTGAAGTATTAAAACCGATCGACACCATTAAAATTGATGCGCAAAACATGGAGTTTTCTGAAGTGGAACTAAATCAAAAAGAGTTGCATTTCAGCACGGATGGCAAACAGCTTTTGTTAATTTATCCTTTCAAAAAAGGAAAAAACAATGTCAGCTTCAATTACATGGCGAAACCTAAACAAACGATGTATTTCGTGGGCTCAGAAGAAAAAGACAATTTGCAAATCTGGACGCAGGGGCAAGGGAAATACACCAGCAACTGGTTTCCGAGTTTTGATGACGTTAACGAAAAAGTGATTTTCAACATGGAAGTTGTTTACGATGCTAAATATGATGTAGTTTCAAATGGAGTATTGAAACAAAAAGTGGTAGCTGATGAGGTCGCTTATTGGAAATATGAAATGGAAAAACCAATGAGTTCTTATTTGCTGATGGTTGCCATCGGAAAATATGACATACACGTGCAAAAATCAAAGTGTGGAACCCCGTTGGAACTGTATTTGGAAAACAAAGACGCCGTCAAATTTGAACCCACCTACCGTTATTCGTCACAAATATTTGATTTTTTGGAAAAAGAAATAGGAGTGAAGTACCCTTGGGAAGTATACAAACAAATTCCGGTTCGGGATTTCTTGTACGCGGGAATGGAAAACACTTCGGCAACGCTATTTGCCAGCAGGTATATCGTGGATTCGACGGGCTTTGAGGATCGCAATTACACTAATGTCAATGCGCACGAATTAGCCCACCAATGGTTTGGCAACTTAATCACCGCAGAGAGCGGGAAACACCATTGGCTGCAGGAAGGTTTCGCTACTTATTACGCCTTGTTGGCGGAACGCGAAATTTACGGTGATGATTATTTTTATTCAAAATTATACCAATCGGCACAACAGATAAAATACGCTTCGAGAACTGATTCGATTCCGGTTTTGAATGCCAAAGCCAGTTCGTTGAGCTTTTATCAAAAAGGGGCTTGGGCGCTATTTGTATTGCATGACGCATTAGGGGATACGGCATTTAAAAAAGCGGTACGCAGTTATTTGAAAAAGTATGCGTTTCAAAACGTGACAACAGAAAACTTCTTTGATGAAATCAAGAAGGTGTCGGATTACGACTTGGACAAATTCAGTAAAGCGTGGCTTGAGTCAACGGAATTTAACGACCAAACAGCCAGCGCCTTACTGGTTAAAAACAAAATGATTCGGTTGTTGTTTGAGGTGGAGAAATTGAAGAAAAAACCGTTGGCTGAAAAGGACGTTTTCTTCGAAAAAGTAATGCAAGCGGATGCTTATTTTACGGTTAAAGAGGCTATTATTGACCAACTAAAAAACGAAAATTTTGCAGCCAAGAAACAATTGTTGCATTTTGCCTTGGCGACAAATGATGTACAAGTGCGGCAGGAAGTGGCTGGCTCATTAGCTGATATTCCAGAAGATTTCAGGGAAGAATACGAGACGCTGTTGAACGATAAGTCATATCAAACACAAGAAACGGCCCTGTATAATTTGTGGAACAATTTTCCCGAATTTAGGGTTAAATATCTAGAAGAATCCAAAAATTGGATTGGCTTCAACGATTATAATCTAAGGACGTTATGGCTGTCATTGGCCTTGTCGACGCCAGATTATTCAACAAACAATGGCGCTTTAATTGAGGAATTGATCAATTATTCGTCCATCAATTACGAGGCTATCACAAGACAAAACGCCTTGACGAAACTCATCGCTTTTCAGTTAGTAAACGATACGGTTTTGCGAAATCTGGTCGGAGCCACAACGCATCATATGTGGCAGTTTTCTAAATTTGGAAGAGACAACATTCGGGTTCTATTGAAAAATTCCGAAATGAGAACTTCCTTTGAGCACATTTTACCTGATTTGAATGAAAAGGAGCAGTTTCAATTGGATCGGCTGTTGAAAGAATAACGGTCTACCACAATTGGCCTACTTCGTTTTTTATAAAGGCAAGTGCTGCGCTGCTCGGAGATGGTTTTTCCAATAAATCACTGATAATAACTTCCCGCAGGCTATTGGCATCGGTCACTTTTTCATTTTTTGCCGCCAAACGAACCATTTGTATGGTCGCATTTTTGGCCGTTACAATAATGGACCAGCATTCATCTGAGATGTAGATCTGTTGTGTCATATTATGCTCAAACTCCTGCTCGATCTGGGCGATTACAAAATTTCGGTATTCGTTTTTGTCCTCGGAAAGAGGTGTGATTCTAACCAAC
>Ga0209640_10000124_pt1 | contig 50283 bp, 47 predicted proteins | sample RifCSP10_1_FD_184018 | JGI IMG/M metagenome (GOLD analysis project Ga0209640, IMG submission 184018) | Soil microbial communities from Rifle, Colorado - Rifle CSP2_sed 10_1 (SPAdes) (version 2) | ecosystem: Environmental > Terrestrial > Deep subsurface > Rock core/Sediment | place: Rifle...
ACTTACCGCGACACACTGGCGATCGGTGACACTACTGCCGACGGGTACAGGGACTACACCATCGATAAGAGCCGGCTGAATGATGTGAACCGGGGAAAGATGTATATCGAAGTCCAGAACGGCATGCCTCTGCAAGTAGGGGTATCGCTCCGTCTTCTTGACCGGTCAAGACAATCGATTCTTCTCGTTCCGCAATCAGGACAGGGTGTGCAGATCGCTGCCGCCGGAGTGGATGGAGGAGGGAATGTTATTTTACCCGCGCAAAGTACATCATCCTTTGAGCTTAGCCAATCCGAGGTGCGACAATTCAACCCCGCCGAGTTCTTGACATATGCAGTTTCCATGGAAACAACACCAGGAAGTCCAGCGGTCAGGTTCAAGACATCAGATTACGTTCGCGTAAGAATTTGGTCAACCCTTTCCTACAGGGTGAACCCATGAAAAAGACGTTCCGCATAGTCCTCATGGGAATTGCCATTCTCGCGATGGTGTGCATGCTCAAGGGAGAGGCTGATGCCGGGGAACGTTCGAACATCCGCGGAATGGGGATGGCGCGGACGTCAGTCGCATCTGCCCGTGGTCTCGACGCGATCGGAATCAACCCTGCAAACCTGGGGCTTCCCGACGACGGAATGGTGACGTTGAGCGTCATGCCGTTCGGTCTCCACGTTGGCAGTGACTTTCTTGACTACGAAATCTATACCAGCTATTTCACGGGCGTCGAAACTGACAGCGGTCGTGTCGGGAAATATCTGACAGAAAGTGACAAGGAACGGATTCTGGAGAGTTTCGAAGATAGGATCGCCCGTTCATCCTTCGACCTCGATGCGCGGCTGCTCGGTGTGTCATTCCGTATAGAAAAACTTGGTGCGGCGGCCTTTACAGTCACCGACCAGATCGGTGGCTTACTTGATGTTCCCAAAGACTACGTCGAGTTCCTTCTGAAGGGCAATCCTGTTGGCTCGACGTACAGCTTCTCCGGCACCGATGTGAAGGCCTTGTGGACCAGAGAATATGCGCTCGCCATCGGCTTCCCATTGCAGCGCGTCCGGTTTGTTCAGTCGCTTTCGGTTGGTTTGGCCGCAAAATTGGTTCATGGGTTCGGCTACTTTGAAGTCCAGCGGTTCAACACATTCCTTGCAACCTCCAACAACGCAACGCTGACAGGAAGCATCGACTTCCTTTCGCGGCGGGCAGGCGAGGACCCGAGCAAGATCCGATATCTCAAGAACTACAATATTTTTCCCGAACTCGCCGGTAAGGGCTTTGGTGTTGACATTGGTGTGGCCGGGTTTGTCAACGATGCGCTCTTGTTTGGATTGAGCGTAACGGATATCGGATCCATACGATGGTCGAAGAATACTGAAGAGAGCTTCATCGATACCACCATCGTGATAGATGATCCGCTGAACGAACAACAACGGTCGATGGTAGAAGATATCGTCAGAGGCGAGAAACGAGCTTCCGGTCCTTTTTCGACTCAACTTCCCACAACGCTGCGTGCCGGCTTTGCGGTGTTGCTCCACAAGCTCCCAAGCTTGGAAGAAATGCCCGGTGAGATGATTCTTGAATTGAACTATACTCAGGGATTCTTTGATACGCCTGGAACGGTGAAAATTCCCCGCATCTCTATCGGTCTTGAATACAAGCCCGTCTCGTGGCTTCCGCTCCGGACAGGCGTTTCATTCGGGGGGGTGGACTATCTCAATCTCGCGCTCGGTTTTGGAATCAATGTCGGGGTGTTCGAGTTCGCGCTTGCATCTGAAAACGTGACATGGCTTCTTCTGCCCAACAGTTTCTCTCGAGGTTCGATAGCCGTCGGTACCCGCTTTAGAATATAGTCACGTCCATGTTGTAGTCACCCCGTCCACCGTTGGCAGGAGGGTGTCCTCTTGTCGTCTCCGCTCGTAACTCATCCGTGAAAGCACTCTCGGTCTATTCTCTTTGGTTTCTTTCAAATTGCTCAGTCGTTTCCTCCTCAGACAACCGAATTTCTGGTACTTCGTCTTGTGGTATGTTCTCTGAAACCAAAGTGGAAACACTTGTTCGAAAGGGCGGCACAAGTGGTCCTTTTGCACGACATCTCCGGATTGCCCGGCGAACGGGGTATGGTGGGAGGGTATGAAGCTCGGTTCTCGGGGGAGTAGGGGAAGCAAGCGACACGCAATGGCAGGACAGGCTTAGAGGATATACCTGCTCAAGTCTCTGTTCTTCACGATGCCGGAAAGCCGGTTCATCACAAGCTTCTGATCAATCGTCAGGTTCTTCTCATGGATCTTGTCAGGTGCGTCGTACAAGATGTCTTCCAGCAGCGTGGTCATGATCGTATGGAGCCGGCGTGCGCCAATGTTTTCTACCTGCTCATTAACCTCGCTGGCGATGTGCGCAATTTCTCGGATACCGTCCTCGCGAAACTCTAGTTCAATTCCTTCGGTGGCGACAAGAGCAGCGTATTGCTTGATCAGAGCGTTCTGGGGGATGGTCAGGATCTTCACGAAATCCTCCTCAGTCAGGCTGTTCAACTCCACCCGTATCGGGAAACGGCCCTGGAGTTCAGGGATCAGGTCGGAAGGCTTCGAGATGTGGAATGCGCCCGAGGCAATGAAGAGGATATGGTCGGTGGCGACCATACCGTATTTTGTCATCACATTCGACCCTTCGACGATCGGCAGGAGATCCCGCTGTACACCTTCCCGTGATACGTCGGGCCCTGCGGTTTGTCCTTTGCTCCCTGCGATTTTGTCGATCTCATCGAGGAAGACAATGCCGGAGTTTTCCACCCTGTTGATTGCTTCCTTGATGGCAGCGTCGTGATCAATCAGCTTCTGTGCCTCTTCATTGGTAAGAATGACGCGGGCTTCGGCCACTGTCATCTTCCTCTGCTTCGTTTTCTTTGGCAACAGTCCGCCGAACATATCCTGCAGGTTGACCCCCATGTCCTCGAGGTTCATCGGTCCGATCACCTGCATCAGGGGGGCCGCGCTTGTTGTGACGTCAAGCTCGATCACACGGTCCTCAAGCTGTCCCGCTCTCAGTTTCTGCCGAAACTTCTCGCGCGTAGTGTGGTTGTCTTCCTCCTCCGTCCCTTCATTCACATCAAAACCGGCAGGCTGTCGTTTACGGGTAGGTGGAATGAGTATGTCCAGGATCCGGTCTTCGCTCAGGTTCTTTGCTTTATCATTTACTTCTGCCCGGCGCTCCGCCTTCACCATGTTCACGGCGTATTCCGTCAGGTCTCGGACAATTGACTCAACATCCCGCCCCACATAGCCGACCTCGGTGAACTTCGATGCTTCGACTTTGATGAACGGAGCATTGGATAGCTTCGCCAGGCGGCGCGCAATCTCCGTCTTCCCCACACCCGTCGGGCCGATCATGATGATGTTGTTGGGCATGATCTCTTCACGGAGGCCGGTAGGGACCTGCAGACGGCGCCATCGGTTACGCAGAGCGATGGCAACGGATTTCTTGGCGTTCTGTTGTCCGATGATGTACTTGTCCAATTCCCGCACAATCTCTCGTGGTGTGAGTTCGTGTGGCAGGAGCGGTTGTAGCTTTTTGTCAGTCATGGTCTGTGTGATGATGAATTTCCTGAGGAGTTAGAGCTCTTCGATCGTCAGGTTTGGGTTTGTGTAGATGCAGATCTCCGCTGCCGTTTTGAGCGACTCCTCGACGATCTGTCGGGCACTCAGGGCTGAGTGTTTCATGAGCATGCGGGCAGCGGCGAGCGCATAGCTTCCGCCCGAACCGATGGCCAAGATGCCGTCGTCCGGCTCAATGATCTCGCCTGTTCCGGAGATGACGAGCGATTTTTCCTTGTTGAGCACAGCAAGCAATGCTTCCAGTTGACGAAGGTACTTGTCTGTTCGCCAATCCTTGGCGAGCTCGACGGCCGCCCGTTCGAGGTTGCCGTGGTATTTTTCCAGGTTATCCTCAAACCGAGCGAAGAGTGTAAATGCGTCTGCGGCCGCGCCGGCGAAGCCTGCAAGGATGGTTCCGTTGTACAGCTTTTGGACTTTGCGGGCATGGTGTTTCATCACCGTATTTCCCACCGTCACTTGTCCGTCTGATCCGATGACGGAAGCTCCTTTGTAGGTAAGACCAATGACGGTTGTAGATCTAATGATGTCAGTCATGAAGAGGATTCCGATAGGGTGGAGGTTAGGTCAGCTTCCGACGAAGGCGGGCTACAGGAATGAGCATGGCTTCGCGGTACTTGGCGACTGTCCGGCGGGCAATGTTCAGGCCCTGGGCATTCAGCATCTGGGCAAGCTTGTCATCGCTGAGCGGCTTGAGCGGATCCTCCGCATCGATCAACTCCTTCAGCGTTTTTTTCACTTCCTTGTTGGAGACTTCTTCACCATCGGTTGTGCTGATTGAATCGCTGAAAAAATGCCGGAGCGAGAAGACGCCATAGTCAGTTTGCACATACTTGCTGTTCACAACGCGGCTGATGGTGGAGATGTCCATCATAATTACTTCGGAGATGTCCTTGTAGATCATCGGCTTCAGGCCCTCGCCTGTCTCGAAGAACTGCCGCTGCTTGTCCACGATCGTTTTCATCACCTTCATCATCGTCTCCCGGCGCTGGTGGATAGAGCTGATGAACCACTTTGCCGCTTCAAACCGTTGCCGGATAAAGTCCTTGGCTTCGGTCGAGACGCCGTTCTTCTTCCGCTTGGACATCAACTCCTTATACGCCTTGTTGATGCGAAGAGGCGGGATATTGCGGTCATTCAGCGTAATGATGAAATCGTCGTCCGACTGGGTGACGATGAAGTCAGGAACGACGTAGTTTTCGTGGGCAGTGAAGTCGCCCTCACCCGGTTTTGGATTCAGGTGCTGGATGACTTCAACAACACGCTTGAGTTCATCCAGCGTGATGGCCAACTTCTTGGCGATCTCCTCAAAATGACGCATCGTGAAGTCGGTGTAAAATTCTTTGAGGACCCGGAGAGCGAGCGTCTTGATGGCAGGCTCGTTCTTGGATACCTCCATCTGCACGATCAGACATTCCTGCAGCGTGCGGCATCCGACACCCACGGGGTCGAGAAGCTGAATTTTTTTCCGTACTTGCTCCGCCTTCTCCAGGGAAATCGTGGTGTTGTGGGTGAGGTTCAGATCCTGTACGATTGCCGCCGGGTCGCGATGAAGGTAGCCGTCCTCATCGAGGTTGCCGATGATCTCCTGCCCCAGCATGATCTCTTCATCGTCGAGGTCGAGTAAGCTGAACTGTTCGAGGAGCCGGTGATACAACGGCACGGCGTCGGGAAGAGGGAGATCATCCTTTTCTTCGTCGTTGAATGGCTCCTTTGCCTTGTAGCCGGAAAGGTCGTCATTGATGTAGTCGTCAATGGTGTACTTGTCGTCTTCATCGACTTTGGTTTCTTCCGCTTTCTCCTTCTCCGCTTCAGTGACAGGCTCATCCACCGTCGGCTCTTCTTGAGTCAACTCCATTTCTTCTTCAAATCCCTCTTCGAGGAGGGGGTTCATCTCCAGTTCCGCCTTGATCTTCTGCTCAAGAGCAAGTGTGGGGAGCTGTAGCATCTTCAGGTATTGCACCTGTTGAGGCGACAGCTTCATCAGCATCTTATGTTGCAGAGAAATATTCAGCATAACTTAGATCGCAACAGCATTCTCAATGGGCGATTCTACTTTTCACTCTTTGTGCGACAAGAGGCGATGAACTGTTCATACCATTCTTCCCCGTACTTTCGAACGAGGGGCTCACGAAGAAAGTCGGATAGCTTCACTTCCAGTGTCCTTCCCCGGGTCCGACCTGATGCGCATTCATCAATCTCCTCATACCGAAGGAAATCCTGGCCGAACTTTCGGATCCGAATGGGAAAGAGGTGACAGGAGAGAGGCTTGCGCCAGTCGATCTTTCCTTCCATATAGGCCCGCTCGAAACTGCATCGCGCTATTCCTTCCTCATGGAAAACAAACACGCACTCCCTGTCATCAATGCACGTCGTGGCGAAATCTCCGGGTACTCCCTCGTAAGCGCCGGCGGACTCGATCGTCTGGAGGCTGTTCTGGCTGAGATACGCTTTGACAATGGGGTAGGCTTTCTCGATTTCGAGTACTTCGTCGTCTTCCAAAGGTGCTCCGCGGCCTCCTGCGATGGCACAACAGGCGCCCTTGCACGTTCCGAGATCGCAGCAGAAGGAGGCATGGCCCACAGCGTCATCAATGACCGCTTCACCGATAATGAACATCCGGGCTCCCGGTCACGTTAGACTGAATGTAAAGTACGACTTTTCCCGCAAAGAGGAAAGGAGAATCAATGTCTGCGCGATACTCATCGTCTCAGAAACATCTTGCCAGGCATCTGCCGGACCGCTCCCTTAAACTCGAGAGAGAGAAGATGGACCAGTGCATCGGAAGTGGACATGTGTGCACGTTCGGCAAGGACATCGATCTGCACCGGTTCATCCTGAAGCGCGTCGTAGATTTGTTTTTCAAACAGCGTCAGGTCCGGTGGTGCCTCCGGCGGAACAGTGCCACGGTCTTTGAGTACGCCTTTCAGGCGGGGCGCTAGCTCGGTGAGGATATCCTCGATCGTTTCAGTGAGGAGCGCCCTCCCATCCTTAATGAGGAAGTTCGTTCCGCTCTTGCGCTTGGCGCTCACCGCGCTTGGGATTGCAAATACCTCCCGGCTCTGGTCTAGCGCGGTTGAAGCGGTGATCATCGCGCCGCCATCGACACCGGTTTCGATGATGAGGGTCCCGAGTGTCATGCCACTGATGATCCGATTTCGTCGGGGGAAGTTGCCCGCATCCGGCTTTGCACCCATGACGAATTCGGAAACGACGGCACCCTGATCAAAGATCCGTTCCGCAAGGGGCTTGTTCTCAGGCGGATAGATGACATCGACTCCTGAGCCGATCACTGCGATCGTCCGTCCTGCAGCCTTGACTGTTGCGCGATGTGCAATCGTGTCAATGCCGCGGGCGAGTCCGCTGACAATCGTCAGCCCGAGACGGGCAAGCTCGGTGGCGAATTGTTCGGCTGTGTGTACGCCGTAGGGGGAAGGGTTGCGTGTCCCCACGATGGCAATCGAAGCGCTATCGCGTTCGTCGAATTCACCTCGCACAAAGAGGAACGGGGGCGGGTCATAAATCTTCTTGAGATGGGATGGGTACTCGCGATCCCAGAATGTTACGACGCGGGCATCAACTTTGTTAAGACGTGCGAGTTGTTGGTCCACGTAGCGTTTTGCCAGTGCCTCACCCGAATCTCGGTAGAAATTGACAATGGTGAGGGCGATCTTCCGATCAATTCCGTCGACAGCCGTCAGGTCTTTGGCGTTCGCGCGTGCGATCGCTCGCGTGTCCTTGAAGTGTGACACCAGTGCCCGCAGCCGGCCTGGTCCGATACCGGAAATAGTGGAGAGTGTAAGGAGGTCTCGAACATCTATTGTCATCGCCGGATTTCCATCGCTGCTCGTTACTCTACGATTTCCAGTCCATCGACGACTGCGACGATCATGCTGTGGACCGGGACGTCCGTCCGTTTGAGAAGCTGGGCAGCAGCCTGTCCTTCCTGCACAACGAGTACGGTGTCACCAATCCCCGCATCGACGGTGTCAAGCGCAAGGAGATCCCTTCCGAGAGGTTCGCCGTCCAATGTGATCGGTTGAACCATCAGGATCTTCTGGCCAATGAGGCTTTCTTTCTTCTGTGTCGCGACGATGGTACCTGTGACTTTGCAGAGGATCATGAGCGGTGGTCTTTCAGTTCAGTTTTGGAAGGATGTTAGCTTCGGTTAACGGGTCTCATGATTCTATCTCGCCCCCCGCGTCATTCCACGAGCGCCAGCCACCGGCCATTGAGTACACCTTGGTATATCCCATCAAGCGGAGTGCATCGGCGGCCAGGGCAGAGCGATATCCGCCGCCACAATACAAGATCAGGGTCGCGTTCTTATCATGAACATGCTTCTCGATGTCCCGTTCGATGATCCCTTTGCCGATGTGGATTGCCCCGGCGGCGTGACCGGCTTGCCATTCATTGTCCTCACGGACATCGACGAACGCAATTCCCTTCTCCCTTGCAAGGCGGGCGCGGGTCTCCTCAACGGAAATCTCCGGAATTCGCCGCTTGGCATCGTCGACCAGCTTGATGTATGTTGGAGAGTGTTTCATGAGGTGAGTGAGGTTTGAATTTCTGTCAGTGTGTCCGTATCTCCTTTGAGAATTTCTCCACCACATTGCTCGCCTGTTCCATCGTCTTCGCCTCGGCAATTACTCTCACGATCGGTTCCGTATTAGACTTCCGCAAATGTACCCAGTAGTCGGGGAAATCGATCCTCAAACCATCCTCTGTGGTGATCCTGCCGTTGTTGCGATACTTCTCCTTTATCGCGGCAAGGACATTGCCAGGAGAGATTGTTCCAAGGTTGATTTTTCCTTTCGCAATAGAGTACTGGGGAAGGGAAGCTTTGAGATCAGAAAGCGTACCGTCGAATTCACTGAGAAGTTGCAGGATGAGTCCAATCCCGACAATTGCATCCCGGCCAAGGTGAACGGCTGGGAGTATCACGCCACCGCTTCCTTCGCCGCCAATGATGGCGCCAATGGTTTTCATCTTTTTGGCGACATTGATTTCGCCAACCGGAGTACGATATACTTTGGCGCCATATCGAGCCGCGATATCATCCACTGCCCTCGTTGTAGAGAGGTTCACCACAACTGATTTGGTATGCGTGTGGCCGAGTTCTGCCTCCCGGCCAAGAACAAAAGCCACCGCCGAAGCGATTGTGTATTCTTCGCCGTACGGCTCTCCTTTTTCGGTGATCAGAACAAGCCGGTCCACGTCGGGGTCTACCGCTATGCCGATGTCTGCCTTTTCGGACTTCACGCGAGCAGCGAGGTCAGTGAGGTTCTCCGGGACCGGCTCCGGTGTATGAGAAAAAATGCCGCTGACGTCACAGTTCATCTCTATTACTTCGCACCCGAGCTCACGAAGCAGCGCGGGTACGATGACGCCACCGGCAGCGTTAACACAATCGAGTACCACTTTGAGTTTCCTCTGTTGGATTTTTTCCCGGGCGATGTAGGAGAGGGCAAGGAGGGCATCGATGTGCTTTCGTATCCAAATATCATCGGCGGTGTGCTTCCCCGGCGACTTCCACGGGACGTATCGGACCTCGTTCGCTTCGGCAATCGCCCACATTGAGCGATTTTCGTCACCATCAAGAAACATCCCGGTGCCGGCGATGAACTTCATGCCGTTCCACTCCATCGGGTTGTGGCTCGCAGTGACCGAGATTCCACCGATCGCGTCGCTATGCTCGACGGCCAATTGTACCGTTGGTGTTGGACAAATACCGATCGCCCGGACATTCACACCTGTGGCCAACAGCGTTGAGGAGATAATATGGGTGAGTGACTTTCCGGTTATCCTGCCGTCACGTCCCAGGACAATGGTTGGGTTCTGAGGCTGCAGACGTTTGCAATATTCTCCAAATGCACCAGCATACTTGACGGCGACCTCAGGGGTCAGGCTTTCGCCCACCACACCGCGAATGCCGGAGATACTGAGCATAAGTGACATGAATCGCTTCAGGTGTTGTAAGTGAGGATACCGAAGAGAAGAATCCTATCGCAATGTAGTCAAGCATGGTTAGAGAAGCAAGAAACGTCGCCGCCGATGGTGAAACACTATCTTGAATCTCTCTCGCGAATTGGTTACGTTGCTCCAGTTACGATAGGGACTCTCGACCATGTTGACACTTGATGCAAAGCGAGAGTTGTTGGGGATTGCACGAGAGGCTATTCTCAGCGCCATCCAGAATAGACCAAACGCCGAGCCGGGTACGATTAACGAGGAGTTATCGCGTCCGCGGGGCGCATTTGTTACCATCAGATTGGGCCGCGAGCTTCGCGGGTGCATCGGTTACGTAGAATCGCCTCGCCCTCTAACCGAGGTGGTGGCGGATGTTGCCCGCAAGGCGGCGTGTGAAGATCCCCGGTTTCTCCCGGTAACCCTTCCAGAATTCGAACACGCAATCGTCGAAATCTCAATCCTCTCACCTCTTCGGCACATCACCGCCATTGAGGAGATAGAGGTTGGAACTCACGGGCTTCTGCTCGAAGTGGGAATGAACAGAGGGCTCCTGCTTCCTCAGGTAGCGACCGAATACGGATGGGATCGCGAGGCGTTTCTCGATGCGGTGGCGAAGAAGTCCGGGCTGTATCCTTCGGCATGGCGTGAGCCGGATGCTCGGATCTTTGTGTTTAGTGCTGAGATCGTGAATGAAGCGGAGATTGTGGAAGGGGAGAGTGCTTCATGAAGACCCTTCACCGTCCGTGCGCGGTGTGCGGCCTCTTCTATCCCGGCCGTGCTGATGAACTGACCAGGCAGCTTGAGGAGCTGTTTGCTCGCGTGGAGCCACGGGAACTCACCGGCAAAGTTTTGGGAATCATCGCCCCTCATGCGGGATATCAGTTTTCTGGCTTGACCGCCGCGTATGCGTATTCCCTTCTGCGCAATGTTTCTTTCAGAGCGGTGGTGATTGTCTCTCCGAGTCATCGTGAGTACTTCAAAGGGACGTCAGTCTACCCCGGTGACTCGTATTCAACGCCATTGGGGAATGTGTTGATTGATACAGAATTGCGGAAGGATCTCCTCGCGAATTGTGCGAAAGTGGAGGCCTCACCTTCCGGCCATGGGTCCGAGCATGCGATCGAAGTGCAATTGCCGTTTCTCCAGCATGTGTTGGGAGAGTTCAAGCTGTTGCCGGTTGTGGTTGGAGATCAAGGGAGAGAAAACTGCTTTGCGTTGGGAGAAGCTCTTGCAAGAGTGACGAGAGAGGACATTCTTCTTGTGGCCAGCACCGACCTCTCACACTACCACACAGCAGAAGTCGCGGACCGGCTGGACAAGGTGGTGGTAGAGGATGTCCGTCGTTTTGATTATGAAGGATTGATGAACAACCTGGAAACGGAAAAGACGGAAGCCTGTGGTGGTGGTCCGACCGTAGCCGTGATGATGGCATTGCATCAACGCGGTGTCCGAAACATGGAGATTCTGCATCACTGCAACTCCGGAGACGTGACTGGAGAACGCAACGCGGTCGTAGGGTATCTCTCTGCCGCGGCTTACGCATAACATCAAACCGGGAGCATGAGCCGTCAACGGAAGTGGAATATCGCCATCGTCGGCGCCGGGAAGGTCGGGTCGGTTCTTGGAAAGATCCTCGTAGAGAATGGAAACACCATCTCCTGTGTAGTCTCCCGCTCCAAGGTTTCCGCGCGCAAAGCGGGCAGATTTCTCCGGTGCAAGAACGTGTCGGACTCGCTATCCGCCATCCCTTCTCAGACTGACATTGTTTACATCACCACGCCACACTCAGCCGTTCAGGATGTTGCAACCGCGCTCTCACAGGTAGAACGACTGCCGTTCCGGCGGTTGAGCGTGTGCCACGCATCCGGTATGCTGACGTCGGATGTGCTGGAGCCGCTCCGGAGGAAGGGGGCGACCGTTTTTTCTTTCCACCCTCTCCAGACCTTTCCGCGTAATTTTGAACCACGTGCAATTGTTGAACGCGCACGAGGAATCTACTACGGCGTGGACGGAGAGCCGGTTGCAGTGCGGAAGGCGAAGGCCTTTGCCTCAAGGCTTGAGGGGAAGGTGATTGTTATTCCTCCCGAACTCCGGACGTTGTATCACGCTGCTTGTGTGGTGGCCTCGAACCACGTGACAACGCTGCTCTGGACATTGGAGTTGATGTTCGATCGATTGAGGACAACGGAAAGAGACTTCTTCCGCGTATTCAAACCGATCATCATGGCGACACTTCACAATAACGAGATGACCTCTCCTGCACGAGCTCTCAGTGGGCCAATCGCGCGGGGTGGTGTGGAGACGGTCCGTGACCATCTTGTAGCACTCCGGGATCATGTACCGGCGCTGATCCCTTATTTTGCCACCATGTCCCTTGAAACGGTCAAGCTTGCCATTGCCAAGGGATCGATTGATAGCCGACAGGCCGACGCGCTGATCCATCTCATTCACTCATATCAGAGTCTACTCCCTACACTACAGGAGAAAAATTGAAAGCACTCATTGCCAGCGGGGGCCGCGGCACACGACTCCGCCCAATTACCCACACGCAGAACAAGCACCTCATTCCCATCGCTAACAAACCGATCCTTCATTATGCCATTGAAGCTGCAACGCTGGCGGGAATCAAAGAGATCGCCATCGTGATCAATGCAGACAGCGACGAAGTGCCGAAGGCGATCGGCGATGGTTCCCGTTGGGGTGCGAAGATCACATACATCCCGCAATTAACGCCTGGTGGACTGGCGCAGGTGGTGGCGCTGGCCGAGCAGTACATGGGGAAGGACAAGTTCATCTTCTATCTGGGTGATAACATGGTGGTGGGTGGTGTGAAGCGCTTCGTTGATGAGTTTCTCAAGAGCGACTCGAATTGTTTCCTCACGCTGGCGAAAGTGAAAGACCCCGAGCGCTTCGGCGTCCCCGAGATCAAGAACGGACGGATCGTTTCGGTGGAAGAAAAACCGAAGAACCCCAAGAGCAGTTACGCGGTCTCTGGTATTTACCTGTACGACAGTACTATCTTCGAGGCGGTCAAGGCCATCAAACCGAGCGGCAGAGGGGAGCTCGAAATCTCCGACGCGCACCAGTATTTGATTGACAAAGGGTACAAAGTCGGGTATACTGAGATCACCGGCTGGTGGAAAGACACCGGCAAGCCGAGCGACTTGCTGGAAGCAAACCGGCTCATCCTTGACAATATTACACCGGAAGTCAAAGGGAGCGTGGATGCGCACTCGGTTGTGGCTGGAAAGGTAGTGGTGGAGAAGGGGGCAAAGATCATCAATAGTGTGGTGCGCGGTCCGGCAATCATCGGCGAGAATTGTGTCATCGAGGATTCCTACATCGGTCCGTTCTCTGCCATCGGCAACAATACCGTCATTAGGAAAAGTGAAGTGGAGTACAGCATTATCCTGCGGGACTGCAAAGTTCTGAACGTTGGGATCCGTCTCGAAGGAAGTATCCTCGGTAATGATGTCGAAGTGGTGGAAGGAAGCGGCAAGCCGAGGGTACACCGGTTTATGATTGGTGATCAAAGCAGGGTGGAGGTAGTGTAGAGAATAACTCTGAGACCCGCATCCGACGAACATCAAAAATGAGGAGGACTCACAATGAAAACGATGTGTAGTGTTCTTTTGGTTTTTGCACTGGTACAAATAGTCCCTGCGCAGGACGACACAAACACCGAATGGCAGATCGTGCCTTGTGTTGCGATCGTGAAGTTCTTTCCGGGGGAGAGGATCCATCAAACGAGTGGAGTATATTTGCCTGGGGATCCGCTGTCGTTTCCTCGTCAGATTGAGTATACTGAGTTCAACTATTCCGGAACGGGAGTGAACTTCAGTGCGAGGTGCTTTAATGACGATATCAAACCTCTGGCTCTCACGTTCAGCGGCGGCGTCACATGGTACTACCAACCGGAATACACCTTCTATGCTCTTGCCGCTGGAGGGCCTCACACGAGCGGAGGTCCGCAATCTGGAGTTGGGGCAGTTCTTGGGCGTCATGATTTCACGGCGTTTCCCGTGAGCATTGGTGCACAGATAGTGTTTCCTTATGCATCACGCGAGAAGCTCATGGCGTTCGCTGGTGTGGAAGGAAATGTCCATTTCATCTCAGGGAATCTCGCAATGAGCCAGCAGGTGAAAGCCGGCTACACTGTTCTCGGAGGATTGGCCGTCAAGTTCTTTGAATTCGGAATACGCTACACAGCTTTTTCCGACATCAAGAACCTCGGTGCGCATTTGGGGCTTCGATTCAAATCATTTGGGATCTAAATGAGCTATCAGACTCTTCTCTATTCAATCAACAACCGTGTCGCCACCGTCATCGTCAACCGTCCCGACAAATTGAATGCGCTCAACGCGCAGGCAAAGTCGGAGCTTAAGATGGTTTTCAGTGAGATCAAGACAGACAATGCTGTCGATATCGTAGTCCTCACCGGTGCCGGGGAGAAAGCGTTCGTTGCCGGAACTGACATCAAAGAGCTGACGGTCCTGAACAGCGAGACCGGCAAAGAGGTCTCATCGAAAGGCCAGGAGGTTTTTGATTTGATCGAGAACCTCGGCAAACCGGTGATCGCAGCCGTGAACGGTTATGCACTTGGGGGTGGATGCGAGCTCGCACTGGCATGTCATATCAGGATTGCGTCGGCGAATGCAAAATTCGGCCAACCCGAGGTGAATCTCGGCATCATTCCCGGTTACGGTGGTACGCAACGTCTTGCCCGGTTGATCGGGAGGGGGCGTGCAATGGAGTTGATACTCACGGGTGCACAGATCGATGCGGAGGAAGCGCTCCGCATCGGGGTGGTCAACAAGGTTGTTCCGCAGCCGGAGTTGATGGCCACCGTAACGAAGCTTGCCCGGCTGATTGCAGGCAAGGGACAGGTTGCCATCCGGATGGCGCTGAAGGCCGTGAACATGACGCAAGAAACGACATTGAGTGACGGTCAGCAGCTTGAGGCATCTCTTTTTGCCATCTGCTGCGACACAGCAGACTTCAAAGAGGGAACGACAGCGTTTCTTGAAAAGCGGCCACCTCAATTCAAGAATGCATGAACCTGAGTAACGCTCCTTCCGGACTCCGCATGCGAGTGATTGTTGCAGGACTGCTCGTCGTGAGCGCGGTGGTTCTGTTTGTTGCCAACCGGGTCTCGGAAAAATCGGCAGCACGACATGCGATGGCGGTTGAGAGGGAGGCGAGTATATCGGGAGGAATAGATCGCGCAATCGATATAGTCCTCCGTCGTCACGGGATACCACCAGACAAGGTGAAATCATGGCAGATATACGCCGTCGACAAGAGATTTACACGCATGGAACGGCGGGTGACCGTTCCGCCCGAGTTCATCAGCCTTGACTTCAACCTCGACCTGAGCCGTGAACTTGATCGCTACAATGCCCGCGTAGTTGCCACCGAACGGACGAAAGAAAGTTCTGTCATCATACACATTGTGGTGGATGGAAAGACCATCGAGAGCATTAGTTTTATCACCAAGCAAGATCTTCAGTAAGTGATGAAAGGAACCTGACCATCGGTACAGAGAAAACGCAAAAACCCGGTACCCAGATTGACAATGCCGGCATCATGGACAAGATTGTCTCCCTCAGCAAACGGCGCGGGTTTGTGTTCCAGTCGAGCGAGATCTACGGTGGCCTGAACGGATGCTGGGACTACGGCCCACTGGGTGTTGAGCTTCTCAGGAATGTCAAGGATGCCTGGTGGAAGGCTATGACGTATCGGGAAGACATCGAAGGCGTCGATGCAGCCATACTGATGCATCCGCGCGTATGGGAAGCCTCCGGCCACGTGGAGAACTTCACGGACCCGATGGTGGACTGCAAACAGTGCAAGTCCCGCTATCGTGTGGACATTCTGTTTGAGGAAACATCCATCAAAAAACAGAAGGATGCATGGCGAGAGCTCGATCCAAACGCGCCCAAAGGTCAGGTTACTGACGAAGAAGTGCAGAAGCAATTCGCCATCCTTGCTGAGAAGTACACGGACAAGGTTCTTGGTGTACTCACATGTCCGAACTGCGGTAACAAGGGGACGTTTACCGGGGCGCGCAAGTTCAACTTGATGTTCAAAACGTTCGTCGGCCCGGTTGAGGATGCAAACGCTATCGTGTATCTCAGACCAGAGACGGCGCAGGGAATCTTCGTGAACTTCCTGAATGTGCAGTCCGCTTCCCGGCAGAAGCCACCGTTCGGCATTGCACAAATCGGCAAGGCCTTCCGCAACGAAATCAACACGAAGAATTTTCTCTTCCGCACACGCGAATTTGAGCAAATGGAGATGCAATTCTTTGTGAAGCCGGGGAGCGACGTAGAATGGTTTAATCGGTGGAAGGAGGAACGGATGCAGTGGTTCCTCGAACTCGGAATAACAAAGGACAAGCTGCAGTGGCACCAGCATCCGCGGGACAAGTTGGCTCACTATGCGAAGGATGCGTACGACATTGAGTACCAATTCCCATTTGGGTGGGGGGAGATCGAAGGGATCCATAACCGGACGGACTTCGACCTGGCGCGGCATGAAGAATACTCGGGGAAGTCCCTTAAGTACTATGACGAACAAACCAAGGAACGCTACATCCCGTACATCATCGAGACATCTGCAGGAGCGAGTCGTTCCTTCATGGCCTTTCTGGTTGACGCTTATCGCGAAGAGGAAGCTCCAACGGCCGACGGGAAGACAGAGGTTCGCACCGTCTTGAAATTCGACCCCCGGCTCGCGCCGATCAAGGCCGCAGTGTTTCCCCTTGTAAACAGAGAGGGGATGCCTGAGATTGCCAAGCAAATCGAGACGGCGCTTCGTCCGCACATGCGAGTATTCTACGATGACAGTGGCGCCGTGGGGAGACGGTACCGACGGCAGGATGAGATCGGGACGCCGTTCTGCGTTACCGTGGACTCCCAAACACTCGCGGATCAGACAGTGACCGTCCGGGAAAGGGATTCCATGCAGCAGGAGCGTGTAAACGTGTCCCAGTTGCGCGACTACTTACAACGGAAATTGTACTAACTAACTTCCTTCATCACAATAGAGAGAGAAAGACATGGTTATCTCGATGCGGTCTGGAATTGCCCTGGTATTGATTGCCTCATTCCTTATGATGGGATGCAGCGCCAGTAGCACAGTGAAGGGTGGTGCCATCGGTGCAGCGGCGGGAGGGGTTATTGGTGCGGTGATCGGCAAACAAGCTGGAAATACCGCCGTGGGCGCCATCATCGGAGCCGCCGTTGGCGGCACAGCGGGTGCGTTGATCGGCCGGTATATGGACAAGCAGGCCGAAGAGATCCAGCATGACATTGAAGGGGCAAAGGTGGAACGAATCGGTGAGGGGATCAAGATTACATTTGATTCTGGTATTCTGTTCGAGACGGGCAAATCGAGCCTTCAGCCAGCGGCCAAGGCCAATATTGAGAAGCTCTCCAAGATCCTGAACAAATATGAGGACACGAATATCCTGATCGAAGGCCACACCGATGCGGATGGATCGGATGAGTTCAACCAGAAGCTCTCGGAGGCGCGTGCAGCGGCGGTGGCGGGCCATGCCAAAGGGCAAGGTGTTGTGGGCTCACGGATCACAACCGTGGGATACGGTGAGACTCAGCCCGTTGCGGGTAACGACGCGCCTGAGGGGAAAAAACTGAATCGACGGGTAGAGATTGCCGTCTTTGCCAACGACGACCTGAAAGATGCGGCAATGAAGAACGAACTGCAGTAATGATCCAACAGCCTTGCGGGCGGCTATGCAAACGCGTGGCCGCTCGCTTGTTTTCGGACTTTTCCCGCCTTTGAATTTCCAATCCCATTTGTTATATTTGTCCAGACTTTTTGCTAACAAGCAGACGGAACCAGAATGAACTTCGCTCCCCGTGTAACAATCGGTGTCATACTCGTCATGTGCTCCTTGCGTTGCGGTGACAACATAGAGAGTCCCGGCTCGGGTGGCACGTTCGGGCCGCCGCAAAACGTGAAGGCGGCATCGATCAACAGTTCCACCATCCGCCTCGACTGGTCGCCTGCAACGGCATCCAGCGATTCCACCTTTCGCGGATACATTGTTCAATGGGGAAGCAGGGCAGACACGGTCCCCAAGATCTCTTTTTCCATGACGATTGATTCCCTCGGTCAGGGGCAGACACTCTTCTCCCTCTATTCACTTCGGACGACCGGTCAACTGAGCGATCCGGCACTCATCCGTTGGGCACCGGCTGCGCGGTTCGATTCGGCTATCGTCGTCTTCGAGAACAACACTGCAACATCCACTCGCGAGGAAGGTGTCAACGTCGGCACAAGGACGACGAACCCTTCCGCCATGGTCATCGAGCCCGCTGATCCGGCAGTTGTTCAGCGCATGGATTTGTATTTCTATGGAGGGCGGGGACAGATCAGGGATTCCCTTGCCATGTGGAGTGCCAGCCTGTTTCTCGGCGCGTTCAATCAGACGCGGTTCTCCACGGTCATGCATGCGGCGACGTCACTGGACTTTGCGATCGGTTCGTTCCCCGACCCGGGGACATTCACCAAAGATAGTATCGCTGTAGTTGACAACACGATCTACTATGCGCGGGCGATCGGTGATCCGCAGGAAGTGAATTACTGCCGAATTCATCTGCATGTCCGGCCGATGTCAATTTTTCCCAACAGAATCATTGAAGTGCGTATTTCGCTCCAACGTGTACCGGGCCTTCTTTTTGCAGGGCCGATCGACCGCCCGCGAAGGTTAAGAAACCTGGCAAGCCTATTCGCTATTGGCAATACCTACCACTGACCTTGTTGTACCGCAGTTCCCATTCATTGCCAAGTATTCGTAATGCAATTCACAACCATCTTCCTTACTCGCCACGGCGAGCTCCGAGCCGGATGGAGACTGCTGCTCTTTGTCCTCATCACATCGTTCATCGGGTTTCTGATCACTGCCCCGTTTGTGATCTTCAAGATTGCAACGAGTTTCCTGGTCACTTTGCTGGCATTGTTTACCTCGCTCCTCGGATCATTCGTCATGACGCGCTATATCAACAAGAAGCCCTTCGCAGCCATTGGCTTCTCGATTCATCCCGGCACGTTCCGGGAGGTGGGCGTGGGGCTGCTGTTGGGATTCCTGATGATGACCGGGATTTTCCTTGTTGAATTCGGAACGGGGCACGCGGTAATAGAATGGCGCGGCCTCGGAATATGGGATATTCTGTGGATGATTGTTTCTGCAGCATTCCTTTTTCTGATTGCGGCAGTATTGGAGGAGGTGTTGTTCCGGGGCTATCTCTTTCAGACCATGATGCAGGCCATCACTTTTCTCCCGGCAACAGTGCTCATGGCGGTGCTCTTTGCCGCAGCTCATATGAATAATCCCAACGCAAGCACTTACGGGATCATCAATGTAGGGCTGGCGGCAGGATGGCTTTCTTTTGCCTATCTGAAGACACGGAGTCTCTGGCTCCCGTGTGGACTCCATTTCAGTTGGAACTTCACGCAAACCTCTATTTACGGGTTTCCCACCAGCGGTGCGGCCTTCGCCGACAAGACCATTGTGCATCTGACACAGTCCGGACCCGAGTGGATTACCGGGGGTGCATTCGGACCGGAGGGAGGTGTTCTCGCGACGTTGGCACTGATCCTCTGCACCTGGTACATCTTAAAGTCAAAGCTCCTCGAAGCGCCGGAGGGAATCATCACCCTCGATTCCGTGGAAGATCTTGTACTACCCGGGCAGCAGAAGTCCGGAGAAACGACGACATGAGGCGTTGGATAATTCTCCTTGCGTTCCTCTGGGGTGTCCATGGTTCCCTGTGCGGACAGGGCGTCACGGATCAGGAAATTGATGCCAAGACCCGCCGGGGGATCGACCTCGTCTATAATCTGGAGTTCGAAAAAGCCGAGCAGGAATTTGGCGAACTGATCCGGCTCCGCCCGCGAGACCCGGCCGGACATTTCTTTCATGCGATGGTGCAGTGGTGGAGGATCATCATTAATGTGGACAGCGAAGAATACGACGACCGGTTCATGGACTCTCTCGAGGTGGTCATCGATCTGTGCGACGAGTTGCTGGAACAGAATGAGAATGATGTGCACGCTCTCTTTTTTAAGGGAGGGTCAATTGGGTTTCAGGGGCGGCTGAAGTTCCACCGAAACGACTACCTCGGGGCAGCAAACGCGGGTCGCAAGGCTCTTCCCATTGTGCAGGATGCCTCGACGCTTGACCCGGAAAACTACGACGTTCTGCTCGGCTCGGGGATTTACAATTACTATGCTGAGGTAATTCCCAACCAGTATCCGTTTCTCAAGCCGTTGCTCCTGTTCCTTCCTGCGGGGGATAGAAAGAAGGGCATTGAGCAATTGACCGCTGCTGCGGAAAAGGGGAAGTACGCGTCTGTGGAAACATCCTATTTCCTGATGCAGATCTACTACGCGTACGAAAAGGATTACGCCAAAGCACTTGCTCTCGCGGAACGGTTACACCAGCGGTATCCGGGGAATATCTTATTTCACAAATATCTCGGGAGGGTGTATGTTTCCCTCAGTAACCGGTCGATGGTACAGAAGACTTTCGGAGAGATTGCCACTCGGGTGTACAAAAGCCAACGTGGTTACAATTCTGCGGCGGAGCGGGAAGCAGTGTACCATCTAGGTCTATGCGACATGAACATCAAGGAGTACGATTCCGCTCTGCGTCATTTCTTCCGCTGCGACGAGTTAAGCAGACAACTCGACACCAGGGAACCCTCTGGGTTTATGGTCATGACAAACCTCAAGATAGGGATGATTTACGATGTCCTGTCCAAGAGAGAACTTGCAGTCCGACAGTATCAGAAGGTGCTGGACATGAAGGAGTATCTCAATTCATACAAACAGGCAGAAGAATTCATGAAGAAACCGTTCATGCAGTAGCCCATGCAATTGACCATTATCATCTACGGATTGATTGCAGCCCTCGCGGAAATTCTCGGCGGAGGCCTTGTTGTGTTGCGCAAGGAATGGCCGCGGAAAATTCAGGAATATCTTCTTGCGCTTAGCGCCGGGTTCATCCTCGCACTTGTATTCATTGAACTGATCCCTGAAGCGATACGCTCCATTGGTATCCAGGCGCCACTCTACATGCTGCTCGGGTACTCGGTGCTGCATTTCTTCGAGCACACGATCGTCGGGCATCTCCATTTTGGGGAAGAGACACATCACGAAGTGATGGTCTCGCGAACGGCGAGCATCTCGACCTTTGCCGGGCTGTTCATTCATGCCTTTTTTGACGGCTTTGCCATTTCGGTTGGCATGCAGTTCGACTTCTACCTCGGCCTCCTTATTTTCTTCGCTGTTTTTCTTCACAAAATTCCAGAAGGGCTGACAATCGCCTCTGTGATGATCGCCGCGGAGCACAGACGGCAGACGGCGTTCCTTGCCTCCGGGGCCATCGGCGTGGCCACAATGTTGGGGATTCTGAGTGTATTCCTTCTCACAGGGATTAACGAACAGGTGGTAGGTATGGCGTTCGCTTTCTCCGCCGGGATCGCGACATATGTTGGTGCCAGCGATCTTATACCGGAGATCAACCACTCAAAGAAACGGATAATTCCGCTTCTCGTTTTTGGCGGGATGCTGCTCTTCTACGTAGGCACATTGGTGCTCACCCCGTATGCCCATCACTCACATTGAGGTGCCTTCGGGATGAAAGACAAAAAACCCGTCTGGTGAGCCCGGACGGGTTTGGATTTTCTGGTTCACTTGTTCTGATTTAGAACGAGGTCCCGATTGAGATCCGGTGAAGTTCGCCTATCTTCCCGAGTGAGGAAAGGGCATAGTCTACTTTGTACTCACCAACAGTAAGGCCAAGTCCTCCGGTGAACCCGGCCAGTCCCGCCGTCGTTCCGATTTTCAACTCTCTCCGTTGTTCATTGTTGTAGCCGACACGGAGTTGAAGGACCGTGCTGAGCGTGAACTCTCCGCCGACAGAGAACGCCCGGAACCTGTCCCCGAATTCCTTCACATCCTCATTCAACTTATGAAAATTGACATTGAGGAGGAGAGGGAGGCCTTTGGGAACGATAGAGCCGCCAATGACAACGTCCAGCGGAAGGTTCTCCTTCGTGTCGATATATGAACTCAACTGCGCCCCCAGGTTACGAATGCTTGCACCAACCGTCACACGACTATCGGGCATGGTGTACAGGAACCCGACATCCGCCGCGAGGCCGGAGGATTTGTAGCTTGCGATAGAGGAGAAGATGTACTTAATGTTCACCCCGAGGTGGAGGTTCTCTTCCACCTGGTTGGCATACCCTAAGGTCAGGGCAAAGTCCCCTGCACCGAACGTGCCGTTTATGTTCCCAAGTTCGTCAATCTCGTCAAAGGAACCGTAGTTGGTGTAAAGGAGGCCGAGCCCGAAGAAACCGAGGTTTTCATACGGTTGACTGTAGGAAATGTACCCCGAGTTGATGTCGAGCAGGTGTTTGAAAAACCCTATCGACCCCATCGGGGACTGCAATGTGCTGAGTCCCGCGGGATTGTAGAAAAGTATATTGGGGTCGTCCGTGATGGAGACGAAGCTTCCAGCCAGTGCTGCTGCACGGGAACTGACATCGTTTCTCAGAAAATTGTAGATGGTGTTCGACGCTGCCGAGGCCGTGCTTTGCACCAAGGTGACGGCAACGATGATGGCTGCGAACCTTACCCGGTTTTTCATGAAATGTTCTCCTTCACGAATCGAAAATGAACTTTCCCCAATCTATCAATATTGAAATGGAATTGCAAGCTCGGGGAAAACCGGAGCCCGGTGATCGGTTGGTTGCTTCTCTTGGCTGAAAACCCTATATTAGCATCACTTCATTGTCTCCATATACGCTGTTAGAGAAAGGACGAAGTGGTAATGAGAGAGGGAATCCATCCGGACTACAAGAAAGCGACAGTTACCTGCATTTGTGGGAACACCTTTATAACCCGATCCACGATCGGTGACCTGAAAGTGGAAATCTGTTCTAACTGCCACCCGTTTTTTACAGGACGTCAGAAGCTTGTCGACTCGGCGGGGCGCGTCGAACGCTACAACAAGAGGTATGGAAAGAAGGCGGCCGACCAACCGGCTGCATAGATGCAGCATTATTGACGTTTCACGCCCTGCCTGGCTTTTGCATCAATCGTTCCGCTCCACAAGTCGGGTCAATGACCTGCGGGCGGAACGTTTTGTTATCACCACCTCATGGTTTCTGAGCGCCGCATGCACCTTTGTCTGTATGAAGATCTTGTTGCCAGCAATTTTTTCCCTCTGATCTACTTCCGTCCGGTGTATGATCTCCGCTGCGGCATCCTTACACTCCGTGAAAAGGCACTCAGACATCTGGCTCCCACGGCGGTGACGCTGTACGTCCGCTCATACCTTTCCGCGTATCTCAGAGAGGTAAGTCCCAAGAACGGCATCAACGAAATTTCCGCCGAGTCATGTCTTTTTCTGAACGGTCGGTGCATCATGACTAAGGGGCTTGCCAAGGTGCTCAAGAAAGAGAAGCGGGATGTATTATTCATGTCCTCAGGAGAGGTTGTGGGTGCGCTCCTGAGCGGTTCCAACCTTGCAAGGTCGAAATCAGAACTCCACAAAGACGCGCTGGATCTCTCGGCATTGACAGGCCTCCCACATGTTGAAGTAGACGCCGTGCTGGTACGCTATCCGTGGGATCTTGTCTACGCCAATGACACGGAAATTTCCAATGATTTCCATGCTCTCGCCAATAATAAGGTGGTGAGGAGAGGAGACATTCACCGGAGCGCCATCTTGGAGGAAAAGAAGCTCATCTACATCGATAGGAAAAGCACTATAGGTCCGGGCGTTGTTCTCGACGCAACCCTTGGCCCTATCTACATTGGGTCGGATGTGCGCATCCAGGCACAGGCAGTAATCGGGGGTCCGTGCTATGTTGGAGATGGTGCCACTGTGAAAGTCGGCGCCCAGATTCATGGAAAGACCAGCATTGGTCCTGTTTGCAAGATCGGAGGGGAGGTCGAACAGTCCACGTTCCACTCCCACGCCAACAAACAGCATCATGGATTCATTGGACACTCTTACGTTGCCCCCTGGGTTAACCTCGGAGCGGGAACGTCGTCGAGCGACCTCAAGAACACATACGGCACGGTTAAGGTCTACATAAACGGACAGTCTGTGGATTCTAGGAGGATGTTTGTAGGATTGACAGTGGGTGACCACGTGAAAACGGGGATCAACGCCACGCTTGATACTGGCACCGTGATCGGACCTTCGTCCAACATCTATGGGACGGCTCTCCCACCAAAGTTCGTCCCCGCATTTACCTGGGGTTCGGCGGACCAGATGACCACGTATGATCTAGACAAAGCGCTGGCCGTGGCAACCACGGTCATGGCGCGACGTAACATTCAACTGACGCCGGTTTATCGTGAGCTGTTTCAACATGTTTTTTCTATGACCAACCATGAGCGATCCGGCCATCGAGCCCAAACCACCTGACCCGGTTCTCCCGGAACGGAAGGAACAACCGCGCAGCCTCTATTACGGTGTACGCGGAACAGCGGTTAAGATTCTGAACCGCGTCGAGCGAACAGATTCCTATCTCGACAAAGTGCTTGACGCGGAACTTCGGTCTCAGGAATTGAACGATCTTGACAAAGGACTCTTGACAGAGATTGTGCACGGCGTCCTCCGGTGGCAGAACAAACTGGACTGGGTGCTGAACGGATTCTCGCATGGCAACTTTGCCAAGTCGGAAATCAATCTCAAGAATACCCTTCGTGTTGCGTTGTACCAGATTCTTTTCTTGAACCGTGTCCCGCACGCCGCCGCCGTGAATGAAGGGGTGGAGTTCATCAAACGGATTCGTGGCGACAAGCCTGCAGGGCTGGTGAATGCTGTCCTGCGCAACGTCATCAGGAACATCGAGGGGATCCGTTATCCGGATCCGAAGGAAGACCCGGTGCAGTACCTGTCTGTGGTGTTTTCCCATCCGCACTGGATGGTAAAACGGTGGGTGAGGCGCTTTGGTGCTGAAGAGACGCAGAAACTTCTGATGGCGAGCAACGAACGCCCGGGGCTTTCCTTACGGATCAACAAACTCAAGGTTGATCCCGGGCACTTCCTCTCGTTGCTCGACCAACAAAAGATTGAATACACCGGATCGAGTCACATCGATTACTTTGTGAAGGTGAGGGGTCTCACCAAGATCGGCCAGATGGAGCTGTTCCGGAACGGGATGTTTACCATCCAAGACGAGAGTGCTGCCCTTCCCTGTCTCCTTCTCGGAGCGAAGCCCGGTGAGCGCGTGCTTGATCTTTGCGCTGCGCCCGGCGGCAAAACCACGGCCATCGCGGAAATGATGAAGAACGAAGGGGAAGTGATTGCCATCGATAAATACGAAGTGAAATTAAGTTTCATCAAGGCTGCGTGCGAGCGTCTCGGTCTCCGAAATGTCAGGCTACAGGTAACGGATGCGGCATCGCTTGAAAGTGCGCTGGCAGATCGCGTGCTGTTGGATGCCCCCTGCTCAGGCCTTGGTGTGATGACAAAGAAGCCGGACATCAAGTGGAAACGTGACATCAGCGACCTCCTTAAGCTCGCGAAGATGCAGTATGACTTGATCGCGAACGCTGCCCGTCTCGTGAAGCCGGGGGGCGTGCTCGTTTACAGTACCTGTACCACCGAGCCGGAGGAAAACCAGGAAGTCGTAAAGAAGTTCTTGCAAAACCATCCTCAATTCAGCGTGGACAACGCCGCTCAATATGTCAGTAACGATCTGGTGGACGCCGAGGGGTTCGTCGAGACGTTCCCGCATCGTCACGGCATGGACGGGTCGTTCGCCGTAAGACTTGTCCGGTCCACGTCCGCATGAACACGCTTGCACACGACAGGAGAATGCACCATGGCTGAGCTGTTGGAACTTGTCAAACAGGAGCTGAACAGGCTCGAAGAAACAAAGACCTTCAAGTACGAAGTACCTCTGGAGAGTGCGCAGGACGGCGTCGTCCGTGTGAACGGGAAGAAGGTGGTCATGCTCGCATCTAACAACTACGTTGGCCTCTCCAACCATCCCGCAGTTAAGAAAGCTGCAGCCAGGGGTATCAAGTCATACGGGTATGGCGTAGCATCCGTCCGGTTCATTTGCGGCACACAGGACATTCATTTCGCGCTCGAAAAGAAAATCTCCAAGTTCCTTGACACAGAAGATACGATCCTCTTTTCTTCCTGCTGGGCGGCAAACGAGGCCTTCTTCGCCTCCATTACCAATGAAAAGTTGGGATACGAAAACTACAAGGATGTCATCTATTCTGACCGGCTGAATCACGCCAGCATCATTGACGGACAACGACTCTGCAAACCGGAAACCGCCGATCGGAAAATCTATGCACATGCGAACGTGGATGATCTGGTTCGCCAGCTCGACGAGGACGTGAATAAGGACTACCGCTTCCGGATCATTGCAACCGATGGGGTGTTCAGCATGGAAGGTGATCTTGCGCCTCTGGATAGGCTTGTGGAGGTTGCGAAGAAGTACAAGGCGATCCTGTTCGTAGATGACTCCCACGCAGTCGGAGTGTGCGGCAAGAGGGGAAGAGGCACTGCGGAAGCCAAGGGAGTACATGGCCAGATTGACGTATTGACCGGAACCCTCGGCAAGGCGATCGGCGGTGCTGCAGGAGGGTACATCAGCGGGAAGAAGGACCTCATCTCTTATCTCCGGCAGAAATCCCGAACGTATATCTTTTCGAACTCTCTTCCTCCCCCCATTGTCTACGGTGCAACCGCCGCATTCGACCTTCTGATGAAGAACAAGTCCATTGTCAAGCGACTCCACAAGAACACGGCGTATTTCAGGAAGCAGATCGTAAAGCTTGGCTTCAAGATCCTTGAAGGAGATCATCCCATTGTCCCGATCATGCTGGGTGAAGCCGCGCTCGCACAGGACATGAGCAACGCGCTCTTGAAGGCAGGAGTCTACATCAAAGGCCTCTGGTTTCCGGTTGTTCCGAAAGGGGAAGCGCGGCTTCGGGCACAGATTTCCGCTGCCCTCAGCAAGAAGGACATGGACAGAGCGCTGGCCGCTTTCGAGAAAGTCGGAAAGAAGATGCAAGTGATAGCGTGACGCGCCGTGGGTTCGTTGACTCTCTCTCGGGTTCTTCTTACGTTTTATTATCATCCAAATGAATAAATCCATGAATCAGCTGACCGAACAAAACGTCCTGAACGCGTTGCGGGTTGTGAAGGATCCAGACCTTCACAAGGACATTGTAGCGCTAAATTTTGTCAAGGATGTCAAGATTTCTGGAAAGGACGTCGCGTTCGCCATCGAGCTGACGACGCCCGCATGTCCGGTGCGGGAAGAGTTGAAGGCGGCCTCTGTGAATGCGATCCGCGCTGCTATTCAAGGCGTGGGGAGCATTGATATCACGATGACTTCGAATGTTCGGCCACACGAGAATAAACAGAAGGAATCGGTGTTGCCGGGAGTGAAGAACACGATTGCCGTGGCATCAGGCAAAGGGGGTGTGGGGAAGTCGACGGTTGCGGTGAATCTAGCGGTGTCCCTTGCCATGGAAGGGGCCAAAGTAGGTCTGGTAGATGCGGATATTTATGGCCCAAGCATTCCACTGATGATGGGAATTACAGGTCGCCCACAAGTGCGCAACCAGCGCCTTCAGCCGATGGAGAACTGGGGGGTGAAGGTCATGTCCATTGGGTTTCTGGTCGATCCAATGCAGGCGGTGATCTGGCGTGGGCCGATGGCAAGTGGCGCAGTGAAGCAGTTTATGTCCGATGTGGACTGGGGGGAGTTGGACTATCTCGTGTTTGACCTGCCGCCGGGAACCGGAGACATCCAACTGACATTAGTCCAAACGATCCCCCTGACGGGGGCCGTCATCGTAACGACGCCTCAGGACATCTCCCTTGCCGATGCGAGGAAGGGGTTCAAGATGTTCGAGAAGGTGAACGTCCCGATCCTGGGAATTGTCGAGAACATGAGCTATTACATCTGCACGCACTGCGGCCAGCGAGAAGAGATCTTCGATAACGGAGGAGGAAGAAGAGCCGCCGAGGAGTTGGGTGTTCCTTTTCTTGGAGAGATCCCGATCTATACGAGCATTCGAGTGAGCGGTGATCGGGGCGTGCCAATTGCATCAGATCCTTCCAAGCCCCAGGCACAAATGATTGCCACGATCGCGCGAAACATGGCGGCGCAGATCAGTATCCGCAACGCAACGCAGACAGAGGCAGTGGATATCCAGCTGATGCAATGATTCAGAACCACACAGTCACGGAGATGGAAGAGAGGATTGAAAAAGCGCTGGACTCGGTCCGACCGTTCCTGCGGGCAGATGGGGGAGATGTTCAATACGTTCGTTTTCGTCCCGACGGCATTCTCGAACTGAAATGGATCGGCACCTGCCTGATCTGTCCAATGTCGCAACTGACGTTGCGCGCCGGCGTTGAAAGAGTGATCATGAAGGAAATGCCCGAAATAAAACGGGTTGAAGCGGTGGCTGGCTAGATCAACATCCGGATTCCCAGATTCAAATCCTGCAATCCGCAGTTCCTGCTACTTCATCTCCACGTCAAACACCTTCCCATCCTTCACCTGCACAATTCGTTCGTTCATCTTCCGGACCAGGTCATAGTTGTGTGTGGCCATAACGACTGCAGTCCCGCGGGTGTTGATATTCTTGAGGAGCTGGAGGATCTCGAATGACGTCCCCGGATCGAGGTTTCCTGTTGGCTCGTCGGCAAGGAGGAAGAGGGGATTGTTGACCAATGCCCGTGCAATGACTACGCGTTGCTGCTCCCCGCCGGAAAGCTCATTTGCCATCTTATTTCGTTGATGGCTCAGTCCCACATCAGCGAGCGCGTGCAGCACCTTTTTTTTGATGTCCCTTGATTTCTCGCCAGTTACGTGGAGAGTGAACGCAACATTCTCAAACACATCCCTATCATCCAGCAGACGGAAATCCTGGAAAACAATGCCAAGCGTTCTTCGTAGATGCGGCTTCTCGCTCTTCTCGATGTTGGAGGAACTGTACTTGCCGACTGTCACGACCCCTTTGTCCGGAAGGATGTCCATGTACATCAGCCGCAAGAGCGTGCTCTTTCCCGAGCCTGTCTGTCCTACGAGGAAAAGGAATTCTCCCGGCCTGATCTGAAGAGAGACGTCATCAAGGACAGGATGGTTGTTGTAGGCGACGGTTACGTTGGAGAGGCTGATCATGGACTCAACTCCATCGACGTCTCCGGTTGTTTGCGATACGTGCAGCGAGTGCAATTGCAGCAACCATGCTTCCTGGATTGGCGATCCCGCGGCCGGCAATGTCGAATGCCGTCCCATGGTCCGGTGATGTCCGGACGATTGGCAATCCTGCGGTGACGTTGACGCCATTATTGAATGATGACATCTTCAGCGGGATCAGTCCCTGGTCATGGTACATTGCGATCACTGCGTCATAGTGGCCGGCGGTGTACCTCCCGAAGAAGGAATCAGCTGGAAATGGACCTTCAATCTTCATTCCCCCCTTTCGCAGATGTTTGACGGTAGGGGCAATAATCGTTCGATCCTCAGTACCAATGTCCCCGCCTTCCCCGGCATGGGGGTTCAATCCAAGTACCGCAAGTCGAGGTGAGCGAATGGCCCAATCCTGTACCAATGCCTCGTGGATCACATGGACGCGCTCAAGGAGCAAGTCCCTGGTAATGCGCCGTGCTACGTTTCGGATGGGAGTGTGGATGGTAACAAGACCTACCCTCATGGTGGGGGAGACGAGCATCATGGCAACCCGGCGGGTTCGGCAGAGTCGTTGAAGCATCTCCGTCTGCCCCGGAAACCTCGACCCCGCTCGATGCAATGCTTGCTTGGAAACCGGAGCAGTCACGATTGCATCGATGAACCCCGAACGCGCGAGATCCACTGCAGCCTCAATTGCACGTGATGCGATTTCTCCAGCTTCCCGAGTTATCGTTCCGGTCTTGACGGAGAATTTCGGAAACGAGGGTATCTCCACAATGGGAACGGCATGAAGGGGGATGCCAAGCTTTCGTGAGTAATACTGGAATACTCCCGCAGGGCCAACCAGCATCGGTCTGCAATTGCGCATGACGGTTCGATGTCGAAGCGCATGGAGCACAACCTCAGGTCCGACGCCGTTGGGGTCGCCAACGGTGATGCCAATGATCGGTTTCCCGTGAGTGTTATTCATAGTGTTTGTGAGGAGACGAGGATGTAGTTACCTGATTTCGCCTTGTCTGCGAAGATAAAGCGCTTGTTGAGGTTTTCATAAACCCACTCTTCCTGGAATCCTGACGAAGGATCGAGTGTGCGATTGATTGCTCCAGGTTGGCCAAAGAGGATGAAGATGCGGCCCCTGTCCGTGAGGGATCCATCCGGTTCGCGGAGCGTGCCGAATGCCCGCCGCGCGTGGTCGACACGCCGATAGTACTCTGCCTGCACTTCATTGTAGGCAGTCTCGGGCGTCTTATCCTTCGTCTGCCAGAACTGTTCCAGGTGGTCACGGCGCTCATCGGCGCTTCCACGGCGAAGCGAATCCCGCTGTTGTTCGGTGACAATATAGCGGAGGGACTCCAGTGCGTAGTCCACCTCCCGCAGTGACAGAGGCATCTCCGGCCACACCGTCCGGAACAACTTTGTCAGGGTAGTTTTCTTGCTTCCCCGAATGATAGTGGCGGTGAACACGAACGTGCGCAACGGGAACCGCTCTGCACCAATCGGCATTATGATGCCCTCGCATCGTTCCCTTTCGCTTGTTGCCATGTCGTACCCGACCATTTCGTCTGATCGAAAAGGTGAGAGGCTGGCGTGTGGTATTCGGGTGATATTTTCCAGGGTGTCCGACACGATCAGTACAGGGAGATCATCCGGGCGTGCTTTGACGGAGATTGTGTATTCGACCCGGACTGGTTGGCCATCCTGTTCTTCAGAATTCAATCCAAAAAAGAGTGCTGCTCTTTTTCCGAACTGCAAGTCGCGGCCCCAGTTCTGAAGGACGATGCGTTCGGATGCGGCCCCTGTGGCCGGCCATTCGATGAATACGGGTGTGGAAGCCTCGAAAGAAGAGCCGAATGCGCGCGCCACGACGGCTGTTTTGTCGCTCAGAAATTTTCGCTCAGACTCAAGGTCATCCAGCTCGATGATGAGTTTGTACGTCCCCGGTGAGACGTTGAAGGAGACGATGTTCTGGTACCAGCGTGATCGCTCGGGAGTCTCTTCAGAACTTTCTGCACCGGCTTCGAATCGACTAATATCCCTTGCCGCAGATGTTCCCGTCGAGTCGAGCAGTTCGATCAAGATTTCTCCCCGCCTCTTGAAAGCAGAGGGGAACGAGGAGTCCGTATTCCGCACGGGAATGAAGAAGCCTTCATTGATGCGATACGGAATATCAACCCGTGATGCCGCCGGGTCGGTGGAGACAAGATTGACAGGCTCAAAAAAAATGAATTGTGGATCTTCTTCCCGATCCATTCGAGGCTGTCCAGTCACATTGTCGATCAACAGCAGCACGCCCACGAACATCGCAACTGCACGTCCCATATCAATCCTCCTCACTTCATGAATAATTCATTCTCTTCACTATGTTGCACTATCGGTTGTTCCAATGGCGGAGAAAGTCCACAAGCAGACGAACGCCAACACCGGAGCCACCCCGCGGGATATAGTCAAGCGATTCCTCCATGATGGCGGTTCCTGCAATGTCCAGATGGACCCACTTGTACTTGCCGATGAATTTCTTGAGGAAGAACGCCGCTGTAATGGCGCCACCCCAACGTCCGCCGACGTTCTTGACGTCTGCGATGTCACTCTTGATCAGCTTGTCGTACTCTTCGAACATCGGGAGTTGCCATACCCGCTCATACGTCCTCTCTCCCGCGGCTTTCAACTCATCCATTTTCTCCTGGTTGTTTCCCAGCATGCCTGTGGCGAAGTGTCCCAGTGCAACCACGCATGCGCCGGTGAGTGTGGCGAGATCGATGACAAGATCCGGCTTGTAGTGCGCTGCATACGACAGTGCGTCGGCAAGAATCAGCCGCCCTTCGGCATCCGTATTATCGACCTCCGATGTCTTGCCGTTGTAATGAGTGATGATGTCTCCCGGTTTCAACGCCCCGCCGCCCAGCAGATTCTCGGTGGCCGGAACGAGCCCGACGACATGGAAAGGAAGGGCGAGCCGGGCAACAGTCTGCAGTGTCCCGATGACTGCTGCGGCGCCGGACATATCCATCTTCATTTGCGCCATGTTGGCCGCGGGCTTTATGGAGATGCCCCCCGAGTCGAATGTCACGCCTTTGCCCACAAATACCACGGTGGGAAGTCGCTTTCGGCCCGCGTTGTATTCCATGACTATGAACCGTGGGGGATTGTCGCTCCCTTGAGCAACGCTCAGCAATCCTCCCATCCTCAGTCGACGGATTGCCCTTTCCTTCAGAACGGTGACCTTGAACTTCGCCTTTTTGCCAACTGCCACTGTTCGCCTGGCGAGTGAGTCAGGATATATCTCGTTTCCCGGCGCGTTCTCGAGGTCGCGGGCAAGGACAGTACCGGCACAGACAATTTCTGCCAGCTTCAGCCCTGACGCGATCTGTCGCACTTGTGCGGTGCGGCTGGAGACGACGGCAACTTGTGTGAGGTTGGTGCTCTTCTTTTCTTGCGTAACGTACTTGTCGAATCTATACTGGCTGAGAATTGCTCCCTCGCCTAACGCGGTGCCAACCACTTCCCAGTTCTTGATGTCGGAACTCGAATCAAGATTAATCTCGGGCGCCATGAGCGCCAACGATTTTGCTTTCGCTGCGCGGGTGGCTTTTGTCGCTGCTGCGGCTGCTCTTCGGAGTTTCTCCCGGGTAATCGCGCTTTGTTTTCCCAATCCGACAAGAAGAAGTCTCTTCGCTTTCAGATTATCGGGGTACAAAAGAAGCGTTTCCAGTTCTTTTGCTGCGAACGTGGCTGCATCGAGAGCGGGGGTGATTCCTCTAACTGTCTTTCTCAGTTCTTTGATCTGTCTCTTGAAGGCGGTTACGTCTTCCCAAAGGAAGCAGGCGATAACGTCCGCTCTTGCGGTGCGGAGTGTGCCAAGTCTGGTGTTGAGAGTGATCGTCATGAATGTGTGGTCACGTGTTATGCTTGTTGCGTTTTTCCATGAACGGAGAGCGTCGTATCGAGGTACTTGTACGCGGTCTGCAACACCTGTTGCCGGATGGTGGTGAGCGACACATCGTAGAGTCGTGCACCCGCTGCGTTCTTGTGTCCATTCCCGCCGAATTCCTTTGCCAGTTCGTTTATGGGGATGTCCCCCTTCGAGCGGAAGCTGATCTTGACGCCGTTTCGAAGCTCAAGGAACAGAATGCCCGCAACAACACCTTCAACACTCATCGGATACGTGGTGAAATTGTCAGTATCCTCCTCCTTGGTGCCGGTTCGCCTGAGCATTTCCTGTGTAATCGCAATGTGGGCAAGTCTACCGTCGTAGAGAGTCTCCAGGCTTTCGAGCGTCGCGCCCAGGAGCTTGATCCTGCCTGCGGACCACTGCTCGTAAACATGCTGGTAAATGTCTACAGGATCGGCACCGCACTCAATCAGGTGTGCGCAGATGTGAAAGATCTCAGGATCGACGCGCGGGTACCTGAAGGAACCAGTGTCCGTCATGATTGCAGAGTAGAGTCCCCGGGCAACGGAAGGCGGGAGCGACGGACCGTTCAGTTGCACGAGTAGCCGGTACAGGATCTCGCCTGTGGAGGTTGCCTCCGCATCGATCACGTAGTGCTGGGCAAACGGGGCAGGGTCGAGATGATGGTCGATACAGATTCTGATGGCCGTGCTTTTCATGACATGCGGCTCCATCGTCCGGAGCCGGTCGGGATGGTTGGTATCCATCACGACGATGACATCGGCGCGGGCGATGGCGGATGCATCACGGGCCTCATCGAACTTCAGGATGCGTTTGTCGGGATCAAGAAAGCGGTAGACCCGTGGTGTCTCGCTGTAGTTGATGATACTGACCTCTCTGCCATGGCCCAGCAGCCATTCGGCGAGAGCCATTTCCGAACCCAAACCGTCCCCATCCGGGTTGACGTGCGTGGTAAGAACGAATTTTCCATACTGCTTGAACAGCGGAAGAACCGCTTCTATTGCTGATTCCATTCACGTTCTGAGTGTCTGATTGAACTGACACCAATATAGTGATTTGATGGAGAACAAAAAAGGGAGGCTGAAACACCTTGTGCGGAGCAAATATGAAGTGTCTATCTCAAAAGAATGAACCTCTTTGTATCCACAAAGTGTCCTGCTGTGAGGCGATAATAATAGACTCCGCTCGCAAAGTCTCCGGCTTTAAGGAGAACTCTGTGGGTGCCGGCCTCAAGGTCGGCAGCAAGGAGTCTTGTCACTTCGCGGCCAAGCACGTTGAAGACAATGAGTGAGACGAATGCCGAATGAGGCAATTGGAATTCAATAGTTGTTGTTGGATTGAAGGGGTTGGGGTAATTCTGATAGAGAACAAACTCACCGGGAATCTGATGGTTTGCCTCATGTATTTTGTTGATAATGCCGTATTGAACCCCGTCAATAATCGCACCGCGCAAACCAAAGAAATCACCAACCTCAGCTTGCACAGTACTCACGCCAATGCTATCGACGACCGTCCTCAGAATGTACATGCTAGTGTGTCGTGACTGCTCGAGGAACCGCCAGGTGTTGAGGGTTCTGCCGAACATGTCAGCCATGCCGTAGTCAAGCACGATGACGTCCACAGTATCGCCGAGGCGCGCAGCCGTTGCGACAGTATCGCCAGTCCTTCCCGCGAAGTCATAGACCACCCGTTCGGCGTTCGCATAGTCGGACCACTGAAAGACCCGTGTTTCTTCTTGTCTAAGCAATCCGCCAAAACCGCCCGAGAGGATCACGTACGTTTTTCCGTTTGACAGGATGGTATCACCGATGACCATTGTGCTTACGTAAGAATTTGGCCACACGGAGTATTGCCAGAGGTTTCCTGCGTGAAGGGGATAGAGTCCCTGTGCCTCGGCTCTGGCAATGATGAACAGAGTGAGGGCAATAACCAGTGTCTTTGCCATTTCAGATGTTCCTCCGGTTGAATGAAGTCACGTCCGAAAACGCAGAAACCCCCACACATGTGGAGGTTTCTGATTTTCAATGAGGTGGTCTGAGTTCCAGCCAGGGCGCCGGAAATGGATTCAAGATGCTATTGTATTACCCACGTCTCGTCTCCATCCAACAGCTTCTGCAAATCTCCCTCGCCTTTCTTTGCTTTTGCCCGAGCGATCTGGTTCTGTGTCTGCTCTTCGTAGACCACCCGGTCGGTGGCAAGAAAGACGCCCATGGCGCGAGGCAGCTCCGGGTTGTGAATCATGTTGGCAAGTATGAATGCGAGAGTGGAATCGTTCTCGTTGTGGACAAGGAGATCGCTGACGGAATGTTTTCCTTCGGTGGTGTTGACCACTTCGGGAGTAAAACCGTTCAGCCTGATTCCTTTCTCCTTCTGCTTGCCAAAGACCAACGGCTTGCGATGCTCGAGGTAAACCACGGTGTCGTCCCGTGCGTCCTTCTCCGTGAATGCAAAGAACGCGCCGTCGTTGAAAACGTTACAGTTCTGATAGATCTCCACGAAGGCAGTTCCTTTATGGTGTTCCGCCCTTCGAACCATTTCCTGGAGGTGCTTGGGATCCCGATCCATGGTTCGTGCAACCAATGTTGCGCCTGAACCAAGCGCGAGCGAAACGGGGATGAATGGGTTGTCGATCACTCCATACGGCGTTGATTTTGTTACCTGCCCCAGAAGCGAAGTGGGGGAGAATTGTCCCTTGGTGAGGCCATAAATCTGGTTGTTGAACATCAACACCTTGATGTTCAGATTCCTGCGAAGCATGTGGATCATGTGGTTGCCGCCGATGCTCAGGCCGTCGCCGTCGCCGGTTGCCACCCAAACCTGCAGGTCTGGATTGGCGATTTTCACGCCTGAGGCGATGGCTGGTGCACGTCCATGAATACCGTGGATGCCAAAAGTATCCATGTAGTAAGGGAACCGGCTTGAGCAGCCAATTCCGGAGATCATCACATAATTCTCTTTCTTGTGAGTAAACTCCGGCAGCACGCGCTGCACCTGGGCAAGGATGGAATAGTCACCGCAGCCCGGACACCACCGCACATCCTGGTCCGACTGAAAATCCTTGATTGTCAGCTTCACCGAAACAGTCGGTTGTTTCTCGAGTGTCTCAGGCATTGTTGCCTCCTAGAATGGAATCAATCTTCTGTTCTATTTCTTCTGAACGGAGCGGGAGTCCCTTAATCACGTTGAACCCGACTGCCGGTACGAGGTATTTGGCGCGCAACAGCTTGATCAACTGGCCATTGTTGATTTCCGGGACGAGAATGTTCTTGAATTTGTAGAGTATCTCGCCGAGGTTGCGTGGGAATGGGTTCAAGTATTTTATCTGGACGTGTGAAACGGATTGTCCCTTTGCCCGCGCCGCGGTCACCGCGCTCTTGATCGAGCCATACGTGCTTCCCCAGCCAATCACAAGCAGGTCGCCTTCCTTGTCTCCTTCGATTTCCTGCAGAGGGATATCGTCCGCGATCCTTTCGATTTTTGCTGCACGCATTTTGATCATGAAATCGTGGTTGTCAGGATCGTAGCTGATGTTGCCGGTGATATGCTCCTTCTCCAGGCCGCCGATGCGATGTTCAAGGCCGGGTGTCCCCGGAATGGCCCACGGTCGTGACAACGTCCGCTCGTCGCGTGCGTATGGTTGAAATGACGCTGGGTCTTTGGCGAACTTCACGGGAATCGGTGGAAGTTCCTCCGCCTTGGGTATGATCCATGGCTCTGCACCGTTGGCAACATAGCCATCCGTCAAACAGATCACGGGCGTCATGAACTTCACGGCAATCCTTGCCGCTTCGTACGCTGCACTGAAACAATCCGATGGGGTTGATGCTGCGAGAACGCAGAGCGGTGCCTCACCGTTTCTGCCCTGTACGGCCTGCAACAAATCTGCCTGTTCTGTCTTGGTGGGCAGCCCGGTGCTTGGCCCGCCCCGCTGAACGTCGACGATGACGAGCGGAAGTTCAAGCATGAGGGCAAGCCCCATCGCTTCAGTCTTGAGTGCCATCCCGGGGCCACTCGTGGTTGTGACGCCCAATGCCCCTGCGTATGATGCACCGATGGCGGAGCAGATGGCCGCAATCTCATCCTCGGCCTGGAAGGTCTTTACGTCGTACTCTTTCAGCTTGGCAAGCTCGTGCAAGATATCGCTGGCCGGGGTGATGGGGTAACTCCCGAGGAACAGTTGCAGGCCGGCTTTCTTCGCGGCGGCCACAAGCCCGATCGCCGTTGCCGTGTTCCCCATGATGTTCCGATACTTCCCTGGAGGCAGCTTCGCGGGCCTGACCTCGAACCTCGTTGTGAATATCTCGACGGTATCGCCGTAGTTGAACCCGGCTTTCAATGCGCGTAGGTTTGCCTCGGCGACTTTTGGGTCTTTTCCGAACTTCTCTTCGATAAATTTAATGGACTGGTCCAGCGGGCGGTTATACATCCAGTACATCAGCCCGAGCGCGAAGAAGTTCTTGGTCTTGTCCACGAACTTCGTCGAGAGGTTCATGTCCGCCATCGCGTTGGACGTCATTTTGTTGATCGGTACCCGGAACACCTGGAAGCGGGCGAGCGACCCATCCTCCAGTGGATTTGCAGTGATACCACCGAGCTTGAAATTCTTCTCGCTGAAGGCATCCTCGTTGACGATGATGGTCCCGCCGTCGCGCAGCATCTTCACATTGGTGACAAGTGCCGCGGGGTTCATGGCAACAAGCACATCGCATGTATCGCCGGGGGTGAGGATATCGAGACTCCCGAACCGGATTTGGAATCCACTGACGCCATACGTGGTCCCCGCAGGGGCTCGGATTTCGGCAGGATAATCGGGAAGAGTGCTCAGGTCGTTCCCGAGGACGGCAGCCGTGTTGGTGAATTGCGTGCCGGTCAACTGCATACCATCACCCGAATCACCGGCAAATCGAATGGTGACATCCTCGAGTGTCTTAACGCTTTTTGTCATTGTACGTCAATCCTCTTAATGAATTTGGGAATCCAAGCAGACGGGAAGGCCTGAAGCAGCGGAGAAAAAAAGATGGCTGACGGCCACCTGCCTGAAGGCATTTCACTAAAAGCAAAATAGGCGGTTTGCCTCCGAAAGTCAAGCAAACCACTCTGCACTTGAAACACGAATCCCGTCCTTTTGGTGCCGGACGGGATTGGCTGGCGTTACTCTCGCACCACCCAGACTTTGACTTTGGCAGTCACGCTGGGATGGAGCTTGACCGGCACGCTGTAAATGCCGAGCGCCTTGATGGGCTCTTCAAGGTCAATGATGCGCTTATCGATCTCGAATCCTTTTTCCCTGAGCGAATCGGCAATCATCTGAGACGTCACCGAGCCAAAGAGTTTTTCTTCTTCACCAACCTTCATCTGGAGGGTGATGGAAACCTTCTCCAGATCAGATGCCAGCTTCTCGCTTCCTTTAAGCTCCTTGGCAACACGCTGACCAGCCTGTTTCTTTTCCTCCTCCAACGCGCGAACACTTCCCTCGGTGGCAGGGTAGGCAAGTCCCTTCGGTATAAGGAAGTTCCGGGCATAACCGTCCTTCACGTCAACGACCGAACCGATCTGCCCGAGTTTTTCGTGCTCTTTACGCAAGATGACTTTCATTGTTTCTCCTTTTCTATCGGATCGCGTCCGAGACGAACGGTAACAAGGCAAGGTGCCGTGCTCGCTTGATAGCGTGAACGAGCTGTCGCTGGTGCTTTGCACAGGTGCCAGTAATTCGCTTCGGGATGATCTTTCCCTGTTCTGTCACGAACCGCTGCAAGCGTTTCTCGTCTTTGTAATCGATGTAGCTCTCTTTTGCGTCACAGAACCTGCACGTCCGCTTCTTACGCGGCATCTGGTTCTCTTTTTCTCGTCGAGGTTTGCGTGGTCCATTAAACACTGTGGTTGTTCTCCTTATCCAGATCGATGGGTCAGACAGTCTGCGTCGTTAGCTTTTTGTTGGTTTGGCTGCCTCGGTGAAAAGAGGCTCACGGGCTGGGACGGCCGGAGCCGGGGCAGCTTCCGGCTGCGCAGCCAGTGCCGCAAGTGCGGCCGCTTTGGCTATCAAAGCTTTAGTGTCGAGCTTGATCGTCAGATGGCGGAGAATCATTTCGTCGAGGTGGTAGGATCGTTCAAGCAGGGCCAGAAGCGTTCCCGGGGCGTTGAACTCGATGTTCACGTAGAACCCGTTGGTCTTCTTGTTGATCGTGTAGGCCAACCGCTTGCGCCCCCACTTGTTGAGAGCGTTGATTGTTCCGCCGTTCTTGGTGATGGTGTCTTGAATGCGGCCGATCACGCCGTCCACCTGCGCGTCATCGAGGGACGCGTTGATGATAACGGTCGTTTCGTATGCGAGTTTTGCTGTGTCCATTATTTCATCTCCCTTTGGACTTCTAATAGTGAATTAGAGTGACCCTTCAATAATCATCTGGCGATGAATTGAAGAGCAGGGTGCCTTTCGGTGTGTCTGAAATTTTGAAAGGTACCGGTGTTGCGATGTTCCATCTGCGAGGAACGTAGTTCCTCAGGTGTTATACTTGTTCATTGTCCGGGCAATGCCCGATGCGACGAACTCAAGGACGGCATCGGCTGCCCTTGCGATCATGTCTGCCACGACCGGTCGTTCTTCCCTGTCGAAAGGCGAGAGGACGAATCCGGCCATCTCATGCTTCGTTGGCATCACTTCTTTTCTGATGCCGCACCGGATGCGGGGAAACCCGTTCGAGTTAAGATGATAAACGATTGAATATACCCCATTGTGTCCGCCATCGCTCCCTTTACTGCGAACCCGGAGCGTGCCAAGCGGAAGCGCGAGATCGTCATACACAACCAGAACCTCGCTCAAATCCGCCCCCGCTTCCTCCACCAAATCTCCAACCATCTGCCCACTGTTGTTCATGTACGTCATGGGCTTGATGAGGAGGAGCTTCTTGCCTTCCACGTGGCCGGCCGCCTCTACGTGGTTCCCCTTGCCTGGTCTCAATTGCCACCGGAGTCTCTTGCACAACGCATCGACGACAAGGAAGCCAACATTGTGGCGAGTCTGCTCATACTCTGAGCCCGGATTTCCCAGGCCAACAACAAGAAGGGCGGCCACTGTGCAAATGCAGGCGTGTTACTTTTTCTTCTCTTCCTTGGCAGCGGGTTTTGCCTCAACCTTCGCTGGAGGAGCCGCTTCTCCTTCTTCACCTTCCTCCGTCTTCTTCCCCTTGCCCACCACTTCCGGCTCGGTCGGCACCGCCTCTACCACGGCAGTCGGTTCGGGTTCCTTCACCACTGTCGGCGGAACTATACTGACAACTGGACTGTCCAGGTTTTCCAGGATTGTTACATTTTGGACATTCAAATCTTTGACATGGAGAGAGTGGTTGATCTCCAACTCTCCGATGTTGAGTTCAATCCTGCCCGGGATGTCTTTCGGGAGACAGGAGACCTTCAATTTGTGAATCATGTGCTGGACAAGTCCGCCATCACGAACACCCTTGGGAATGCCACCGGTAAGGACAATCGGGATCTCGAGCGTCAGCTTCTCGTTCTCACGAAGTCCCTGCAGATCGAAATGGATCGCCCGGTCGGACACAGGGTCGAATTGGACATCACGGAGAATCGCCTTCTTCGCGGTCCCATCGCTCAGGCGGAGATCGATGACATGTGTCTCCGAGGTATAGATGAGCGGATCGAGGCTCAACTTCGGAACATTAATGGTAATGTTCTTCTCTCCGTGGGCGTAGAAAATACCCGGGACTTTTCCTTCCTTGCGCGCATACTTGGCGTGTTTTCCGGTTACTTCCCGGATCTCAGCGTTCAAGACAATTTCTGACATGGCATTTCCTCTTCAAATTCGAATGTTAACCTTTATCCACATCGAAAAGCGAGCTGATGGACAAATGTTTGAATGTCCGCTTCATCGCTTCCGCAAAAATATGTGCAACAGATTCTATCTCAATCTTTGGCGACTGCATCCGCAGCGGTATTGTGTCTGTCACAACAATCTTCTTCAGGTTCGACCCATTGATCCGGTCATAGGCGCCTCCGGATAACACCGGGTGTGTACTCGCAGCGAACACGTCCTTTGCCCCGGCCTGTTGCAGTGCATTCACAGCATTGCAGAGTGTTCCCGCTGTATCCACGAGATCGTCAACGATGAGAATGTTCTTGCCTTCGACCTCACCGATGACGTTCATGATTTCTGCTTCGTTCTGCCGCGGCCTCCGTTTGTCGATCACAATCAATTCTGCTTCAAGCCGTTTGGCGTACGCCCGCGCCATCTTTATCCCGCCGACATCGGGCGAAGCGACAGCGAGGTTCTGAATCCTTCGTTTCTTAAAATGCTTCACCAGGATTGCCGAAGAGTAGAGGTGGTCAACCGGTATATCAAAGAACCCCTGAATCTGCGGTGCATGCAGGTCCATGGTAATCACTCTGTCCGCCCCGGCTTTCGTAATCAAATTGGCGACGAGCTTTGCCGTGATCGAGACGCGGGGCTGATCTTTCCGATCTTGACGGGCATACCCGAAGTAGGGAATGACCGCCGCCACTTTTCGAGCTGATGCCCGCTTGGCGGCATCGATCATTACCAACAACTCCAACAGATTCTCTGCGGGTGGATTTGTCGACTGGATGATGAAGACGTCGCTCCCGCGTATGTTGTCGCTGTACTTGACCCATATTTCCCCGTCGCTGAAGGTCTTGATCTCACATTGACCCAGCGGCTGCCCGATAACTTCCGCTATCCGTTCTGCGAGGGGACGATTCGAGCGTCCTGAAAACAACTTGAAATCAGCCATCCTGGACTATTCGCTCTCGTTGATCCGAAAAGAATGGGATCGGGATTATGCAGCGTTGAGGGGGACCCCTACGGCAGAACCGCGAATTTCAGGGCCAAAAGATAACCAAATTGCCCTAATTATGCAAGGCATATTTTGTTGCAGGCATTTCATTGAGGCTGTAAGGGAACTCTGACACCGTGTTGAGAATGGCGGTACACCGGGGGTTGCTTCTCGTTGAGTATGTTGAAAAAAGTTCATATATAGGAAATCATAAAGTCACTTTCTGTCCTTCACTTGTGAGGGTGTTCAATATGAAACATGCGCTGCTACTGGTGGTCGTTCTGGTTACAAGTTCGCTGCATGGCCAGGAGTTTTCAATTCCTAATAACCCATACGATCAGGCAGATGCCTACACCCAGCGGCGCAACGCCTTCAATCGCGAGCGTTGGTTCTATGAGCAACGGATGTATCCGTTCAACGCCCTTCCCGAGGATGCGCACGCCAATGCTCTCCGTCAGAGAGACCAGATGAGGGTCGCGCAAGGGTTTTTCGGCGTCAACGGCATAACATGGACGAACATCGGCCCCACATCAGGATTCTATTTTTCCTACGGAAACATTTCTTCCCGTATCACTACTATCAAGTACGACCCGACGAACCCATCGATTGTGTATCTGGGCGCGGCATTCGGCGGTGTGTGGAAATCCACTAACAGCGGGCTCGACTGGACGTCAAAGACCCATGGGGAAGCGTCGCTCTCCTCGGGCTCACTTGCGATTGACCCAACCAACACGAGCGTCATTTACCTTGGAACGGGGGAGGCGACGTACAGCGCGGCGTCCTACTATGGACGCGGCCTGTTGAAGTCGACCGACGGCGGCAACACATGGACGAACTACACGGCAGGCCTCCCATCGCTCTCGTTCTTCTCGAGACTCGTTATCCGTCCAAACAACCCCAATCAACTCGTTGCAGCCCTGGGGAACAGAACGAGTCTGGGAGTATCCGGTGGACTTTACCGGAGTACCAATGGCGGTGTGAACTGGTCGCTCCTTGTCGGCGGTCGCGCCGACGACGTGATCTTCACTCCGTCCGGTGACACTGCATACGCGCTCGGAAGTGGTATCGGGTATCGCATTTCGACTGACGGGGGACAAACATTCAACTCGGTTAGCGCCCTGACAATGTGCACAAGAAATCATATTGCGATTGCGCGATCGTCACCCAATATCCTCTTTTCTGCTCACCACTCAGACACGATTGGCATTCAGGTATTCAAGTCGACCAATGCAGGCGCAACATTCAACCAGGTCTCCGTCGGCACCGACTTCAACGGTGGTCAGGCGTGGTATGATTTCTATGTTCATGTGAATCCGTTCGATCCCAATTATGTATATGTCGGATCGATCGATATTTGGCGTTCAACCAACGGTGGCACAAGCTTTCAGAACATCACCAATGGCTACTCCGGAGGAAACGTTCACGTGGATCAGCACAACGTGGAATTTCACCCGACCGATCCGAACCAGATGTTCTGTGTGAACGATGGCGGCGTGTGGCGCTCCACCAACCGGGGAACGTCCTGGATAAACCTTAACGCCACCCTTACCCTGACACAGTTTTACCGTATGACGTCCGACCCATCCAACTATGTGCATCTCCTAGGTGGGACGCAGGACAACGGAACACAGCGAACGACAGGCAGCATAAACTGGGCGGCGGCGTTCGGTGGTGATGGGGGGGAGGTTTGTTTCCACGCCCAGAACGCGATGACTATTCTTGGCGAGACGCAATACAACGGCGTATACCGCTCTCTTAACGGTGGGGCAAATTGGTCATCTGCACAAACCGGGCTGACTGGATCAGGGGCTTGGGTCGGTCCCATCATTTCCCATCCTGACTCAACAGGGATTTTTTATACTGCCCGCGCACAGGTGTTCAAAACAACGAATTCAGCGGCGTCCTGGTTTCCCATTTCCAGCGGTACAAGTGGAACAATCCGGGAAATGGCGGTCAGCAAGAGCAACCCGATCGTTATGTATGCCACATCGGGAGGGCTGGTGTATCGTTCCACCAACGGCGGCGTGAACTTCACCTCGGTGTCCGCTGGCCTGCCGACGCGAACCATCACCAGTATTTATGTTCATCCCGATTCTCAGAACGTCGCTCTTGTCACCTTCTCCGGCTTTGGTGCGGGTAAGGTCTACAAAACTACCAATGGCGGGACCAGCTGGACGAACATCAGCGGTAACCTTCCGGATACACCGATCAACGACATCCTGATCTACTACCCCGGTGGGCCGACGAGCACGTACCTCGTTGCAACGGACGTGGGCGTCTTCATCACCAATGATTATGGTGCCACGTGGTCTGAACTGGCCGATGGTCTGCCAAACACGGTGGCGATGCATCTCGATTACAACGCATCAGGCAACAAGATCCGGGTGGGAACACATGGGAGAGGGGCGTACGAAACAAGCATCGTGACAGGCGTGATCAACTACAGCAACGCCGCCCCGAAGGAACATCGTCTCTTTCAGAATTATCCGAATCCATTCAACCCGACAACCAATATCCGGTATGCTGTTCCAGACAGGAACCACGTGAGTCTGGTGGTGTATGATGCTCTCGGCAGGGAAGTATCTCGCCTTGTGGATCAATCACAGGCGCCGGGTACGTACACTGCAACTTGGGACGCCCGGAACATGGCGAGTGGGTTCTACTACTACCGTTTGACGGCGGGTGGGTTTGCGGAAACGAAGAAGCTTCTGCTTGTGCGTTAGTCGTACTCTCAATAAACACTGAAGCCCATTCTCTAGTGAAAGAATGGGCTTCTTGGTTTGTGGTTCGCCTTTACTTGGTGATTATCATCTTCCGAGTTTGAATGAACCCTTCAGCTTGTAACCTGTAGAAATACACGCCACTGGAGAACCATTCGCTTCCCACCACATATCTGTGCGTCCCCGCGTCCAGTTGTCCGCTCACCACGGATGCTACTTCCTGTCCGATGATATTAAAGATCCTCAACGTCACAAACGAACTCTTCGGGAGATCAAAAGAGATATTCGTTTCCGGATTGAACGGGTTTGGGTAGTTCTGATGCAATGCAAACTTCGTGGGGAGGGGTCTGCCTCCGTTCTCAACGGCCGTGATCGGGTCGACCCGGAGTGTCACGGGAAACGCGATGCTGCCGTTTGTTGCGTCGTTGGAGATGAAACGGAGTGTCGTTCGGTATGTACTGTCAGGTGTAAGCCCCGCTGATTTTATGGTCAACGTCGTTTGAGTGGAAGTGGAGGGGACGACCACGCCAAATGAGGGAAGAACCAAGAGCCATGGTGTTCCAGCCGAATCGACCATTCCCCAGAAAAGATCCGCGTCCCCTGTGTTGGAAATCGTGAGGACGAACGCACTGCTATCGTCTTGCGCAAGGGTGTCCGTCAGGCTGGTGGCGCTCAACGCGATATGCGAATTCCCAGAACTGGTGACAGTCATATGAACGGGAATGACAATGGGCGCAACACCGCTTGCGGCCAGCATCAGAGCAGCATCGTAGAGACCTGCAGGTTTGGCAGCAAGAACGGAGACGTCAAATGTTGCGGAGTCCCCAGCAGCAACGCTGATTGTTGTTGCGCTTTCCCTGATCAATGACACTCCGGTTTCGGTCCCAACAAGGCCGTGGCCGTATTCCGGCCCATAGTCCGCAAAGGGAGCTGTAGAAAGCCGGGTGAAAACGGCTCCGATGTTCAGATTCTGGTCCGCGTCATTGAGCCCAAGAGACCCAAGGGGAATCCCGCTCACAGTGACTGTCAAAACACTATCGTACGTGATAGTCGGGATTATGGGAAAATAAACGAAGGAGGTGTCTGCCGTTTTCAGGATTACCGCGATCGGATTGTATCCGAACCCGAGCGAATCGGAGATGCGACCGCTAATGTCAACCATGAGTTCGAACTCCGCTCCCAGGTCGCGTGTTCTCGGTCCGGCATTCCACGGGGTTGGCCACACACCCGTCCCGAAGTCTTGGTCAGCGTCGATTGTAAGGAATCCTGCCACGTTGCTATCGGGATTGATCATACGAACTCGCAGGTCGAGGACCGGGCCGAGAACCGTCGTTCGCGTTTGCGAGAGGACTTCTATCAGATCGACACCATACACGAAGTTGTCCCCACGCGCGTCCGCGAGTGACGTAGTAAAAGCCAGTGGATTGCCGGGCGTTGGAACGATTGGTGCTGGAAGAGACTGTGTTCTCAACTTCCGCAGACATGGATCGAGGTCGAGGCTCCCTCCGTAGGGACGAAGGGGAGCTGTCGCTGCAGTAAGCGTGGATTCGGTAAGGGCAAACGTTACCGGAGTAGCGCCGAAATTCCTGATCGTAATTGCCTGATCGAGTCTTGTTCCCGGTCGCCCCTGCAATGTGAGCATCTGTGGCGTAACCACAATCCCCGTGGTATCGATGTTTGTCGAGTATCCATTGATGCGAACGTCATCAACGTACCACCCATCAGCGGTCACTGAAAAATCACTTGTCAGCCTGAATCGGATCTTCACCTGCGAAGACCCGCCGGCCAATTCACTGATATCAAAGGTCTGCTGGGTCCAGGTGGAGAGCGTTCCATCGTAGCTTGCGACAGGTTGCCAGGTTGTCCCATTATTGCTTGAAACTTCCACGTTACAGAAATCATATCCCGGTTCGGTTGCATATTTATGAAAGAAACTCAGAACAAGCACAGGAGTAGAGGTAGCATCTATGGGTGATGCAAGAGTCATGGAATTATCGACGTTGTCTCCATAGTTCCCGCCGGGGGTGTCTGTGAATGATGAAGGTGCTGAGCGAAATTGCGCGGTAGTGACATTCCAGGTTCCGTTTGTCGTCCAGCGAGTGAACGTGGTGCCCGTGTCGTTCAAGACAATAGCTCCGGTTCCCACAAGAACGTATGCAGGAGAAGAAAAAATTGTCGTTGTATCAAGTTTGATGGTCAACGACGTTGAGATCGCTGAGTTGTTTGGAACGGACGCGGAGATGGTAAATCCAAAGATTGAACTGTCGGTCGCAAACGACTCCAATGACGGATACGTAAACTGAGTTGCGGGTATGCTGATGCCAGGGCTTGACGAAGTCCATGTTACTTGAACGTTACTTGCAACCATCAGACCTTTGTTCCTCAACACTACTTTGTAGGAGCCGGATTGTCCCGGCGCGTAGGTTGGCTGGTTGAACGCTTCTGACAGGGGATTGACATATGGTCCGGCAATCAGTGACATGTACTGATTGTTGAAAAGCATACCTTGGGCGAGCGGAATGATCTGGTTTTGCGCGGGCCAGAAGCTGTTACCTGTTTCAGGAGTGATACCAAAAATATGATGCCCCACGTGGGCCGAATCATTGTAATACCAGTCATCTGATCCTCCCCTGACCACATAGCCCACCGTCTGTGAAGGCGTTCCTGTTGTGTACACGGGATTCGATCTCTTCATGTCGGCAAGGAACTGATTGAACTTGTTATCATCAGGCGTTGGTGTGGGGTCCTGCCACGCCCAGGGCTTGATCAAGTAGTTTCCGTAAGTGTGGGCGCCAAATGCTGCATTGAAGTTCCTTGAATTCACGAAGTTCATTACTGCTTGCGTTTCAGGCTCTGAAAACGGGCTCGGCCCCCTGTACGTACCTTGACCACCGCTGCAAGGGTTCGTGCTGGAACCGCCGTTGGACGAGTTCCAGAATTGGTATATGCCGTAATTCCTGTTCAGGTCGACAAAACCGCAGCCACCTCCCGTGTCGTGTCTGTTGGCCCTCCAGTTCCCGCCACCGTTGGGGTTGGTTGTCTGATTGTACACGTAGCCATCGACGTTGAAGACAGATATCCAGTAGATTTCCCTGTTGTTCAAGATATAGGTTGCGACCGGGTCAATGCCATAATTCTCAAAGAGCCAATAGAAATAGTACATTTGCGTTTCCATGCTTTCCGGCTCGCGGGCATGGATCAGTGCGTGATACATCACTTCGGGTCTTCCGGTTGGAGAGTCCGGGTTTTTCGTTATGCGCACCCCCCAAATGGTCCTCCCCTCGATCGTCGTGCCGATGGAAAATTTTTGAGAGATGAAATCAGGATACTCGAGCCTCATCGAGTCGAGCTTCGCAACAACCTCGGCGTACGTGAGATAACCACCCATTGAGCCATAAATCGAATGCGAGACGTTGAACTGCCGGGCCGACTCCTGAATCGCCGCTTCTCTTTCTGATTGTGTCATCTTGGGGAGGCTATCGTAGTAGACATGCCAATCGTCAACCAATATTTCGTACGGAACGCCGGACTTTCTCAGCATTGCAATTTCAGATTCGGAGAGCCATGCGTCCGAGTAGTGCCCCAGCTTCGTATTGGCGTGGTCAATGAAGAGGCCGGCTTCAATAATCCTCCTGAAGTCGGATTCGCTCGTGGCAAATATCCTTACCTGGCTAAACTTCTCAGGGGAATCTGCAACGGCAACGCCAGTATACATTGCGACAAGAAGTGCTGCGGTCAAGAGTCTCATCGGTGACTTTCACTAGGGTGAAAGAATCGGGGGAACCATTGGGTGATGAAATGATAATGAATGTTCATGCAAATCTCAAACACCCCCGCATCACGGGTGGTGTCTCAGTTTGGCTCCCCGACATTCAAATCGAATAGCCTCAATTTATGTCCAACGAACTCTCCCCCTCCACTGGTAGTGCTCTTTTCCCCTCCGTTGCAAAGGGAGGGGAGCCACGGTTGACCGGAGAAAGGGGAGAGTTCTCGGGGGCTATCACCACGCGCATTCGATTGCTGATCCCCAAATGGGACACTACCGCATCACGACATTTCTGCGGTGTAGCGTTTTCCAACATCCCCGCTTTTCACATCACAGACGGTTGATTTTCAGACTCCGATTAGGTACTTTGAATCACCGATGGCCGATGTTTTCCTCTCCTACGGTTCTTACAAGTCTCGTCTTCACTAATTTAATCGATCGGAGAAATGGAATGAGTACGACGCACAAGATTTCTCTCCCGCGGTTGATGGACCGGTCGGAGCAAAGCGTGGTTTCTCAATCGCTCTGGGTCTTATGTTTCGCAGCGCTGACTGCTGTCGGCGCGAGGATCGAGATTCCGTATCAACCCGTACCATTCACGTTGCAGACTTTCTTTGTCCTACTTGCAGGTGCAATGCTCGGAGCCCGAAACGGTGCAATCAGTCAAATGATGTATCTGGCGGTTGGTGCGATGGGCGCACCTGTGTTTGCTTCGGGTGGTGTTGGGATTGCGAAATTGCTCGGACCCACAGGTGGATACCTCTTCGCGTTCCCTGTTGCGGCAGCACTCGTCGGATACCTTGTCCAACAACGGCGAAATCTCCCCTGGGCATTCTTCTCCATGACGATAGGGTTGGTTATCATCTTCGCTTTCGGCACAATCCAGTTGAACGTCGTCTACTTCCATGATTGGAATGCCTCATTCAAGTCAGGCTTCCTACTCTTCTCATGGTGGGATATCCTCAAGCTCTCGGCCGCTGCAATGACCTACCATGAAATTGCCAAGCGTTGGACGAAATTGCCTGACTGATTCCATACGTTCTGTTTTCTCCAAGCCCCGGGCCGCAGCTCGGGGTTTTTTTCGTTTTATGCCGATGATGAACTCCTCAACAGCCCGGCTCCTCTGGCGATCCGGTTTTCAGAATCGAGAATTCTCGTGCGTTCCTTTGCATTCCTGAGAGAATCTGTAAGAGATAACTACAGAATTTGACCGATTCCAGCCATCGAATCTGGCGCAGGATATGATATTGTGTACTGTATTGGCCACCTTCACACTTCAAGGACGACCACATGGCAGGTACACAATCACGGAAGGCCGCCGGCTCACTGGTGATCACAGTAGAGCGGTGTAAAGGATGCGGATTCTGTATCGAATTCTGTCCAACCGAAGCACTCAAATTTTCGGACCAGTACAACGCCAAGGGATACCATCCGCCGATGTTGATCGAGCAGGAACTCTGCAACGGTTGCAACATGTGCGGTCTTCTCTGCCCCGATTTTGCCATCTACGGATTTATCACGAGGAAGAACAGGAGCGCCGCATGAACGCAGATCCCAAAGGCGTGCTGACCGGTGCTCACTTTCTCGATGGCGACCATGCGTGTTCAGAGGGAGCTATTGCCGCCGGATGTCGGTTCGTTGCTGGATATCCTATTACTCCATCCACGGAAGTTGTCGAGAGGATCGCTTCTCGCTTCCCGTATGTTGGCGGGATGTTCATCCAAATGGAAGATGAGATTGCCTCCTCCATTGCCATCCAGGGTGCGGTGTGGGGAGGAAAGAAGGCAATGACGGTTACCTCCGGTCCGGGCTTCTCCCTGATGATGGAACACATCGGACTCGCTGCAATGACGGAGACGCCCTGTGTATTCGTCGACGTCCAGCGCGCCGGTCCTTCCACCGGACTCCCGACACAACCGGCGCAGGGCGACATGATGCAGGCGCGTTGGGGTTCACACGGTGACTATGCCATTATTGCACTTGCGCCTAACTCCCCTCAGGAGTGCTTCGATCTGACCATCAAGGCGTTTAATCTTTCAGAGCAGTACCGTGTCCCTGTTCTTTTCATGATGGATGAATGTGTCGGTCATATGACGGAACGGGTCGTCATTCCAACGCCTGACAAAATTGAAATCACCCCGCGCAGGTTCTATCAAGGTCCGAAGGAGGAATACCTCGCATACAAAGCCGATGATGATTTGGTCCCGCCGATCGTCAAGGCAGGAGATGGATATAATATCCATGTGACAGGCCTGACGCACGATGAACATGGCTATCCAAGCATGACT
>Ga0209640_10000125_pt1 | contig 50245 bp, 48 predicted proteins | sample RifCSP10_1_FD_184018 | JGI IMG/M metagenome (GOLD analysis project Ga0209640, IMG submission 184018) | Soil microbial communities from Rifle, Colorado - Rifle CSP2_sed 10_1 (SPAdes) (version 2) | ecosystem: Environmental > Terrestrial > Deep subsurface > Rock core/Sediment | place: Rifle...
CCGCCGCGTTGAAATACCGCAGCCGGATCGACCGGATGCCATACGCCCGCTCGAAGTGGGGCAATGCGTGCTCGACCGCCAGCTTCGTCTGGCCGTAGGCGTTCACCGGCGAGGTGGGGTGCGTTTCGCGGATGGGCGTCTCGATCGGCTCGCCGTACACCGCGCACGTGGACGAGAACACGAACTGATGGCACCCTTCCGCCGCCATCGCCTCGAGGGTCGCCATCGCGCCCGCGACGTTGTTGCGGTAGTAGCCCGCCGGATCCCGCACCGAATCGGGGACCGACAGCCAGGCCGCGAAGTGCATCACCGAGGATGCGCCGCTGTCGCGGATGGCCCGCCTCACGGCGTCGACATCGCGTGTGTCGCCCTCGATGAGCGTCGCGCCGAGCGCGGCCTCACGATGGCCAGCCGACAGGTTGTCGTAAATCACCACGCGGTGCCCCGCGGCACGCAGGGCCTTGGCGGCGTGGCTCCCGATGTAGCCCGCGCCGCCCGTCACCAGCACGGTGGTCGGCTCAGCTGCGGCCAATGGAGTAGTACGTGAACCCGTTCTGCTTCATCTGGGCGGGCGTAAACAGGTTGCGGCCGTCGAACACCACGGGCGACCGCATGAGCGACCGGATCCTGGCGAAATCCGGACGCCTGAACTCGTTCCACTCCGTGACGATGGCCAGGGCATCGGCCCCTCTGACGGCGTCGTAGCCGCTCGCCGCATAGCTGACGCGGGAGCCGAAGATTCCTTTGGCCACTCGCGTCGCCTCGGGATCGAAGGCTTGAACCGTGATGCCGGCCGACAGCATGGCCTCGATCAGCGGAATCGATGGCGCTTCGCGCATGTCGTCGGTTCGCGGCTTGAACGACAGCCCCCACACCGCCACCGTCTTCCCCTCGAGAGCGCCGAAGTGTTTCTTCAGCATCGTGAACAGCTTCGTCTTCTGCAGCGTGTTCACCGACTCGACCGCGCTGAGGATCTTGAAATCGTACCCCTTGTCGGCGGCAAAGCGCCGCATCGCCTGCACGTCCTTGGGAAAACAGCTCCCGCCGTACCCGATGCCGGGAAACAGGAACGACGTCCCAATCCGCTTGTCCGCGCCGATGGCCTTCCGCACCTGATCGACGTCGGCGCCGACGAGCTCGCACACGTTGGCGACCTCGTTCATGAACGAGATGCGGGTGGCCAGCATCGCGTTTGCCGCGTACTTGCTCAGCTCGGCGCTGGCACAGTCCATCATCATGATCGGCGCGCCCGTCCGCGTGAACGGCTCGTACAATTCGAGCATCAGCGCCTGCGCCCGGGGATCCTCCGCCCCGATGACCACACGGTCCGGCTTCAGGAAGTCGTCGACGGCCGCCCCCTGTTTCAGGAACTCGGGGTTGCTCACCACGCTGAACGGGTGCGTGGTCTCACGCCGAATCACCTCGCGCACGCGCTCGGACGTGCCGACGGGGACGGTGCTCTTGTCGACGACGACCGTGTATCCGCTCATCGCCCGCGCGACGTCGCGGGCCACTTCGAGCACGTGCCGCAGATCCGCCGATCCGTCTTCGCCTTGCGGTGTTCCAACGGCGATGAACACGACCGACGAGTTGCGAACGGCCTTGGCCAGCGTGGACGTGAACGTCAGGCGCCCTTCGGTCCGGTTACGCCGAACCAGCTCCTCGAGGCCCGGCTCGTAGAACGGGACCTTTCCCCGCTGCAGTGAGCGCACCTTGGACTCGTTGTTGTCGACGCACACGACGTCGTTGCCCGACTCGGCAAGGCATGCTCCGGCGACCAGACCCACGTACCCTGTTCCTACGACGGCAATTCGCATCGGCTGCTTCGCGGCCTCCGTTACTTACTATCATACGGCTGACACATGCGGATCCTCGTCGACTACCGCCCGGCCCTGCGCGCGCGCACGGGTGTCGGCGAGTACATGCACGAACTCATACGCGCGTACACGGCGGCCTACGACGACGAGGTGACCGCCTTCACCAGCTCGTGGAAGGATCGCCCATCGCCCGGGCTCGGCGCGGCGGTCGGCGCCAGGGTGGTCGACCGCCGGGTGCCGGTGTCGCTGCTCAATTTCCTGTGGCACCGGCTCGCGTGGCCGCCAGCGGAGATCCTGGCCGGCGACGTCGACGTCGTGCACGCGGCACACCCGCTCCTGATTCCGGCCACGCGTGCCGCGCAGGTCGTCACCATCCATGATCTCTTCTTCCTGGCCCACCCGGAGCAGACACGCCGCGAGATCAGGCGCGACTACGCCCGTCTGGTCGGCCACCACGCGCGGCGCGCCGACGCCGTGATCACGTCATCGGCTCACACGAAAGATCTCGTGAGCGAGCGACTCGGCGTCGCGGCGGACCGCGTCTATGTGTGCCCCCCGGGCGCCCCGACGTGGCGGTCGCTCGGGCGCGCCGCCCACGCGCCCGTCGACGGCTACATCCTCTTTCTGGGGACACTGGAGGCGCGGAAGAATCTCGGTGTGCTCCTCGACGCCTACACCGAATCGATCCGCGCCGCACGGCGCATGCCGCGGCTCCTGATCGCCGGTGGCGCGACACCTGACGCCGCACCGTGGCTGGACCGCATCTCACGCGCGCCATTGAAGGACATCGTCTCCTGCGCCGGGTACGTCGCGGACGAGGATCGCGAACGCCTGTATGCCGGCGCTCGTGCCGTCGTGCTCCCGTCCCTCGATGAGGGCTTCGGCCTCACCGTCCTCGAGGCCATGTCCGCGGGAATCGCCGTCGTCGCCTCGAACCGCGGTTCGCTTCCGGAGGTCATCGGCGCGGGCGGCGTCGTCCTCGATCCTCACGACGCTGCCGGCTGGGCCTCGGCGATCGAGCGCGTCTCATCCGACGCCGACTGGGCGGAGGCCCTTGGGCGCGCCGGCCTGGAGCGCGCGCGAGCGTTCACCTGGGCGCGCACCGCCACACACGTGCACGAGGCCTACACGGACGCCGTGAGGCGACGCGGGGAACGATAGCGGATGCGAATCGCGATCGACGGACGAGAGCTCGCAGGACGACCGACGGGTGTGGGGCGCTACCTCTCCGAGCTGCTCGCCGCGTGGGGTGAGCTCCCCGGCGCAGCGGCCCACGAGTTCGTGCTGTGCACGCCTGAGCCAACCGCACCCGGCCGAACCGGCGCGCTTCGCCTCTCCCAGCTCGTCGCGCCCGGCTCGGGAACGCGATGGGAGCAGTGGACCCTGCCCAGGCTCGTCGACAACGCCAAGGCGGACGTCCTGTTCTCGCCCGCCTACACCTGCCCACTGGTGTGCCCGGTGCCGATCGTGCTCATGATCCACGACGTCTCGTTCAGCGCGCATCCCGAGTGGTTCTCGTGGCGTGAGGGCACGCGCCGCCGTACGCTGACATGGCTGGCCGCTCGACGCGCGGCGCGAGTCATCACAGAGTCCGATTTCTCGAAGCGCGAGATCGCCAGCCGTCTCGGGATCGACCCATCGCGGATCGAGGTGATCTACCTGGGCGTGTCGGCTCTGCGCGCCGAGGCGTCCCGCGAACCTCTCGTGCTCTTCGTCGGCTCGATCTTCAATCGGAGGCATATCCCGGAGCTCATCGAGGGCTTCCGTCGTCTGGCTGCGCGTCATCCCGAGGCGCGGCTGGACATCGTCGGCGACAACCGCACCATGCCGCGCGTCGACGTGGAGGCGCTCATCGCCGCGAGCGGAACAGCGAACGCCGTACGCGCTCGATCCTACGTCGCCGATCAGGACCTGGCCAACCTGTACGCGAGGGCCTCGGTCTTCACGTTCCTGTCCGACTACGAGGGGTTCGGGTTGACGCCGCTCGAAGCCATGGCGGCGGGTGTTCCCGTCGTCGTCCTCGACACGGAGGTCGCGCGCGAGATCTACGGCCCGGCTGCGGTCTACCTGGCGCGGCCGGATCCGGGCCTCATTGCCGAAGCGCTCGAGCGCGTGCTCGTCGACGAGCACGAGCGCACCCGGCTCGTCGAGGCAGGCGCGCTGCAGGTCGAGCGATATTCGTGGCGCGAGTGCGCCCAACGCACGCTCCAGGTGCTGCTCGCCACCGCATGATTCGACTCTCCATCGTCATCGTGGGCTACAACTCGAAGGGCGACCTCGAGCGAGTGCTGCCCTCGCTGACTCGGCCGGCGCCGGCGGTCGATCACGAGATCGTCGTGGTCGACAACGCCTCGACCGATCCGACGACGGCCTACCTCCGGAGTGCGTGGCCTCGCGTGCGCCTGATTGTCGCGGACGGCAACCTCGGCTTCGCCAGAGCCAACAACCTCGGTGTACGGAACACGGCCAGCGAGCTGGTGCTCTTCCTCAATCCGGATACGGTCGTGGCGCCTGGCGTCGTGGATCGCCTCGTGTCGGCGATCGACGCGAGGCCGGACGTGGCGGTCGTCGGACCGCGCATCGTGGACGGACGCGGCCGGGCGGAGCTCTCCTTCGGCGACTTCATGTCGCCCTGGGCCGACCTCCGGCAGAAAGTGCTGGTGCGCGGGAACGATCGGGGCCTGCCGATCATCGCGGCGATGGTCGATCGCATGACCAGGCAGACGCACGAAGTGGACTGGGTCAGCGGCGCATGCCTCCTGGTCCGCCGCGCGGACCTGGAGGCTGTCGGTGGCTTCGACGAGCGGTTCTTCATGTACATCGAGGATGTCGACCTGTGTACGTCGGTGCGCCGACGCGGCCGTTCGGTGCTGTTCAGCGCGGAATCGGAAGTCGTGCACCTGAGGGGCCGTTCGGCGGCATCGGCGCCACAGTCGACCAGCCACGCCTATCGGCGCAGTCAGATCGCCTTCTACGCGAAGTACCACCCCCGCTGGGTCCCCGTGCTCAGGGCTTACCTCAAGATTTGCGGCCGATTGCCCGATATATCTCAGTAAGGCCGAGTGTGCCCCTGGGCGCCGGCCGGCAAGGGATATGGACGCACCGTCAACCCCGGCCTGGAACTGCCCGTCCTGTCAACGGCGCGTGCCGCGTCAGGTCGAGGAGTGCCGCTGCGGCTTCAAATGGGCCGACCTGCCCCAGCCCGAGGCGACGCTGCCGGCCGAGCCAGAGACACCCTCCAACCGACACGGGCTGGTACTTCTGGTCGTCGGACTGGTGATTGGCGGCGCGCTGGTGCTACTGCTGATGCGGCGGACTCCGACCGCCCCGGCCCTGAACGCGATGACGACTGGCGCCGCTGCTGAGGCGTCGCCCACCGAGATGTCGTCCGAGGTTCCGTCGAGCACATCCGAGGCGATGCTGACGACCTCCGGCGCCTCGCTCCTGACGTTGCCCGGTCCATCGGCAGACGCTCCGTTGGCAGTCACCCCCTCCGCACCCCCGGCGTCGCTCGAAGACATCGTCAGCCGCGTGGTGCCGGCCGTCGCATCGATCGTCGCGGGTCAGGCGCGTGGCACTGGCTTCTTCGTCCGGCCCGACCAGGTCCTCACCAATGCCCACGTGGTCGAAGGACAGACGTCGGTACGTCTGCAGGTTGGGGAGGCGAGCTACACCGCCCGCGTGACGACCGTCGCCGCAGGGAGCGATCTCGCGGTTCTGCAGGTCTACAATCCCAACCCCAAGCAACCCACGCTCCGCCTTGGCTCGGCGGCGAGCGCGCGGGTCGGGGAGGAAGTGATCGCCGTCGGCTCGGCTCTCGGCGTCCTCTCCAACACGGTCACGCGAGGCATCGTCAGCGCGATCAGGGACGTCGGCTCTGTCAGGCTCCTGCAGACCGACGCGGCGATCAACCCCGGAAACAGTGGCGGTCCGCTCGTCGACCGGACCGGACTGGTCATCGGCGTCAACTCCATGGTCGTTGCCGCTCGCGAAGGACAGGGCCTTGCGTTCGCAGTGGCGATCGATCACGCGATACCGCTGCTCAAGGGCCTGGGCGCTGGAGCGTCGGCCCAGACGCCGCTGACCGCGCTGAGCCAGGCCATGGGCGGCCCAAGCGGCGGCGACGAGATGCGCGCGCGCGGCGAGCAGACCTACGCGCAGGTGCTGGCGTGGGCGGCGCAGACGAGCCAGCAGCTCGACGCCTACTGGGATCGCTACGCGTCGGCGTGCGTCGCCTCGGCTGCGCGATCGGGCGATCGCGCCTGGTTCGCCGTGTTCGAGCCGGGCGGCGTTCGCATCAACCCGGCGGCCACGATCAACTGCCAGAGCTGGCTCGACACCGTGCAGTCCAACGCCTTGCCCATCAAGACCACGCTCGATCAGGCGGCCGACGTGGCACGACGCAGCGGCGTCTACCCCGGCGTGATGCGCGACCTGCGACGCCGGCACCGGCTGGACTGGGCGGGCTGGGAGCGGTAATTCTCTCTTCGAGCTCGTCGGTGCGAGCCCGATCCGTGTCGGTGCCACCTGAACCCTGTCCGTGCGAGCCCTCGCACCGACATGCGTCGAGTTCGCACCCCGGCACCGACACAGATCAGCCTCGCACGGACACGTGGCGAGATCGCACCGACAGGCCGCCAGGATCGCACCCCGGCACCGACACGGACCGCGTTCGCACCGATATAATGCTGGGCATGCGCGTCGCGATCGACACGCGGAAGATCCACGACTTCGGCATCGGGACCTACATCCGCAACCTGCTGCGCCAGCTCGCGCGTATCGATCGCGACACGGAGTACGTGCTGCTCTGCCACGAGCCGGACCTGGGAATCGCGGCTCAGCTCGGGCCGAACTTCAGGACCGTGCGGGAGCCCTCGCCCAACTACTCGCTGCGTGAGCAGATTCGCGTCCCGTGGGTCCTGCGCCGTGAACGCCCCGACGTGTATCACGCGCCGCATTACGTGCTGCCGGCTGGCGTCCACTGCCGGTCCGTCGTGACCATCCACGACTGCATCCACCTGATGTTTCCGCAGTACCTGCCCAACCGTGCCGCCTTCGTCTACGCGCGGGCGTCGATGTGGGCGGCCGCGCACCGCTCCGATCGCATCCTGACGGTGTCGGCGGCCTCGAAGCGGGACATCCTCCAGCTGTTCAACGTGTCGCCCGAGAAGGTCGTTGTCGTCTACAACGCGATCGACGAGCACTTCAGCACCGAGCCGTCGGCCGAGCACGTGGCACGCGTCCGCGAGCGTTACCAGCTCGATCACAAGTTCGTGCTCTACGTCGGCAATATCAAGCCCCACAAGAACCTCGTGCGTCTCATCGAAGCGTTCAGCCGGCTGCGCCAGGACCATGATGATCTCAAGCTGCTCATCATCGGCGACGAAATCTCGAAGCTGCCCGCTTTGCGGCGCGCGGTGCACAGCCACAAGCTGCACAAACACGTCCGCTTCCTCGGCTACCTGAAGGACGACACGCTGACGGTCCTGTATCGACTGGCGTCGGTGTTCGTGTTCCCCTCGCTCTACGAAGGCTTCGGGCTTCCGCCGCTCGAAGCGATGGCGAGCGGAACGCCCGTCGTGACGTCGAACCTCTCATCACTCCCGGAGGTCACCGGTGACGCGGCTGTGCTCGTGGATCCCTACGACGTCGATTCCATCGTGAGCGGCGTGCGCTCGGTGCTCGACGATCCGGCGCTGGCCGAGGATCTCCGCCGAAAGGGCTTCAAGCGCTCCCGCGAGTTCTCGTGGGAGCGGTCGGTCGAACAGACGCTTCGCGTCTATCGGGACGTCGGGGGACAGGGGAAGGGAGACACAACGGGCGGCGACACCACGCGGACGGAGCGCGCCGAGGTCGGGATCGGGCAGGGAACCGGGTGAGCCCGCTTCGGGTCGCGCTCGTCCACGACTGGCTGACCGGGATGCGCGGCGGCGAGAGAGTCCTCGAGGTGCTGTGCGACATGCATCCCGGCGCGGACATCCTCACGCTCGTGCATCGGCGGGGCTCGGTGTCGCAGGCGATCGAATGTCACCCGATTCGAACGTCGATCGTGCAGCGCCTGCCGGCGTCGACGACCGGCTACCGCCACTATCTGCCGCTCTTTCCGTTCGCGATCGAGCAGTTCGATCTCGACGGCTACGACCTGGTGATCAGCTCGAGTCATTGTGCGGCGAAAGGCGTGGTGCCGCCCGGGCGCGCGCGCCACATCTGCTACTGTCATTCGCCGATGCGGTACGGCTGGGACCAGTTCGAGGCGTACTTCGGCCCGGCACGAGTCGGATCGGCGATGAGCCGATGGTTCTATCGCCCGCTGCTGGCGCGGCTGGCGCGCTGGGACGCTTCGACTGCGGGTCGCGTGGACCGTTTCGTGGCCAACTCCCGTCACGTTGCCGGCAGGATCCGCCGATACTATAATCGCGAGGCAACGATCGTGTATCCGCCCGTCGACACGATTTTCTACCGTCCCGCCGACGTTCCCCCGGAGAATCATTTTCTCATCGTGTCCGCGCTCGTTCCCTACAAGCGAATCGACCTGGCCATCGCCGCGTGCGAGCACATGGGCGCGCCCCTCCGCATTGTCGGCGACGGCCCCGATCGCGATCGCCTCGCGCGGCAGGCCGGGCCGGGAACGGAGTTCCTAGGCCGTCTCTCGGACGAGGCGCTACGCGACGAGTACCGGCGGGCGGCAGCCGTGATACTGCCCGGTGAGGAGGATTTCGGCATCGTGCCGCTCGAGGCTCACGCATGCGGCCGCCCGGTTGTGGCGCTGGGCCGCGGCGGCGCGCTCGAGACGGTCAGGGACGGTCACACGGGCGTGCTGTTCGAGGAGTCCACGTGGGAATCGCTGGCCGCTGGGCTTCGACGCGCGCTCGCCACGCGGTTCGACACCTCGCGTATCCGCGCTCACGCCGAGCAGTTCTCCCGTGAACGCCATGCCCAGCAGATGAGAACGGTCATCGACGAGACGATGGCGGCACCAGTGGGGACGACGTGGTAAGACGCTACAACCGCCTGCTCGTGGCCGTCTACGTGGTCGGTGATGTGGTGCTGGCGATGGGGGCGTTCGTGCTGGCATACGGGATCCGATTCCCGAGCGGACTCATCCCGGTGTTTCGCGGCTACCCGCCGTTCGAGCAGTACCTGAGCCTGCTGCCGTTTGTGGCCATCGTCACGCCGCTCGCCTTCTGGGTGCAGGGTGTCTATCGCCTGCGGCGCGGGCGCTCGCGTGTGGACGACTTCTTCGGCGTTGTCGTTGGCAGCGTGCTCGCCGTGGTGTTCGGCTTCTTCTCGACTCTGTACGTGCAGGCGTACTGGGCTTCAGCGGAGGCTCGTGCCCGCGGCGCGTACGAGGTCTCGCAAATCGTGTGGGGCCTGTTCCTGGTCCTCACGGTGGTGTTCGCCTATGCCTCGCGCGAGGCCGTCCGTGAGCTCCTCGAGCGCCGATGGCGCGCCGGAATCGGCCTGAAGCGCATCCTCATCGCCGGCTCGGGCGATCTGGGCCGGATGGTGGCGGACCGCATGCTGCAGCACCGCGAGCTCGGCTATCAGGTCGTGGGCTTCATCGACGATCGCGCGGGCCGCGATCACATCGGCTACCGGGGCCTGTCCCTGCTCGGCACTCTCTCGGAAGTCGCCGAGATCGCGCATCGGGAGCACATCGACCATCTCTACGTCGCGCTTCCGCCGTCGGAGCACGCCAAGGTCCTGGAGCTGATGGAAGTCGCCAGCCGCGAGTGCCTCGACGTCAAGGTCGTGCCCGACCTGCTGCAGTTCATCGCGTTGCGCGCACGTCTCGAGGATCTCGAGGGGCTGCCGATCATCAACGTCAACGATGTCCCGCTGCAAGGATTCGGCGCATGGGTCAAGCGGGGCCTCGACGTGATCCTGTCGACGTCGGCCATGGTCATCCTGACCGTTCCCGCGCTCATCATCGCCCTGCTGGTGAAGAAGACCTCCTCGGGGCCGGTCTTCTACAAGCAGGACCGGATGGGGCTCGACGGCAAGGCGTTCACCGTTTACAAGTTCAGGTCCATGTACCACGACGCCGAGGAGACGACGGGCCCGATCTGGGCCCGCGACGACGACCCGCGGACGACCCCCGTCGGACGGTGGCTGCGCAAGCTGGACCTCGACGAGCTGCCGCAGTTCTGGAACGTGCTGAAGGGCGACATGTCGATCGTGGGCCCGCGCCCTGAGCGGCCGTTCTTCGTCGAGCAGTTCAAGCACCGCGTCCCGCAGTACATGCTGCGACACAAGGTCAAGGCGGGCATCACGGGCTGGGCGCAGGTCAACGGCTGGCGGGGCAATACCTCGCTCGAAAAACGCATCGAATACGACCTGTACTACATCGAGAACTGGTCTGTGACGCTCGACCTGAAGATCATGTGGCTGACGCTCGTGCGCGGCCTGTTCCAGCGTGCCTAGTCCACGATTGAGAAGGTGACCGTGTCGCGAGTCGTCGTCACCGGCGCTGCCGGGTTCATTGGCTCACACCTGTGTGAGGCGCTCCTCGCGCGAGGCGATTCCGTCGTCGGCATCGACAACCTGGTCACCGGCGACATGGCCAACGTCGCGCACCTGCGGGACAAGGATTTCCAGTTCATCCGCCACGACGTCACCCAGTACATCGACGTGCACGGCCCGGTGGACTACGTGCTGCACTGGGCCAGCCCCGCGAGCCCGATTGACTACCTCGAGCTGCCCATCCAGACGCTGAAAGTCGGCTCCCTCGGTACGCACAACGCGCTCGGTCTCGCCAAGGCAAAGGGGGGCCGCTTCGTGCTCGCCTCGACGTCGGAGATCTACGGCGATCCCCTCGAACATCCGCAGAAGGAAACCTACTGGGGGCACGTGAATCCAATCGGCCCGAGGGGTGTCTACGACGAGGCCAAGCGGTTCGCCGAGGCGATGACCCTCGCCTACCACAGGACGCACGGAACCGACACGAAGATCGTCCGCATCTTCAACACGTATGGCCCCCGCATGCGGCTTCGCGACGGACGCGCCGTGCCGGCCTTCATCTCGCAGGCCCTGAACAACGAGGACGTGACTGTCTTCGGGGACGGGACTCAGACGCGGAGCTTCTGCTACATCAGCGACCTGGTCAGGGGAATCCTGCTCCTGATGGAGGCGAAGACGAACGACCCCGTGAACCTCGGCAACCCGCACGAGGTCACGGTCGAGGAGATCGCACGCACGATCATCAGGCTCGTCGGCGCCGCCAGCAGGATCGTCTACCGACCACTACCCGTCGACGATCCGAAACAGCGCAGGCCGGACATCACCCGCGCGCGAACGCTGCTTGGCTGGGAACCCACCGTCGGGCTGGAAGAAGGGCTCCGGAAGACGATCGACTACTTCAAAACGAGAGTGAAATAGTCCCCTGTCGTTCACAGCACGATCACCCTGGCTCATTGATCAGCCGCCGCAGCCGGAAGAAATAGTGGCCGCTCGAGACGAGCGTCAGCGCGAGCGATAGCCAGATTCCCAGGTCCACCACCGGCGACGTCTCGCGGCGGTAGTTGAAGTACATCACGGCCACGCTGGTCCCGATGAACGTGCCCGTCGCCACCTTGCCCCAGAGTGACGGTCGAAACGTGCGCGGGCCAACGGCGAGGTTGACGATGGCCACGACCCCGACAATCACGACGTCCCGGCTGATGACGAGCACGGTCAACCAGAGCGGCAGATGGTTGGTGAGTGGAATCCCAGGCAGCGTCAGCACGACGAAGGTCGTGACGAGCAGGAGCTTGTCGGCCATCGGATCGAGCCACGCGCCCAGGCTCGTGCGTTGACCGGCACGCCTGGCGATGAGCCCGTCGAGCGCATCGGTCAGGCCGGCAGTTCCGAAGACCAGGAGCGCCGCACCGAGGTATCCGTAGACCACCAGGAGGACGAACGCCGGGATCAGCATGATCCGCAGGATCGTCAACTGATTGGCGAGGGTCAGGTTCTTCACGGACGCGTCGCGCCGAGCATCGTCGACGCCAGTGCCCGCAGGCGATCGATGACCTCGACGGCCTCCTGGCCAGACACCTCGTTCGTCACCTGGAACCGGTCTCCTTCGACCAGCGGCATCACCCCCGCGGCGACGGCTGCAGCGACGGCCTCGTACTGAAGGTGCTTTGGATTCATGTCGGCAATCACGGGACGCCGGGACAGGCGTCCACGCACCGCGGGATCCGCCGAGGCAACGAGCGCGACCAGGCGGCTCACGACGGTTGCCAGATCGCCGCGTCGCACGCGCGTCCCGGGCTGGAACGTATGGTTCTCGAACGGCTCGACGATGCCCGTATTGGCCACGTCGGTGATCCAGGTGACGGCCCAATGCCCCTGCGTGTCGGTCACGACGACCTGACCGGCGGGCGCGCGGCGGACGAGCTCCTCGAGTCGCACGCCGATGAGCGCAGCGAGGTCGCCACGCGTGATCTGGGGAGCAGTCGGGATGGCTTTGAACTCTGGCGGAAGGCGTGCTTCGCGTGCGCGCTTGGCGACCTCGGCGATCCTGGCGGAGAGGTCCAGACCTGGATCGATGGCAGCGGCCTGACGGTAGGTCGCTTCAGCGCCGTCTGAATCGCCGCGTGCGTCGAGCAGCTCACCGATCGCCACGACGGAAGCCGCATCGGCCGGATCCAGGTCGGCAGCGCGCCGCAGCTCGGCGAGGGCCTGGTCTGCGTTGCCGGCCCGACGTTCCAGCAAGCCCAGCTCCTTGTGCAGGAAACCGCTCTGGGGCGAATCGGCAAGCGCCCTTCCGTATGCGAGCCTCGCATCCTCGACGCGGCCTTCGGCGGCCGCCTGCCGCGCCGCGTCAATCACATCCTGGAGGCTTCGAAACCGCAGCACGTCGACGCGGCTCCTGACGTCGGCGAGCGAGGGATCAACGGCCAGGGCCGCCTCGAACGAGGCGAGCGCGAGAACGGCCCGATCGAGCGCGAGGAGGGCCTGCCCGCGCCCGACCAGCGCCGGGACGTACCGCGCGTCCTCCTGAAGCGCGGCATCGAAGGCCGTGAGTGCGCGATCGTAGTCGCGCATGGCCATCGCCACGTACCCCTGGCCAGTGCGCGCCGGGAACAGACGAGGCCCGAGTTTCAGTGCCACGCCAAACTCCAGCGCCGCGTTCCTCAGGTCGTCGGCCTGCAAGTACCGCCAGCCCACATCGATTCGCGACGCGCCGGGAGCGGCCGCAAGCGGCGCGGGGAGGGCCGGATAGAGGAATTCCGGATGCGCGAGCACGGCAGGCAGAGGCGGCGGCACTTTCGCGGCGCACGCCGCGGCCAGGGCGAGCAACACCAGCCAGACGGGAGCACCGGCCTTCGACGCCGGACGGTGCCGGCGAAGGACGTCAGGGAACATCGGTCAGGTCCTCCTGGTCGGCTGTGGACGTGAGCCGCTCGATGAATCGTCTGGGCACGTCCGCCTCGATGACCACGCGCCCGTTGCTCGCGACGTGACTGATGACCCGCGCCACGCGATACAACCGCGATACCTGTTGCTGGTCGAACTCCTTGCTGCTGTCGAACGTGATGGTCATGCGCCGGGTATCGAGGGCGAGTCGAGCGGCCACCATCTGAAGCAGGTCGCTGACACCCTCGCCCGTACGGGCCGAGACGAGGGCGGCCGCGGGATCCGCCGCCCGCAGGCGACGGCGCGCCTCCGGACCGATCGCATCGATCTTGTTGTAGACGTCGACCACGGGAACCGCCGCCGCGCCCACTTCCTCCAGCACGCGACGGACGGCCGCCATATGACGTTCGCGTTCGGAACTGGCGGCATCGACGACGTGCAGCGCGAGGTCGGCCTCCGCCACCTCCTCGAGCGTGGCGCGGAAGGCCGCGACCAGCGCATGCGGCAGCCGATCGATGAAGCCCACGGTGTCGGATACGAGCAGCTCGCGCCGATCGGGCAGCCTCACCTGGCGCACGAGCGGATCGAGGGTCACGAACAGGGCATCGGACGCCGGGGCGCTCTCGTTGGTCATTCGGTTGAACAGCGTCGTCTTGCCGGCGTTGGTGTAGCCGACGAGGGCGACGGTCGGCACCGACCGCTTCTGACGGCGTTCGCGCAGCTGCGAGCGACGCCGCCGTACGTGGTCGATTTCCCGCTGAATAGCCTGAATACGCACTCGGATACGACGGCGATCGGTTTCCAGTTTCGTTTCACCAGGGCCACGCGTGCCGATGCCGCCGCCGAGACGCGAGAGCGCGGTCCCACTCCCTGCCAGCCGCGGCAACAGGTACTTCAACTGCGCCAGCTCCACCTGCCGCTTGCCTTCACGCGTCCGAGCGCGACGGGCAAAGATGTCCAGGATCAGTTGCGTGCGATCGACGACCTTGCAGTCCAGACGCTTCTCGAGCTGACCGAGCTGTGCGGGCGTGAGCTCGTTGTCGAAGATCACCAGATCCACGGCGGCTTCGGCACAGGCCGCGGCCAGGCTCGCCACCTTCCCCGAGCCGATGAATGTCGCTGGATCCGGCTTCGGCCGCTCCTGCAGCATACGAAGGGCCACAGACGCGCCCGCCGCCTCGGCCAAGCCGGCCAGTTCGTCGAGCGACTGATCGGCATCGACCCGCCGCATGGTGTTCGCCACGAGGCCGACCAGGGCCGCCCGCTCAGAGGGAGGTGAATGGGAAGACATTGCTAGCTGGTAGCCGGTAGTCGGTAGCTGGTAGCCGGTTCCAAGTTCTTGCTACGAGCTACCAGCCACGAGCCACCAGCTAGTATCGTAGCAGCCGTGAGACGGACTTCGGCCACTGCCAGGAAACGACGCGCCAAACCGCGGGTCCCGTTGCCCCGACAAACCGGAGGGGTGCACGAGGACAAGACCAAACGCCCGTGGCGCCGGCGAAAACACAAGCACAGGATCGTGGACTAGGTGGCTGGGTGGCGCTAACCCTGGCGAGCCTACCTGGCAGCCAAGCGACCCAGCAACCAAGCGACCTAGAGCCTCTAGGGCTCGTCCCCCGACGGGGGCGCCTCGAGCATCAGATGGCGCTCTGCCATGAGTCGTCGAACGAGCAGCACGACGAAGGCCAGCATCGCCGCACCCGACAGGAACACAACCCTGATGCTGTACGAGGCCAGAAGGCCGCTCAGGACGGGGCTGACGGCCGATCCGATGAGCGAGGCGCTCGACAGGAAGCCGAATCCCACGCCGTGTGCATGACGCGGCACGACCGACCCGGCTGCCGTGAAGGTCGCCGTCATCGCCGTTCCGAGAGCCGCGCCGAACACGGCGATGGCGCCCGCCATCAGCCAGACCGCCCGGACCACGGCGAACACTCCCAGCGCGGCGGACGCGACGAGCACCGAGCCGGCAATCACCGCACGGGTCGTCCCACGATTGAGCAGAGCGGCAGCCAGCTGATTGCCGAAAGCGCCCGAGACGGCCAGCACCGAGAACAGAAACCCGACGAGCACCGCCGCGCCGCCGGAGCCGTAGCCGAGTTGACCGGCGTGCAGCAGCAGCACGGGGCCGAAACTCCGGTCGACCACCTGCAGCCCGAAGATCACCAGCATCAACAGCAGAAAGCTCTCGAAGGCCAGCACCGTGCCAAAGGTGACACGTCCGGCCTCCTCATGACGGCGAGCCGCCCGTGCCGGCTCCCTGTACAGTGCGGTCACCATGAGGAAGGCCACGCCGTACACGATCGCCGACACGAGAAACGCACGCCTCAACCCGACCGCCGCCGCCAGCACGCCACCGACCACCGGTCCGACCGCCGGCCCGATCCGCTGCGCCGTCTGCACCATGCCGATCGCGCGCGCCATCTGCTCCCGGGGCGCCGACAGAGCCGCCATGGAAATGGTCAGCGGCCCGTAGCCTGCGGCAAGACCCTGGACGGCGCGAAGCGCGAAGAGCTGCCATGGGTGCGCGGCGTACGCCATGAGTCCCATGACCACGACGCAACTGGCAAGCGACCGCTGCAGGAGCAGCTTGTTCCCGAAGCGATCTCCGACACGTCCCCAGAACGGCGCGCAGATCGCCACGACCGCCGGGGTGACGCCGAGTGTCACGCCGGTCCACAACGCCACTGCACCGAGGTCGGTGACACCGAGTTGCTGGATGTAGCTGGCCAGGAACGGCATTACCAGCGTGAAGCCAGTGAAGCCGACGAAGGACGCGGCGGTCACCGCGACCTGATTGCGTCGCCAGGTGTCCACGCGCGCGTCTAGAATCTGATTTTCGTGGTGGCCCCCTGGGCCTGCACGTGAATGCTGTCGATGAAGCGGATCCGGTGCGGATGTGTCTGCATGATGAGGGACGTGGTGCGGATCCCGTCGCCGAAGAACCGTACGCCTTTCATCAAGGTGCCGTCCGTCACGCCCGTGGCGGCGAACACGATGTTGGTGCCCGAGGCGAGGTCCTTGGACCGGTACGTCCGTTTGACGTCGGGAATGCCCATGGCACGGCAACGCTCCTCGTGCTCCGGCGTGCTGACCACGAGCCGCGCGTAGATTTCGCCGCCGAGGCATCGCATCGCCGCGGCGGTCAGCACGCCTTCGGGCGCGCCTCCCGTACCCATCACTGCGTGCACGCCGCTGCCGACGACCGCGGCCGCAATGCCTGCCGACAGGTCGCCGTCTCCGATGAGGCGGATTCGCGCGCCGGTCGCGCGAATCTCGTCGATGAGCGTCTCGTGTCTGGGACGGTCGAGCACGATGACGACCAGGTCCTCGACGCGGCGGCTGTTGGCCTGCGCAATCGCGCGGAGATTGAACCTGACGGGCGCGTCCAGGTCCACGACGTCGCGGGCGCTCGGTCCGACGATCAGCTTCTCCATGTAGATGTCCGGCGCGTGCAGCAGGCCGCCGCCCTCGGACGCCGCGAGCACGGCCAGCGCATTGGGGGCGCCGGTGGCGCACAGGTTCGTGCCCTCCAGTGGATCGACGGCAATGTCGACCTCGGGGTATCGGCCGTTGAGGCCGCGGGCCATGCCGACCTTCTCGCCGATGTACAGCATCGGCGCCTCGTCGCGCTCGCCTTCGCCGATGACGATCGTTCCATCAATCGGCACCGAGTCCATCTCGCGACGCATGGCTTCCACGGCCGCCTGGTCCGAGCGGTGGCGGTCGCCCTGACCCATCGTGTGGGCACAGGCAATGGCGGCCTGCTCCACCACCCGCAGAAAGTCGAGCGAGAGGTCGGAGTCGAACAGCGCCGGGCTGTCCACGTCGGCCGGTTTCGAAGTCGGGGTGGTCATCGTGTCTCCCACGCCGGCAGATCGCACCGCGTCGGTCTGTCCGTACGGTAGCCGAGCAGGTAGTCCGCCTGCATGAGTTTGTGGATTTCGCGGGTGCCCTCGTAGATCACGGCGCCCTTGCAGTTGCGGTAGAAGCGTCCGACCGGGTAGTCGTCGGAGTAGCCGTTGGCGCCGTGGATCTGGACGGCGTCTCCGGCCGCACGCTCCGACGCCACGGTCGAAAACCATTTGGCCAGGCCGGTCTCCCGCGTGTTGCGACGCCCCTGGTTCTTGAGCCATCCGGCGCGCTGCCACAGGAGCCGCGACGCCTGGTAGTCGGACTCCATCTGCGCGAGGAGCTCCTTGACGAGCTGATGCGACCCGATCTCGACCCCGAACGTCTTGCGCTGCCTCGCGTAGCGTACGCTGGCGTCGCGGCAGGCGCGAATCAGCCCCGTCGCGCCGGCGGCCACCGTGTAACGCCCCTGGTCCAGCGCGAACATCGCGATCTTGAAGCCCTCGCCCTCGCGGCCGACCCGGTTCTCCTCGGGAACGTCGACGCCGTCCATCGTGAAGTACCCGGTGTTGCCGGCAAGGATGCCCCACTTCTCCGTCAGCGTGCCGCTCGAAAACCCGGTGAACCCGCGCTCGACGATGAAGGCGCTGATCCCGGAGGGGTCACGCTGCAGCTTCTTCTCGAGGTCGGTCCACGCGAAGACGAGAAAGTTGTCGGCGACATCCGCCAGCGAGATCCACGTCTTCTCGCCGGTCAGCTCGTACCGGTTGCCGCGCCTGACCGCCACCGTCTGAATGCCGCGGGCATCGCTCCCCGCCGACGGCTCGGTCAGTGCGTAGGTGGCGATCTTCTTCCCCTGCGCCTGAGGCACGAGGTACCGCTGCTTCTGATCCTCGGTGCCCCAGGACAGCAGCGTCAGGCAGTTCAGCCCCACGTGCACCGAGAGGATCACCCGCAGCGACGTATCGATGTACTCCAGCTCCTCGCTGGCCAGCCCGAGGCAGATGTAGTCCATCCCGGCTCCCCCGTACTCCGTGGGGACCGAGATCCCGAGCAGGCCCAGTGCCGCCATCTGCGGAAGAATCCCCCGGTCGAACCTGTGGGCGCGATCGAGCTCGCGGATTCGCGGCGCGACCTCGCGGCCCGCCCATTCACGGACGGACTGCTCGAGCAGTCGCTGCTCCTCGTTCAGGTCGAAGTCCAGCATCACGCGGGTCGCGACACCGGCTCGATGCCTGAGGTCGCCGGCACTTTCCGGAACAGGACCTCGCGGAGGTTGGTCTTGAGCAGAAACTGTTCCACGATGCGCAACGGCTCGAACAGACGCTGGATATCGCGGTTGGGCACCGGCCGCTGCTTGGGACGCGCGGCCGCATAGGATCGATGCTGCAGATGGGTTTCGTCGACCACGACGTGCTTCGTGTATTCGGGCCGTGTGCCGGGTCGTGGTTCGGACGTGCTGAAGAACGCGAGCAGGACGCCCTCCGGCTTGAGCAGCCGGGTGAGTTGTTCGGCCAGCGGCCTGGCCGCCGCCTTGTCGAGGTAGTCGAACAGGTCCCAGCACAGAATGCCGTCGATGCTGCCGGCCTCCTGCGGAAACCGCTTCGTGAGATACGCCGGCAACTGCTCGAGTGTGCCGTCGCGCACGTGCCGGTCGATATCCTTCGACACGTCCTCGACCAGGATCTTGCACCCGAGCTGTTCGCCGAAGAAGCTCACGTTGGCGCCGACGACCGGCCCGAGATCGAGCAGAACTGGCTGCGTTTTCGTGCTCAGGCCGTGAATGAAGCGCGCGAGCACCTTGGTCGGGTACACGGGCGCGTCCGACGGCCCAGCGTCGGAATCCGCGTGTTCTTTGCGACGACGGGAGAACAGATCAGAAAGCGCCACCGAGTTCGGTGAGTATGGTCTTCGATCGGCGGAGACCGACCGAAGACCACACTCCGCCGCGCGCGTTAGTGCGCGGCCGCTTGAGGCTGAGTCTGGACCTTGTCGGGCTGAGACGGCGAGACGGCCTTCTGCGCCTGCGGCTGCGCCTGCTGCCCTGGCTGAGCGCTCTTGCGCTGCATGTCGACGCTGCCACGGAAGTGCGCGCCCTCGGCGATCGCCACGCGCGGCGCGATGATGTCGCCGTCGACCGACCCGCCGTCGCGGATGTCGACCTTCTCGGAGGCCGTGACGTTTCCGTTGACCTCGCCGAGCACGATGACGGCCTTCGCGAAGACCTGCGCCTTGATCTTGCCGTTGGGCCCGATCGTCAGCACGTGATCCTTCAGCTCGATCCGCCCCTCGACGTGTCCTTCGACCGTCAGGTCCTCGCTGCCGTTCAACTCTCCCTTGATGACCACCGACTTGCCGATATTCACCATATCCCTCTCGATCCGCCGGGTGTCCGGCTGCGCCGCCACCGGCGCTCCGGCCGGCTGGGAGGATGCGACCGGTGCCGGCATCGCCGGCTGGCCGCTCGTCGGTCTCACCGCTTCATCACGCTTCCACATGTCGTCCTCCGCCTCGATTGGCACATCCCGGGCATAGGCGCCTGACCTGGGGGCAATGGGCAGTCGCTGAACGCACCGCGACCGCCGTATCGTCACAACGCGGGCTTCCTTGGGGCGGGAGCCCACTGAGTATATCGGTCACTCGAAATTTCTGTCTAGTCGTTTTAGCGCCGCGACTTACACGAGGTGCTAGAGTGGTAGCTGGTCGCTAGTGGCCGGGGCTGCCAGCCCGCTGGCCGGACTAGCCTGGCAGTCCCATGCAGCGGATCTATCTCGACCATAACGCCACGACACCCCCCTCCCCTGCGGTCATCGAAGCCGTGGCCGCGGTGCTCAGGGAGGAGCTCGGCAACCCCTCGAGCCTCCACTACTTCGGCCAGCGAGCCAAGGCCCTGCTCGACGGGGCCCGGACGGACGTGGCCACCCTGCTCGGCGCCGACCCTTCCGATATCGTGTTCACGGGCGGCGGCACCGAGGGCGACAACATCGCCGTCCGGGGCATTGCCGAAGCCCTCGAGCCGTCGGGACGCAGGCATATTGTGGCCAGTGCCATCGAGCACGAGGCCGTGCTCAACACACTGAAGGCGTTGTCCCGGCGGGGATGGAGGTGCACCCTCCTGTCGGTCGACGAGAGCGGGATTGTGTCGCCGGACGCGCTGCGGGACGCCATCGGCGAGGATACGGCGCTCGTCTCGGTCATGCACGCCAACAACGAAATCGGGACAATCCAGCCCATTGTCGAGCTGGCCAGGATCGCCAGGGAACGGCGGGCAATCTTCCATACAGACGCGGTCCAGACTGCGGGGAAGGTCCCGATCGACGTGAAGGCGCTCGGCGTCGATCTGCTCTCGATCTCGGCTCACAAGTTCTACGGGCCCAAGGGCGTGGGTGCACTCTGGGCCCGGAGGGGGCTTCGGCTCCAGCCGGCGATCACGGGCGGCAAGCAGGAGCGGGGTCGGCGGGCGGGTACCGAGAACGTCGCCGGCATTGTCGGCATGGGCGTGGCCGCGCGCGAGGCGCTCGCCAAAATGGCGGCGGAGAGCTCCCGGATCGGTGAGCTCCGCGACCGGCTCGAGACGACCATCCTCGCCCGGGTGCCCGGCACCGCCCGCAACGGCGCGCGCGACCCACGCGTGGCGAATACGACCAACCTCAGCTTCGACCGGACTGAAGCCGAGTCGCTGCTGATCGCGCTCGATCTGGAAGGCATCGCCGTCTCCACCGGGTCGGCGTGCTCCTCGGGTACGCTCGAACCGTCGCACGTGCTCAAGGCCATGGGACTGCCGGCGCACCGCACGCAGAACTCGATCAGGTTCAGTCTCGGCGCGGCCAACACCGACGCCGATGTCGACCGCGTGATCGCCGTGCTGCCGGGAATCGTGGAGAAGCTCCGGAGCCTCACGCGTCCGGCAGTAGGCAGTAGACAGTAGGCAGTAGGCAGTAGGCAGTAGGCAGTAGGCAGCCTCTCATGCGGATTGTCGTAGCCATGTCCGGCGGCGTCGACTCCTCGGTCGCCGCGGCCCTGCTGGCCGAGCAGGGTCATGACGTGATCGGCCTGTCGATGCAGCTCTACGACCAGAGCGGCGCTCAGTCCTTTGGAAGCTGTTGCACGCTCGACGATCTGCACGACGCGCGGCGCGTCGCCTCGGCGCTCGGCTTCCCGCACTACATCCTGAACCTCGAGCGCCAGTTCGCCGACACGGTGATCGCGAACTTCGTCAACGAGTACGTGTCCGGCCGCACGCCGCTCCCCTGCGCCCACTGCAACAGCGAGCTGAAGTTCTCGACGCTCGTGGAGCGCGCGAGAGGGCTTGGCGCGCAGCATGTCGCCACGGGACACTACGCCCGCGTCGAGCAGACACCGGACGGGCGATGGCTGCTCAGGCGCAGCCGCGATCTCGACAAGGATCAGTCGTACTTTCTCTTCTCGCTCACGCAGGACCAGCTCGCACGGGCCGTCTTTCCGGTCGGATCGCTCACGAAGCCGGCGGTGCGGGCCGAGGCCAGACGGCTCGGACTCAGGGTCGCCGACAAGGCGGACAGTCAGGAGATCTGCTTCGTCCCCGACGACGACTATGCGAGCTTCGTCGAGACCCGCGCGCCCTCGGTCCGCAGCGGCGCCATCGTCGACACGCGGGGAGAGACACTCGCGACGCATGCCGGCGTGCACAAGTTCACGGTCGGGCAGCGAAAGGGCCTGGGCGTTGCCGCGCCGACTCCGCTCTACGTGCTGAAGATCGACGCCGACTCCGGTGACGTCATGGTCGGACCGCGGTCGGCTCTCGATCGATCGACCTTCACGGCGTCGAGGGTGAACTGGATCTCGCGCGAGGCGCCGCCGGGCTGGTCGGCGGCGACGGTGCAGATTCGGCATCGCCAGCGGGCGGCGCCGGGCCGCGTCCGCGCGATCGACAGTGGCCGGGCCGAGCTCGAGTTCGACACGCCCCAGCCTGCCGTCACACCAGGGCAAGCCGCGGTCTTCTACGACAACGACATCGTCGTCGGCGGGGGGTGGATCGACTAGGGGCTGGGCAAGCCCCCTCGTTCACCTGAGTTCCTTCTCGAAGCATCGGCTGATCTCGTTGCCGACGTACTCATCAGCCTCTTGAGCAATTGAATCTGGCCGGCGTGGTACAGGTCGTGAGCGGCAATCCCGGTCACGAGCGCGAGGTTGGTGACCTTGCTCCCCTTCGCCTTCGTGCCGAGATCCCTCAGGCCAAGCGCCGCGACGACGTGCCGCAGCGCTCGATGCATGTCGTCGAGCAGCGCGACGTCGGCCCGCCAGGCTTTCGCGCTCACCTGCTGCGGGCGGGCGAACCAGTTGGAGCCGCGGAGCGGAAAGGACCCGCGCTTCTCGCCTGTCAGGCGCCGCCGCGCGACGTACTTCCAGTAGGCTGCGTGCACGACGAGCTCCCAGGCGCTGTGCCGATTCGGCGCAGGCCGCCAGGCCGCCTCCCGCGGCGAGACTCCACGGATGGAGCCGCGAAGATTCGTGCCGTGCCACGAGACGTGGTCGTAGGCCGAGTCGATGAGGAAGAGCAGATGAGGAATCAACTCGCGGCCTGCGCCCGAGGGACGTGCTCGTCCGCCAGCCCTTCGACGTATCGCTCCGCATCGAGCGCGGCCATGCAGCCCGAGCCGGCTGCCGTGATCGCCTGCCGGTAGACATGATCCTGCACGTCACCGGCGGCAAACACACCGGGCACACTGGTCTTCGATCCCGAGTGGGTCACGATGTAGCCGTTGGGGTCCAGCTCAATCTGACCCGCGAACAGCCTGGTGTTCGGTGTGTGGCCGATGGCAATGAAGAGACCGTCGAGCGCGATGTTGCGGAGCTCACCCGTCTTCAGGTTCCGCACGACAATCCCGGTCACCTCGCCCCGGCCTTCGTCGAGCACATCGGCGACCTCCGAATCCCAGGCGAACTCGATCTTGGGGTTCGCAAACGCCTTGTCCTGCATGATCTTCGAGGCACGCAGCGTGTCGCGGCGGTGCACGACGGTCACCTTCGAGGCAAAGCGCGTCAGGTAGATGGCCTCCTCCATCGCGGAGTCGCCGCCGCCGACGACGGCGATCGGTTTGCCCCGGAAGAAGTAGCCGTCGCAGGTCGCGCAGGTCGACACCCCGTGCCCCGAGAGCCTCCGGTCCGATCCGATCTCCAGCCACCGTGCCGACGCGCCGGTTGCAGTGATGAGCGCCTCGGTCGTCACTGATTTTCCGTTGTCGAAGGTCAGCGTGAACGGACGATGCCGCAGGTCGACCTTCGACACGTTGCCCTGTACCATCTCGGTGCCGAATCGCTCCGCCTGGGCCCGCATCTCGGTCATCAAATCCGGACCCATGATGCCGTCCCGAAAACCGGGCCAGTTCTCCACCATCGTGGTGAGCATCAACTGCCCACCTGCCTCGAGCCCTTCGATGAGCAGCGGCTTCAGGTTCGCGCGTGCGGAGTAGAGCGCGGCCGTGAGGCCGGCGGGACCAGAGCCGATGATGACGACCTTGCGATCCGACACGTCAGTTCCCCAGGTGTCGTTCGATCATCCGCGCGATGTCCTCCTTGGCCCTGAGGCCGACGATCGTCTCCGCCAGCTGGCCCCCCTTGAACAGGAGCAGCGTCGGGATACCGCGCACGGCGAACCGTCCGGGAACATCCGGGTTGTCATCCACGTTCAGCTTGGCCACAGTCGCACGGCCATCGAACTCCGACGCCAGCGCGTCGACCGTGGGCGCCAGGCGCCGGCACGGACCGCACCATTCCGCCCAGAAGTCCACGAGCACGACGCCCGTCCTGGTCTCATCGTCGAAATTGCTGTCGGTGAACGTTTTCACTTTGTCGGATGCCATCGGCTCTCATCTCCCCGGTCAGACCTGCACGTCAGACAGGTTCTCGAAACCCTCGTCCCTTCCAATCATGTCGTGCGGTCACGCGCGACGCCCACGGCACGATCGTACATCGTGGCGTACTCTCGAGCCGACGCGTCCCACGAAAAATCCTCTCGCATCCCCGCCTTCTGAATCCGCCGCCACGCGGGGCGGTTCTCGAACATCTCGAGCCCACGCGCCAGCGCCGCCAACAGCCCCGCTGGCGAGTAGTCGGCGAAGGTGAAACCCGTGCCTTTTCCCGAGCGGGGATCCACGTCGCGAATCGTGTCGGCCAGTCCGCCCGTTGCGTGCACGACCGGCACGGTTCCGTAGCGCAGGCTGTACATCTGGTTCAACCCGCACGGCTCGAAGCGCGACGGCATCAGGAACAGGTCGGCACCACCCTCGACCAGATGTGCCAGCCCCTCGTCGAACCCGATTCTGACCGCGATCCGAGCCGGGTGCTGCGCCGCCAGGTCCCGCCACTGAGCTTCATAGCGCCGCTCTCCAGACCCGAGAAGGACGAACGTCGCTCCGAGGGCCGGCAGCGTGTCGGAGATCTGCTCGATCAGGTCGAATCCCTTCTGATCGACCATTCGCGAAATCATCGCCACCAGTGGTCGACGCCTGGCCTCCAGGGTGCGTGGCAACCCGAACGCTTCGAGAACCCTTCGCTTGGCCGCCCCTTTCCCCGCCAGTTTCGACGCGCTGAAGGGCACGGGAAGGTTCAAGTCGCGCTCCGGGTCCCATTGATCGTAATCGATTCCGTTCAGAATGCCGACCAGATCGAGCGACCGCTCCCGGAGGATGCCGTCGAATCCGAAGCCCAGTTCCGGAGTCTGGATCTCCTGGGCGTAGGTGGGGCTCACCGTCGTGACCAGGTCGGCGAACACGACGCCGCCTTTCAGGAAACTGATCCGGTTCCAGTACTCCAGGGCGTCGACCTTGAGCAGGTCCCAGCCCAGTCCGAGGCGCGGGAGCCAACTCGCGTCGAAGACGCCCTGATACGCGAGGTTGTGAATCGTGAAGACGGTGGCGGTAGGCGCGGAAAGCCACTCGGGCGCCGTCCGCCGCACGAACAACGGCACGAGCCCTGCCTGCCAATCGTGGGCGTGAACGACGTCGTATCGCTGGCCGGTCGACCGGGCCCAGGCCAGCGCAGCCTGGCTGAGGAAGGCAAAGCGCTCGGGATTGTCGGGATAGTCGCGCGAGTCCGCGCCGTACAGATACTCGCGGTCGAAGTAGGCGGCGTGCGACACGAAGACGGTTCGTACGCGGTCCTCGACGACGGCCGATATCTCGGCCTGGTCGACCTGCCCGCCCATCGTGACCGTGACCCGTCCAATCACAGAGCCGGCGTCGATCCCCCGATACCTGGGCACGACCACGTCGACGGCGTGCCCGAGCCTCACGAGCGCGCGAGGAAGGGACCCGAGCACGTCCGCCAGGCCCCCCGTCTTGGCAAACGGGTGAGCCTCGGACGCCACCATGAGAATCCGCACTCTTGCTATGATCGCACGGTGACTGACTCAGCTGCCCGTCCGGCGAAGAGCGCCCGTCCGGAGTCGAGAGAGGCCACGGAGCTGCGCGCGATCCGGTCGCAGCACCCTGAGCTCGAAGCGGCGGTCGATCTTCACCTCGAGCTGCTGGAACTTCAACGGCGGATACAGGGTCGCCTGCCGCTGCCGTCGCTACAGATCACTCCAGACCTCGTAGAGCGCCATCAGGCCCAAGCAACGCCGCTGGTTCGATTCGAAGACATCCCGATCGAACTGAGCGACCTCCGTCTCATGGTTCGTCAGACAGCGGACGTCCTCCGCCGGTGCGGCGCGATCGAGGAAGGCGACTACCAGAGGGTCCAGATGCTCGGCCGCGACACGAACCTGCTCGCAGTGACCGGGCAGTGGTACCGGAGCGCGCTCGAGCGACAGGCGGCGTCAATCGGTGCACCCGTCGCGGTGCCGGCAACGAACGCGGACGAGGGTGCGATCGACAGCGTGCTCGCGCTGGCCATGCGACCATTCCTCTCGCGCTGCGCCGAAGTACTCCAGCAGCGACCCGAGCTGTCGCTCTGGACGCACGCACACTGCGCGTTGTGCGCGGGCGAACCCGACTTCGCCTTCATCACACCATCCGCCGACCGTCACCTCATCTGCGGCCGCTGCGGGCTGCGATGGAAATGGAAGGGGCTCGCCTGCCCCTACTGCGGCAACGAGAACCGCGATCGGATCACGTCGTTCGCGACGCCCGATGGGCACTACAGGCTGTACGGCTGCGACGTCTGTCGTCGGTACCTCAAGGCGTTCGACGGCCGCCATTCGTCTCGGCCGGTGATGCCAGTGGTCGACTCGGTGGCGACGTTGCCGCTCGATGCCGCGGCAATTCAGCGGGGTTACTCGTCCTAGCGCTCGGGTCGGACGTGCGTCAGTCGGCTGTGGCCGTCGCGGCCTGGAGCGGAGTACCGAACACGGCTTCTGCCTTGCTGGCGATCCAATTGAAGAGGTGCCGGGTTTCCCAGAACCGCCCGGCGTTCGACTTGGCACCGAGGACGACAACGGCGACCTGTGGACCACCTTGCGGCAGCCGGAGCAGCGTCGCCAGGCAGTAGCCGGCGTTCCTGATGAAACCCGTCTTGCCGGCCTGCACGTCGACATCGCCATTCATGACGAGCTGGTTGGTCGAGTGGACGGTGATCACCCGCCGGCCAGCCGTGATGGAGTGCGACTGCTTCTGCATCACGCCGGCAATCCGCTCATCCCCCGACACGTAGGTGATGAGCCTGGCCATATCGAATGCGGAGGAGACGTTGGCCGCAAGGAGCCCGGACGGATCCGCATAGCTCGTGCTGGTCAGTCCCAGCTCGGCAGCCTTACTGTTCATGCGCGGGATGAAGCCGTCGGAGCCGAGCGAGGAGACACGACCCAACGCTCTCGCTGCCGCGTTGTCGGACGCGATGAGCGCGAGGTGCAGCAAATCGTTCTTGGTGACCTTGTATCCAGCTTTGAGGTACGTCGTCGACGCCTGGCGAACGTCGCTGCGCTGCACGACGACCTCTTCGGACAGGTCCGGCGAATCCTCGAGGAAGACGACGGCCGTCATGACTTTGGTGATGCTCGCAATCGAGCGCTGATTCTGGGAGTTCGACTCCCACAGGACCTGGCCGCTCTCCGAGTCGTAGATGATTGCCGCCTCGGCGCGAACGTCCGGGACCAGCGTTCCCGATTCGTCGAGCTTGAACCGGGGCTCCTGGGCCTCACGCAGGGCCCGCGCGCGCGCCTCGGCCCGGATCCGCGCAAGTCGGGCGCGACGAGCCCGTGAAGTTCCAGAGGAAGCGGTCGTTTTCCTGGTAGTAGTCTTCTTGGTAGTAGTCTTCTTGGGCGTTGCCTCAGTCGCGGAACGCGACCGGGAGGCCGATTGGGCGGTCGTCGAGGCCGGAAAGCCGAGGCAAAGGATTGCCGTCAGGACGAACCAGAGGCGCGCAGTAGTGACGATTCGGCTAGCGATCACAGGGAACCCTTGTGGAGACAGCTGGTTGCAAAATGTATCGGCATTCTAGCAAACCTCCTGCAGACCGCAACAGCACGCCGAATCGTGCATAGGCGGTTCCAAGAAAGGTGCCATCCTGCATGAACCTGACTGACTCCGAGTTCGCCGTGCTTCGTCAGACCATTGCCAGCCGGGGAACCGCCAGGATCGTCCTGTTTCCGGTCACCGTCCTCGGCTGGGCCGCACTGGCCGCGGCGCTGACACTCGTCGGCGGGAGCCCGGTTACCTCGCTCTTCTCGTTGGCGGTCCTGGCTTCCGGCTTCGAGGCGATTCACGCCCTTCACGTCGGCGTCGAGCGTATAGGGCGCTACCTTCAGGTGTTCTACGAAAGTCATGACGATGGGCCGAAATGGGAAACGACGGCGATCGCCGTCGGCCCAGCGCTGCCCGGAGGCGGCGTCGACCCCCTGTTCACGCCAGTGTTCGCCGGTGCCGTCATCATCAATCTGATCCCGGCGCTGTTGCCGGCGCCGACCAGGCTCGAAATGGGCGTCGTTGGCGTTCTTCACCTCGCGCTGCTCGTCCGGTTGGTGCGCGCGCGGGGGGCGGCGGCCCGTCAGCGAGCCGTGGAGCTTGAAAGCTACCGGGCCATCAAATCGCGACAGTCCGGCGGCACGGCCTGAGCACCGCGGCAGCGCCTCCCTCCAATGCCTTGAATGCGATCCAACGCGTGCCTGTTTTGGAACGCGCCTGCGCCCAAATGGGACACAGGATCGAGCACACCAGAGTGGCCCGTAGTTCGAACTCACGCGGTTTTTCGTTCAATCTCATGAGTACGAATCCAAGTACGTGGTTGGTGAATCTCGGTACACGAATTGCACACTGAGAGGGACAGAGGATAACGGGAATGAGCCTCGTGCGTCTCTTGGGATTTCGAACATTGAGCTGCGGTTGTCTCGTCGGCCGCTATCGCGAGCTGGCGACGAGCCGGGAAGTGTCGTACGTCGAAGAGAAGGGCGCGGACTGCGATGTTCACGTCCACCGGCGAAATCACACGATTCCTGATCGCGCCGCCCAGTCGTTCCCTTCAGCGCTGACCGCCAAGGCGTCCTGACGCCCGGATCCCGTCTGCCTTCCCGGTCTGACCCTTTACAGTTCCCCACTATCCGCCTCCCAGAGCGCCATCACGGTTCACATCTCCGAACGAGACTTTATGTTGCGATGTCGGCGACTCGCTGACATTCTGGCCGAACCACGACCAACACTCTCGGGTCAGATGAATCGCTGACGCACATCGGTGCCATTGAATCCATGCGCAGCGCGCATGTATTCTGAAGTATGGACCTCAGGCAGCTCGAGATCATTCGGGCCATCGCCGAGACCGGTTCCTTCACCGCCGCCGGCGAAAAACTGCACGTCTCGCAATCGGCCATCAGCCGGCAGATCCTCCTCCTCGAGGACGAGCTCGGCGAGCCGGTGTTTCACCGGATCGGGCGCCGGATCCGCATCTCGCAGGCCGGTGAGTCGCTGCTTCAACTGAGTCACCGCGTGTTTCGGGACATGCAGGACACGGTCTCAGCCATCAGCGACACGCGCGAATCGCTGCGCGGATCGATTGGACTGGTGGGAGGCATGACGGTCTGTCTCTACGTCTTCCCGGCGCTGCTGGCCGAGGTGCGCCGCCTGCACCCGACGCTGGACATGCGGGTCACCGTCGGCAGCACCCAGCGTTCGATCGCCTTGCTCAGGTCCGGCGCCGGCGATCTCGGTCTACTGACGTTGCCCATCGACGCGTCCGATCTGGTCTCGGTGCCACTGCTTCAGGAAGAGCTCCTGCTCGTGACCTACCCAGCGCACCCATTGGCGGCCAAGAAGCGCATCGTGCCAGCCGATCTCGACGTGGAGCCGTTCGTGCTCTTCGAGTCCGGGTCGATCACGCGCCGCCTCGTGGAGGAGTTCTTCGGCCGCGAACGGATTACGCCGCCGATCATCATGGAGACGGAGAACGTGGAGATCATCAAGGCCATGGTGCGGAGCGGGCTTGGTATCAGCATCATCCCCTGGCAGGCGGCGGCAGCCGATGTCAGGACGCACCAGCTCTTCTGCAGTCGGATCGCGGGCGTGTCGCTCGTCCGTCAGACGGGGTGGCTCTACCCGAAGATGAGCCGTCTTCCGCGCGCGGTCACGGAAGTGATGCGTGTCTTCGAAGGGATGAGACCGCAACTCGAGGCTGCGGTCCGTCCGGGGGCGATGGGCTCAGGGACCTGATCGAACGAGTCACTACCGGTCGACGACCGGTAGCGGTCGCAGGGTGTACTGGCCGCGCGACCAGACGTTCAAGCCTGGCCTCGTCGTCCTGACCTCGACGCGCCTGGTTCGCTTCAGCGGATCGGGGTTGGACGAGTAGTAGCCAAGCACGTAGTAGTCGCTCGTTTCGGCGTCGATCCGCTTGAGAGCCTTGTCGAAATCGTTCTGGTTCACCACGGCGATGCCGCCTGTTTCCTCGGCGATGACGCGCAGGCTGTCCTGCGTGTCGCGCACGAAGGCGTTCCACTCCGTCGTGGGCACGTCGTCGTCCATGTCCGGCCCCGCGACCAGCCCGCGCGGATCGATCGTGTAGATAGTGGCGTTGGCGCGATTGGCGGCACGCGTCAGCTCTGCCAGCTCCCCCACCAGGTCTGCCTCGGCCAGCAGCAGCTGGCTCCGTTGCATGCTGAAGAACGAATCGCTCTCCAGTTGGGCCGCCTCGACGTTCGCGCGTTTGGCCTGCTCTTCGACTCTCGACGCCTCGAATGGGTTGAAGTCGTATCCGCTGCTGATGTAGATGACCGACTTCCGCCGGTTCTGCAGCCTCTGCAGGTTGTTCATGAGCTCGTAGGCCGTCTTGAAGGCCACGTGAGCCCGATGACGCAGTTCGGCCGGCCCCTGGGATCCCTGCATGCCCTGGATGATCTCCCTGGGTCTCAGTCCACCGCCGGTGACCTTGGAGATGAGGGAATCGAGCAACTGCCGGTCGTACGTCAACTGCTCGGAAATCGACGAGTAGCCGGTGGTGACGATGCCGAACATGTCGCCCTCGTGAATCAACAGGCGCAACATGCGCTTGATGAGGTCACGGGTGCGGGGCGTGCTGCGGAAGTCCAGGTGCAGGTCGTCGATGAAGATCAGGAACACACGACCCGCGGCGTCGTTGGTCGGCCGGTTCGTCGGCAGAATGATGCCTTCCTGCACGGGCGCCGGCGGCAGGGGCTGCACGTTGAACACGCGCCCGCCATGCGTCAGGACAAGCGAGACGATCTTCTGCCTGACGCCGTCCTCATAGACCTCGAACTCCTCGGGCTTGAGGTCGGCCACGAACTGGTCGTTGCGCTGGTCGCGGACGATCACGTCCGACGTCACCAGGTCGATGCTGACGCGGAAGGTCGCCTGGGGGTCGATCTGCGCCGGTGCCGGCGCCTGCGCGAGCGTGGCGCGGCTGGGGCTCCACGTGGTGGCGAGCACCGCGAACACGCCAACCGTCAGGAACTTAGCGAAATTTCGCATAGGCCAAAGTATACTCCTTTGACGAACGCCGCCACGATTCGGCCGGTGCGAGTACCGACCGTTCGATTCTGCAGACCCTGGCGTGGTGATCCATGCGAATCGCACTGAGCGCCGATCACGCGGGCTTCGAGCTCAAACAGCACCTGTCCGCACACCTGGTTCGTCAGGGCCACGCCCCCCTCGACCTCGGGACCCACTCGGCCGCACCGGTGGACTACCCGGACGCCGCCGAGGCCGTGGCCGAGGCGCTCAGGGACGGGCAAGCGGAACGCGGCGTGATTGTGTGCGGCAGCGGCGCGGGAGTCTCGGTCGCCTCCAACAAGTTTCCCGGGATTCGCGCGGCCGTCTGCCACGACACCTACACGGCGCATCAGGCCGTGGAACACGATGACCTGAACGTGCTGTGCCTGGGCGCGCGCGTCGTTGGCGCCGCACTGGCCTCCGAGATCGTCGACGCCTTCCTGGGCGCACGGTTTTCGGGAGAACCGCGTCATCAGCGCCGCCTCGACAAAGTCCTCGCGATCGAGGGACGTTTCACCGGCCACCGCTAGCACACCCATCGGCAGCGCCATGCCCGATACGCCCGAACGCGGTTTCGACGACCTCGACACGCTCGTCTCCGAGCTCCATCGAAGCGCACCGGCCGTCTCCACGCCCGAGGCTGCAGACACACTGGCACTCGTCACGTGGCTTCGTCAGGTGCGCGAGCTGGATGGGAGCGATCTGCTCCTCGTCGCGGGCCTGCCGCCCCTCGTCCGGGTGAAGGGTCAGGTGTCGCGCCTTCCTGGAGACGGATTGACGGGGGAGGACATCGAGGGCGCCGTCTCCTCCATCGTCTCGCCCCGTCTGCGTGAGCGGTACCGCGCAGGCGAGGCCGTGGACCTGGCATTCACCTCTCGCGGGCTTGGACGCTTTCGCGTGAATCTGCACCGGGAGCGCGGTCGCGCGGCGGCGGCGATCCGCGCACTGCCGACACGGATTCCTCGCGTGCCCGACCTGCACTTCTCGCACGACATCGCCCTGCTCGCGGAGCTGCCGCGGGGACTCGTGCTCGTGTGCGGCCCAACGGGATCCGGCAAGACCACCACGCTCGCAGCCCTCGTGGCCGAAATCAACGCACGGCACCCACGCCACATCGTGACGGTGGAAGATCCCATCGAGTACGAGCACCCGCATGTCCGCAGCGCGATCGAGCAAATCGAGATCGGGATCGACGCGCCGGACTTTCCGACCGCGCTCCGCTCAGCCGTGCGTCAGGCGCCCGACGTCATCGTCGTGGGTGAGATGCGCGATCCGGAGACGATGCGGATTGCGCTGTCGGCGGCGGAGACGGGGCATCTGGTGCTGGCCACGGTGCACGCGACCGACGTGGCCGCGGCCGTGTCACGCATCGCGGATGGATTCCCGATCGAGCGGCAGAATGCCGTTCGGCAGGAGCTCGCCATGGCGCTCGCCGCCGTCCTGACGCAGTCGCTCGTCCCCACGCGTGCGGGAACCGTCGTGCCGATCGCCGAGCTGCTGATGGTCAGCTATGGCGCGCGCCAGCATATCCGGAAGAACGCCCTCCAGCACCTGAACCAGGAGATGACGATCACCCGCAAGGCTGGCTCCTTCACGCTGGAGGAGTCGCTGGCCAGGTTCGTCCTGAGCGGCGTGCTGGATCGGGCGGAGGCGATGGTTCGTGCGGCTCACCCCGATGAACTGGAGTCGCTTCTCCGGGCACGCGTGTAGCAGCTACGAGCCCTTCATCGCCTTTCGTGCCGCCCGCGTGATCGCCGTCGTGGCGGCAATCGTGGCGGCGAGGCCTACCGCGAGCAGGACGTAGTACACGGGTCCACGAGGCGGCGACACACCGGACGCGATTTTCGCCACATCTCCGACGACCTTGCCGTAGTAGACGTACATCACGATCGCCGGCAGCATGCCGACCGACGCCACGAGGAAGTCGCGATAGCGGACGCCGCTCAGCGCCAGCGCGTAGTTCAAGACCACGAACGGAACGACCGGGGACAGCCGGAGCAGAAACATCACCCAGGCACCATCCCTGCCTACGGCCTGGCGGACGGCGGCGACTCGAGGATCCCTGTCGAGCCAGCGAAGCAGCCGGGAATTCGAGAGCGGCGAGGCAATCGCGAACACCGTCGAGGCGCCGAGGACCGCGCCAATGGAGACGAGCAGCGTACCTCGCCAGAGGCCGAAGACGGCGCCGGCGGCAACCGTCAGCAGGAATGCCGGTGCCAGCGTGACCGAGGCGACCACATAGGCGAGCACAAAGGCTACGGCGCTCCACGGGCCGAGGTCCGAGAGGGCGAGCACGACCGAGTGGATCCAGTCGCTCAAGATTCCGATGAGGGCGTGTCGGTGGGGGCCACGGGCGCGTCGCCGGTTCGACGACGCGTACGGCGGCGGCGCTTGGCGAACACGCGCGACAGGCGCTCGAGCGCCTCCGCCGCCTGCTGCAGCCCGGCGGTGATCTGGTCGGCATCGGTCCACGCCGTTGGATTGAGGCGCTCGGTCAGCGCCAGCAGCGCGTCCTGCCGCACCGGATCCGACGTTCGCCTCGGGACGCGCTCACGAATCAGCGGATACCATTGCGCCAGGAAGGCGAGCTGCTCGTCCGGCGTCTGGCCTTCGATCGCCGACGGCACGACAAGCCGCGGCGGCGCGGCCGCCGTCGCCGGTGGCACTGTGGGCTCGGGCGCTGCCACTGCCACCTCTGGGGCCTCGTCCCGTGAGGACGGCCGTCGCCGGCGGGGCTCGGCCGACATCTCGATGTGCTGCTGCGTCTCGCGAACTTCCTTCCAATCGAACGAGATCTCGGGATGGCTGGCTTCAATCTGCCGCAGCACGTCGGGATCGAGCGCACTGCGACCCACACGCGCCCCACCGGGTGAGCGGAACACGTAGAGGATGCGTGAGCGCTGCCGATGCCCCTCCCGATACAGGTGCATCAGGTACGTGGTCTCGTACCCCCGCTTATCGCGAATGACACGCAGGAAGGGCACAGCGCGTTACTTGCGCTTCTGCGCTCTGGAAGCGGCGGTCGGGCGCCCGGCCGCCTTCTTCGAGGCACCGCGCACGCCGGCGGTCTTCTTCTTCGCCACCGGGGTTCGAGCGCGAGACCCCCCGGTCACCGTCGCGCGACGAGCGGTCCGGGACGCGACCGGACGCGGCGGTTTGGATCGCGCCGCCGTGGGCGTCGCGGCCTGCCGCGCCGTGGTCAGCTCTCGCGGACGGTCGCCGGCCTGCGCCGCACGAGTCACGAGCGTGAAGCGAATCTGTTCTCCGATCGCGTGATAGGCCCACATCTCCGCCGTCTGAATCTGCAGATCCGCACACAGACGTCGAGCGCTGTCGACGCCCGACGCCGGCACGTACAGATGAAAGGGGACGCGGAGCTTCGCGAACGCGGCCCACTGCGACATCGCCTCGAGGTTGTTCAACGACTCGGCGGTTTCCACTTCGACCACACCGAGCAGTTTCCTGGTGCCCGACTGAAGGACGAGGTCGGGATACCACGGTGCCGCCGCTGGCCCGACCGGTGTCGTCTGCACATTGCCGGGGTTGATGGCAACGTCGAACTTCCTCTTGTATTTCGCCTGGAGCAGGCGGATGACCCGATCGTGCTCGAGCTGCTCGCGCACGGGCCGCACGAGGATGGGGCTCAACGGAACCTCCCACGCGGGTACACGCAACGGCCATCGCCGCAGGACAGTACTGACGCGGGAAGGCCTAAGGCGTCGGCGCACGCCGACAGAAGCGCAAGAATATAGCACGAAAGCCGCAGCGTCTTAAACCGTTTAGGTCCCTCGCCCTGTCCGCACACTTGACGCTTCACGAGCAGGGCACGACAATGAGCCCAGTGCCGCCGCCAGACGCCAGCGCCCCGACCGCCCGCGTGCTGATCGTGGACGATGACGCCAGCGTCGCTGAGCTGTTCTCACGGATGCTCCGTCTGGAAGGCTTCGAAGTCTGGGCCGCTCATTCCGCAGACGAAGGACTCACCCTGGCTCGGACCCACCGGCCGCACGCCGTGATCCTCGACCTGCGAATGCCCCTGGCGAGCGGCGTTCAAGTGCTGCACGCGCTCCGGGCGATCCCCGAACTGCGACAGGTGCCCGTCGCCGTTGTCACGGGTGACTACTATCTGACAGACGCACAGGCGAACGAGATTCGGACGCTCGGGGCCGACCTGCGTTTCAAGCCGTTGTGGCTCGACGAGCTGGTCTCCCTGGCGCGCGACATGCTCCACGCCCCGGTCCGTGACTGACGCCCGTCTTCATTGGGCATTGAGCATTGGGCCTTGGGCATTGAGCATTGAGCGCTGTGACGAACTCGCGGTTCCTGAAAGCCTGCCGCCGCCAGCCCGTGGACATGACGCCCGTCTGGTTCATGCGCCAGGCAGGGCGTTACATGGAGGAGTACCGCGCCATCCGCAAGCGGCATTCGCTGCTCGACATCTGTCGCTCACCCGACCTTGCGACGGAGGTGACGCTCCAGCCCATCCGGCGCCTCGAGGTCGATGCCGCGATTCTGTTCTCCGATCTGCTGTTGCCGCTCGAGCCGATGGGACTCCCTTTCGACTTCGTCCAAGGCGAAGGTCCCCAGCTCGAAAAGCCGATCGAATCTCCCGCCGACATCGACCGGCTTCGTGCCTTTGAGCCACGGGACGGCCTGAGCCACGTCCTCGACGCCATCCGGCAGGTTCAGCGGGAGCTCGACGGCCGCGTGCCGCTGATCGGTTTTGCGGGCGCGCCGTTCACGCTCGCCTCCTATGCGATCGAAGGGGGGCACTCGAACAACTTCGCCAGGACCAAGTCATTGATGTACCGCCACCCGGAGGCCTGGCATCGCCTCTGCGAGACGCTCTCGAGCGTGGTGGCCAGCTACCTGCTGGCGCAGATCGAAGCGGGCGTGGACGCCATCCAGCTGTTCGACTCCTGGGTTGGCGCGCTCGACGCGACCGACTACCGCGAATTCGCCCTGCCCCACACTCGTCGCATTTTCGACACGATCGGGCAGCGCGTTCCAACGATTCACTTCGGCACCGGCACTGGGACCATCCTCGAGGAATTGCGGGACGCTGGGGGCGATGTGATCGGCGTCGACTGGCGCATCCCGATCGACGAGGCCTGGAACAGGATCGGCCCTGACCGCGCCGTCCAGGGCAACCTGGATCCCACGCTCCTGCTCGGCCCACCCGAACGTATGCTCCACCAGACCGACGCCCTCCTCGGCAGGGTTGGTGGCCGCGCCGGACACATCTTCAACCTGGGACACGGCATCCTCCCCTCGACGCCTGTCGAGCACGTACAGCTGCTCGCGCACCACGTGCACCTGGCCTCGCAGCAGCTCCGCTAGGGCGCCGCATCTGAACACGAGCCGAGAAGTGAGAAGCTAGAAGCGTGAACCACGGCGCGTTTGACGGGAGTGTCGTTGACGCCGCCATCGTCGGTGGCGGCATCGCCGGCCTCGCGGCCGCGTACGAGCTGCAGTCGAGCAGGCTCTCCGTGCGCGTGCTCGAGGCGGCCTCCCGCCCAGGCGGCGTGATCGTCACGGAGCGGACAAACGGCTGGGTCATCGACGCCGGCCCTGACTCGCTGCTCGTCCAGAAGCCCGCCGCCGTGACACTCTGCCGCGAACTGGGCATCGCCGACCGGCTCGTCTCCACGCTGCCTCCTCGCACGGCCTACGTGGTGCGAGACGGCCGACTCCACGCGATTTCCGACGGCTCGTTCCTCGGCTTCCCCATCATGGCTGGCGCGCTCGTGCGGTCGTCGCTCTTCTCCCTGGCCGGTAAGGCACGCATGGCCAGCGAGGTCGTTCTGCCGCGGCGGACGCCGGACACAGACGAGTCTATCGGGGCGTTCGTGCGGCGCCGATTCGGCGGCGAAGCCGTCGACTATCTCGCCGAGCCGCTGCTGGCAGGCATCCATGCCGGGGACGTCGACCGCCTGTCGATGCGGGCGCTGTTTCCTCGCCTCGTGGAGGCCGAACGGCAGTCCGGCAGCGTGATTCGCGCCCTCAGGGCACTGCGCGTGCGACCCTCGCCACAAGGCGCGTTCGTCTCGTTGCCGGGTGGCACCGGTGAGCTCGTCGACGCACTCGTGGCGGCGCTGGATCCATCGGCGATCGCATGCGACGCCCGCGTCACGACCCTCCAGCGGAATGGCGTCTACAGCATCTCATCGGCCGCGGGACAGCTCCGTGCACGATGCGTGGTATTGGCCGTGCCCGCCTACGGCGCAGCCTCGCTGCTGCGGCCGTTCGATGCGGCGCTGGCGGATTTGTGCGAGGCCGTGCCGTATGCGTCGACCGCCACGGTCGTCTTCGGGTACCGGCGTGACCAGATCGCCCACCGGCTCGAGGGCACTGGATTCGTGGTGCCGCGCGCTGAGGGTCTGGCCTTGCTGGCAGGCACGTGGGTGTCGTCCAAGTGGCCCGCGCGCGCTCCGGACGGCCACGTGCTCCTCCGAGGGTTCCTCGGCGGCGGGCGGGATCCACACCGGCTCGACGCAACCGATGAGGAGCTCGTCGAAACCGCTCGCCGCGAGATGAACGCTCTGCTCGGCATATCGGGCTCACCGGTCCTGACGAGGCTCTTCAGGTGGACCCGTCAGAGCCCGCAATACGAGGTCGGCCACCTGGAGCGCGTCGCGGCCATCGAACGGCGTCTGAGGGCGCTGCCAGGCGTCTTCGTCACGGGAAGCGGCTTCCGGGCGATCGGGATCCCCGACTGCATCGGCGACGGACGCGCGACGGCCGCACACGCCGCAGAGTATCTCGCTTCGCTGGACCAAAGGGCCTAGTTCACCCTTCTCGCTTCTCTCTGCTCGGTTCGTGTTCACGTTGGGGCGGGCAGTTTGCGGCGGGTTCCCGGGAACCCCAGTTCGAACGCCGAACACCACACTTGAACGCGAACATAAAGCTGAACACGAACGGAGAAGAGAGAAGCGAGAAGCGTGAACTGCTGTGCGCTAAGATGCGGACGTCGTGAAGCCGGTTCATATCATTGGCGTGCCGCTCGACCTCGGTGCCGGCCGCCGCGGCGTGGACATGGGTCCTTCGGCGCTCCGGATCGCGGGGCTTGGCCCGCAGATCGGCACCCTTGGAAGGGCCGTGATCGATCACGGCGACGTCCCGGCGCCGATTGCCGAAACGCGGCACAAGGTCGACGAACGCAAGAAATACATCCACGAGATCGCGAGCGTCTGTGAGCGCCTCTACGGTGTGGTCACGGTCTCCCTCGATGCCGGTGCCGTGCCCCTGGTTCTCGGCGGTGACCACAGCCTCGCGGCCGGATCGGTGGCGGCAAGCGCTGGCTGGGTTCGGCGCACCTCGTCCAAGCCGCTCGGCCTCATCTGGGTCGACGCGCACGGCGACATGAACACGCCAGATACGACGACCAGCGGAAACGTGCATGGCATGCCGCTGGCGGCGCTGCTCGGCCAGGAGCCGGCGGAGCTCGCCTCGGTCGGGTCCCCGCCCTCGGTGCTCCCCGCTCACACGGTCCTCCTCGGGATTCGGAACCTCGACGAGCGCGAGAAGGATCGTATCCGCGTGTCTGGCGTGCACGTGTTCACGATGAAGGACATCGATCGACACGGGATCGCCGTGATTGCCGAGCGTGCGATCGCACTGGCCTCGGCCGGCACGGGCGGTATCCATGTCTCGTTCGACATGGACGCCTGCGACCCGACGGTGGCCCCCGGCGTTGGCACACCGGTGCGCGGAGGGCTCGACTACCGCGAGGCGCACATGGTGATGGAGCTGGTCGCCGATTCGCAACAGCTGGTCGCGCTGGATCTGGTCGAGGTCAACCCGACGCTCGACGTCCGCAACGCCACCGCCGAGTTCGGCGCCGAGCTCGCGCTCTCGGCGCTGGGGAAGAGGATTCTCTAGGCTCTCGGCTCTGGGCGCCCACTGCCTACTGCCTACTGTCTACTGTCTAGTTGAGCAGTCGCTCCATCTCGTCCATCACCTCGTTCATCCGCTTGATCGTCAGATCGAGCGGCTCGTCGGTGGTCATGTCCACACCGGCGTCCTTGAGCAGATCGATCGGATACTTCGACCCGCCGGCCGACAGGAACCCGAGATAGCGCTTCGTGGCCGCCTGATCGCCAGCCAGCACTTTCGCCGACAGCGCCTCGGCGGCGGTGAACGAGGTCGCGTACTGGAACACGTAGAAGTCCCGATAGAAATGCGGGATGAAGCTCCACTCGTGCGCGATCTCGTCGTCCACGATCGCCACGTTCTGATCGTGCCCATAGTACCGGCGAGTGATCTCGAGGTACAGCTTGGCCAGGCCGTCCCCGGTGATCGGCTCGCCCCGCTGCCCCATCTCGTGCATGCGGAGCTCGAACTCGGCGAACTGCGTCTGGCGGAAGACGGTGGCCTTGATCCCTTCGAGGTAGTTGCCGAGCAGGGACAGGCGCGTCGGCGTGTCCGAGATTCTCTTGAGCATGTAGTCGATGAGCAGCGCCTCGTTGAAGGTCGACGCCACCTCGGCAACGAACGTCGGGTAGCCGGCCGTGGGATACGGCTGCACCTTGTTCGAGTAGTAGCTCTGCATCGTGTGCCCGAGCTCGTGGGCCAGCGTGCTGACGTCGTTGTACTGACCGAGGTAGTTGAGCAGCATGTACGGGTGGACGTCGTACGCGCTGCCATTCGAATAGGCACCCGATACCTTTCCCTCGGTGGGATACCAGTCGATCCACCGGTCACGATACGCCTGCCGCACTACGGCCACGTAGTCGCTCCCGAGCGGTGCCATCGCGGCAAGCACGTGCTCCTGCGATTCTTCAGGCGTGTAGCGCAGATCGACCGACGCGACGAGCGGCGCATACAGGTCGTAGTAATGCAGATCGTCGGCCAGCCCCATCATCCGCTTCCGCAGCCGCAGGTAGCGGTGGAACGTCGGCAAGTGCCGGTTCACGCCATCGACCAGACGCCCGTACACGGAGGCGGGGATGTTGGATGGGTTCAGCGCGGCATCTAGATTGGATGGATACTTCCGCGCCCTCGCGTAGAAGAGCGACTTCTGCACGTTCGAGTTCATCGTCACACCGAGCGTGCGGCTGAACGCGCCCAGAGCGCCGAAGAACGCCGACATTGCCGCCTGCCGATCGGCGCGGTTCGACGACGCGCGGAGCTCGGTGTACCCGGCCTGATCGACCTTGACCTTCGTGCCATCGGCGATCGTGATCGCGGGATAGGGAAAGTCCGCGTTGGCCAGAATCGTGTAGATGTTGGTCGGCGCTCCGGCGAGCGGCGCCGCATCGGCGAGGATCTTCTCCTCGGCGTCCGACAGCGTGTGCGCGGCGCGCCGCGCGATGTCCCGCAGATGAAAGGCGTACGGCGCGAGGCGCGGTTCCGAGGCGATCGCCTTCTCGATGGCAGCGCTTCCGACCTTCAGGACTTCGGGCTCGATGTAGGAGGCGTGCGCGCCGAAGCGCGCGTGGATCTGCTGCATCTCCTGCTGCATGCCCTGCGGGCCGGAGACGCGGGTGTCCTCATCGGACAGCATGCTCGCGTAGACGTAGAGCCGCGTCAGCTCCTTGTCGAAGCGGGACGTCATCTCCAGCGCGTCGGCGAGAGTGGCCGGCGAGGACCCCAGCTTCCCCTGAAACTCCCGGAGCCCCGGGAGTTCGGCGGCAATCCGTTCCTTCTCCGCCCGCCAGGCCGCCTCCGTCGGGTAGACGTCCGTCAACCGCCACGTATAGCGCTCGGCCACCTTCGAGCGGTCGCGCTCCTGCCCCATCATCAGCACCGTCATACAGACCACCGCCAGGCCCGCCAGAGCCCCCGACACGCGTGTGAAGAACATCTCCAGTCCCCGGACTAGCTCGTAGCTGGTAGCTCGTAGCTGGAATATTCAACCCGGAAAGAGCCACCCGCCACAAGCAGGGGCGCCCAACCGACAGCGACGAGCTAGTCTATAGCCTGCGCATGCCGAGACGTCCCCTGTCAGACACCTGGCCCGACCTCGATGACGATGGGCTCCTCGAGATCCGGATGGCCGAGCTCCCGCTCACGATCGAGGGGACGCTCGCCCTCAGGATCGAGCAGCTCCGCGAGGAGCTTCGTTTGCGTGGACTCGTTTTTCCACTGCACTTCTATCTCTCTGACGAGTGGTTCACGCCCGACGGGGCGACGGCCGTGGCGATCCCCTTCTACCTCGCGCACCCGCGGCTCGAGAAGCTCGAGGAAGCGCAGATGCTCGAGGTCGAAGGCGGCGAGCACCAGTGGTGCATGCGCATTCTCCGCCACGAGGCCGGGCACGCCATCGACAACGCCTACCGCCTGAGGCGGCGGCGCACGCGCCGGCAGATCTTCGGAGCGCCGTCCAAGCCCTATCCCGAGTTCTACACGCCCAAGCCGTACAGCAAGAGCTTCGTGCTCCATCTGGACTCGTGGTACGCGCAGAGCCACCCGGACGAGGACTTCGCGGAGACGTTTGCCATGTGGCTGACGCCGAACAGCGAATGGCGCCAGCGCTATGCCGGCTGGAAGGCGCTGGCCAAGCTGGAATACATGGACACGCTGATGGGATCGCTTCGGGACGTCGCCCCGCCGGTCGTGAACCCGGAGGAGATCGACCCGCTCCCGAGCCGGCGCACGACACTGCGGCAGCACTACCGCAACAAGCGGCGGCACTACGGAGTCGATTACCCGAACTTCTACGACCGCGATCTTCGTCGCTTGTTCTCGGACGCACCTGAGCTCTCGAGCCACGTCACCGCGGCGCAGTTCATCTCGCGCATCCGGCGGCCGGTCCGCCGGGTCGTCGCGGACTGGACCGGGAGCTACCAGTACACGATCGACCAGGTCCTGGAAGACATGATCGAACGCTGTCGCGAGTTGAAGCTCCGGCTTGCGGTCCCCGAGGAACAGGCGCGCCAGGAGTTCACGGTCCTCCTCACGGTGCAGGCCATGAACTACCTGCACAGCGGCGGTCATCGGCTGTTCCTGTGAGGAAGCTTCGCGTCCTGGCGCTCGTCCACGACCATCTCGTCCCCCCCGAGGACACGACCGGCGTGGACATCCTCGAGGCCGAGTGGAAGATGGAGTACGACGTCCTCGAGACGCTCCGCGAGATCGGCCACGACGTGCGCGTCCTCGGCATCAACGACAACCTGGGCGGCATCCGGCCCACGGCGGGCTTGTTCAAGCCGCACATCGTGTTCAACCTGATGGAGGCGTTTGCCGGCGTTACGACCTTCGACCAGAACGTCGTGAGCTATCTGGAGCTGCTGCGGCTGCCGTACACCGGGTGCAACCCCCGCGGCCTGATTCTGGCGCGCGACAAGGCGCTCTCGAAGAAACTGCTGGCCTACCACCGCATTCGCGTGCCCGACTTCAGCGTGATCCGCCCGGGACGACGCGTCGTCCTCTCCAAACGCCTCGCGTTCCCCCTCATCGTCAAATCGCTCTTCTTCGAGGCATCGACGGGGATCTCCCAGGCCTCGGTCGTCGAGAACGTCGAGCAGCTCGCGCGGCGCGCTACGTTCATCCACGACAAGCTGGGCACAGCGGCCATCGTCGAGCAGTTCATCGACGGCCGGGAGCTCTACGTCGGCGTGATCGGAAACGAGCGCCTGCAGGTCCTCCCGCCGTGGGAGATGTCGTTTGCCGGGATGCCGGACAACCGGTGGAAGATTGCGACCGAGCGCGTCAAGTGGAGCACCCAGTACCAGAAGAAGCACGGGATCGTGACAAACAGGGCAAAGCTCGACTCCGGGACGACCGAACGCATGGAACGCATCGCCAGGCGCGCCTACAAGGCGCTCGACCTGAGCGGCTACGCCCGCATCGACCTCCGCATGGACGAGGCGGGCGACATCTACGTGCTCGAAGCCAATCCGAACCCCAACATGGCCTACGGCGAGGATTTCTCGGAATCGGCCGAGGCCGCCGGGATCTCGTACGAGCGGTTGCTCGACCGCATCATCGCCCTGGGCCTGCGCTGGGAGCCCGCCCGCACCGGGTAGCCCACCCTCGGGTCCGTGGAGTTTTTCGGCCGGGGTGGGCACGATCCCGCGCAGACGGCTCCACCGGACGGCTTTTCAAGGGTTTTGCGCGCTCCCCGGCACGGAGCGACCTTTGCAAAAGCGAGTGCGAGTCATGCACAAGATTCGGATCCTGGCCTTCGTCCTCGTCTGGGTGGGGAGCCTCGTGATGGCTTCCGGCGAGATCCACCCCTCGCTCATTCGCAATCACGCGGCGATCGCCTACGCCACGACGCCGGTGACCGATGCCGTCGCGCAACTGAACGGTCGACTCCAGCGGGGCGAAGTGACGTTTCAGAAGAAAGGCCCCTCCGGCTACCTGGAGTCCGTGCTCGACGTGCTCGGCGTGCCGATTGAGTCGCAGGTCCTGGTGTTCTCCAAAACGAGCTTCCAGGCGCCACGGATCAACCCGACCAATCCGCGCGCCATCTACTTCAACGACACCGTGTCGGTCGGGTGGGTGCGCACCGGCCCGGTGCTGGAGTTCGTGGCGCACGACCCGAAGCAGGGCGCCATCTTCTACACCCTCGAGCAGTCCGCGACCGGCATCCCCCAGTTCGAGCGAAACGACACCTGCGTGATGTGTCACGCCTCCGACGCCACGCACAACGTGCCTGGCATGTTCATCGGCAGCGTGTTTCCCGGCGTCGACGGCACCACGATGTACGGCCCGGCGTATACGACCGACCACCGGAGTCCGTTCGATCTCCGCTGGGGCGGGTGGTTCGTGACGGGAACGCATCGCGCCAACCGCCACATGGGGAACACCGTGGCGACCAATCCGGTCGACCTCGCGGCGATGGTGACCCCCGAGAGCGTGCATGTGACCAAGCTCGACGGCCGGTTCGACATGACGGGGTATCTCTCGCCGTCGAGCGACATCGTCGCGCTGCTCGTGCTCGAGCATCAGGCGCAGATGCTGAACCTGATCACGCGCGTGGGATGGGAGGCGAGGGTCGGTGACGAAGCGCACAGACCCCTCGAAGCGGCAGCCGCCGAACTGGTCGACTACCTCCTTTTCGTGGACGAGGCGCCGCTGCCTGGGCCCATCAGCGGGCCGACTGCGTTCGCCGGGGTCTTCAGCTCGCAGGGACCGCGCGACAGTCGCGGCCGCTCCCTGCGGCAGTTGGATCTGGATCGCCGACTGCTCACGTATCCATGCAGCTACCTGATCTACTCGGAGCCCTTCGACGGCATGCCGGCCGCCGCCAAGGCCGCCGTCTACGAGCGGATGTGGGAGGTGCTCACTGGGCAGGAGACGAGTGACCGCTACGACACGCTGAGCGATGCGGATCGCACGGCGATCATCGAGATCCTGAGAGAGACGAAGAAGGACCTGCCCGCGTACTGGCTCGCTTCAGTGGGAAGCCAGGATCGCGTCACGTCACCGTGAGGTCTTGACTGGCAGGGGCGGCTCGGTCCTGCACGGCGTCGGAGCGAACTTCGATCCGTCGGGCTCGAGCCTGAAGTGCGTGCTGGTCGATAGCGGGCCGGTGAGGTATTTCGGATCGTCGACGACCGTCACGACGAGGAGCCAGTTGTCGCCGTTGGGGTGCGTCGGTAACCGGTGGAAGTTCTCTGTGATCGACGCCTGCTCGCTGTAGGGCACGCCGTTCTTTCGAAGGTACCCCTCGCGGACGTTCGTCGTCACGACCTTGAGGCTGCCGCCTCGATTGAGTGCGCCGGCGCCCCGCGGCGGCGGCCCCCCACGCAGGCCGCGCCCGCCTCCGCCTGGAACCGGCGGCCCGGCGGGCCCGGCTCCCGGCCCGGGAGGCGCGTCGACGGGCCGGCCAAGAGCTGGACCTTCCCATTGGGCCAGCGAGAACCCCTGCCACGTGCGCTCCGGCCCCGGCTGCTTCGTCCGATCGAAGTTCAACAGACGTGTCTGCGTGCCGGCATCGAAGGCCAGCTCGAGGGTCGAGTCATCCTGCCATGAGATGCGCAGCCGACCAGGCTGGCGCATGATGCCGCCCACGCCGAACGCCTTGCACTGATTGCCCGCCGCGTTGTCTGCCGCCAGATCCCAGGCCGCAGCGGCCTTGCGCCCCTCGCCGTTCACCGGAAGGCTCGCCACATCGCCCCTCGGCGGCGTCACCATGCGCCAGCGCCAGTCTTCGGAGACCACCGCCACCCAGGTCCCGCTGAGGTCGATTGGCGCCGCCGCGCGTGGGCTCCGCGGTGGTCCGGGCGGTCCACCCCGCCCGCGCTGTGCCGACACGTCCGAATGTGCCAGCGCAATCGCCGCGCACGCGATCGCTCCGACCAGTAACCTGACCACGCAGCGGCTCGTCCGTACACTCATCTCGCACTCCGAGTCGCCGACGGCCCCGCGGCCCGGCTGACGTCCCGGTACACGGCCTCCACGAACATCGCCGTCGTCCATGGCCCGGTGTCGGAGCCGTAGCGGCCATCGTAGTCGAGCGTCGGCCGCGCCGCCTTGACCTGGTCCAGCGTCATCCTCCTGCCAACCATGTCACGAATGCGATCGCTGACGATCACCAGCATGTCACGGTACATCACCACATCGTGCTCGTCGCTGATGCGGCCATGTCCGGGGATGACGTAGGTCCCGCCCTCCTGCAGCGACTTGCTCGGGACGGTCAGATCGAGCAGCCGGTTGAGCGCGTCGATCGTCCCTTGAACGCTCCCTCCGTTGGCCAGGTCGATGACCGGGTACCCGACCGTCGAGAAGACGTCACCCGCCACGACCACATCGGAGCGGCGGAACATGACGAGGGTGCCGGTATCGTCGACGGCAGACTCGTCGTGATAGAGCATCACCGCTTCGCCGTTGAACGGAAAGTCGCGCTGGCCCTCGAAGTAGGTGTTGTAGGGTCGCGCCGAGTCTGGCACCCCCGCCTTGATCATCCGCGCCGCCGTGTTCTCGTGGGAGACGATGGCGGCGATGTTGCCGTTGACGGTGCGGCCTGCCTTCGAGACCGGCTCGTTGCCGCCGGTGTGATCCGGGCGCATCCCCGTGTTGATGATCCACCGGATCTCCTTGCCGGGGGCCAGCTGCCTGATGGCGGCCAGCACCTTGTCGCTCGTGCCAACAGCACCGGTGTCGACCACCAGCACGCCGTCTTCGCCGACCTGCACGGCGATATTGGCGCCGGCGCCGGCGATCATGTGGATGTTGCCCTGCACGTGCACCGCGCGCACTTCGCCGGGCGGGAGAGCTTGGGGCTGGCGCTCGGATCGAAACCCTCCGTTGGCCTTCGGGTTGACGACCGCACGGGGTGCGCCTGGCTTCCACCCGGGAAGCAGCGTCTCGGCGCCGCCGCGCACGCCCTCGCGCGGCATCGCGTGCTTCGACTCGAACTCGCCGATCCAGGGATTCTGGCCCGGCAGGTAGTGCGGCACGTGGTTCTTATCGATCGGAACCTCCATTGCGTACTCGCAGTTGTACAGCCAGTTCGTGTTGCCGCGCTCCATCAGCGCGAACTCCTGGCTGCGGATGAACGGCTCGGTCAGGTAGACCGGGTCGGTCGCGATGGTGACCTGCGAGAGCAGGTTGCCGTTCCGTATCCAGTGCTCGACCACGGTCGTGCGGTCGCTCATCGGCATCCCGCTGCGGCGGAAGTATCCAGCCTTGATGTGCGTCGTCGTGATCGTGAGGATGTCGCCGTTCCACTCACCCGTGGAGAACCCCATGAAGGTGTGCGGTGCGTACTCAGGCGGATGAGGGCGGCCGTCCATCCAGATCGTCCGCTGCTGCTGGAACGTCCCTTGGTACATCCGGATCGCAATCAGCTCCTGCGTGTCGGGATCATTCTCCTGCCAGATGCGGAACTGGTTGGGACCGAAGAAGATGTACGGCAGCGTGTAGGGCGCGCACTGATGCTCGAGCACCGAATGTCGCGACACGTCCCAGCTGTCGCCGAACATGCGCGCAGCCTCGTTGATGGGAAGTCCGCTGAAATCACCGGGCTCCTCGCCAGGCACGCGGTCCGGAAAGTCCTCCTGATACCGCCCGGACCACTCCCCCACGAAGTTCACCTGCGCGAGCGCCGGTGGAGCGATGAGCAGCAGCACCCACCCGGCGGCGATCACTCGTCCTCTGATGCCGGTCACGACTCCCTCACTTCGACACTTCCCGCCGCTCACCTACTTCCCACTTCCCACTTACTTCCCAACTTCGACCTTCGAGCATCCCACTTGCACGCGTTCACCTGACCTGCGCCTTCGACGTCGTGCTCTGCAGGTGCTCGTTCAAGTCGGGCAGGCACGACACCTCCTGGATGTCTTCGTCGTTGACGCGGTTGAAGCGTTTCAGGCTCTTCCATTCGCCGTCCCAGTGCTCCGGGTCGGTCATCGTGTACTCGATCTCGAGCTGCTTGCCGTCGTTGATCAGGCGGATGCGCTCGACGATGTGCAGCTGCTCCCCGGCCGGAATCGACGCGCCGCCCTGATCCATCCAGTGATGGTCGGGGCGGAAGCCGATCGTGTCGACCGCGAGCGTATCGCCCTCCCAGTGGCCGATCGACTCGCCGTTGAAGGTGCGGACGATGATGTCGAGATCGGTGTGGGTCCGGCCGTCCAGATAGACGATTCGCAGGCTGTTCATGAACCCGCTGATCATGTAAATGGCCGTCGGGATCTGGACCATGGCCATCGGCCAGTAGCGAGTCATGATCAGGGGCAGGCCGGCTGGCCAGCACTGGCCGATGTCGTCCCGGTACACCTTGCCCTCCTTCGCCGCCTTCTGCGAGGCATCGAAGTGGACCTGCGACGCGGCTGTCAGCTTCGGATAGGGCGGGCCGAAGCGCCAGGCGTCGGGGTTCTCGCTGACATCGATGAACCAGTTCCCCGTCAGGTCGAACGGGGCCGGCGGGCGGGACCTGGCGATGTTCTCCGGTGCCAGAGCGCTCAACCGCACACCGTCGTTGGGCTCGGCCGCCGACGTCTGGGCGGCGCTCCCGGTCGCCGACTCGGGCTGCGGGGCCTGACCCGTGCCGCACGCCGAGGCCGCCAGGCTCAATGCCGCGATGACGGCAACAGGACTTCGACCCATGCTCGAGCTCATGATGGCTGTCTCGCCTCCGTCGCGGGCCGGACTACTTGGACGCCGGCGTGCCCAGCCGCGCGGGCCGCTCGGTGAGCTCACGGCCGTCGGCGAGTATCAGTTTTCTGAAGATGCCGGCCGGCTCACCGGTCCGGACCGGGTTGACGACCACTGTCACCTTGTCGCCGGGCTTGATTGTGTTCGACTTCCACCCTGCCCGAATCAGATAGGTCGGGCTCGTCAACTCGACGCCCCAGAGCACCACCTTGCCCTTGGCATCCGGCACGTTGACCTCGATCCAGGTGTGTGGATTCTGCCAGCGGAACTCTTTGACCGTGCCAACGAGTGTGACCTCCTTGGTCCGGTCGAACGCCGCCGGTGAGTGATGTGCCAGCACGGGGGCGGCGCACGCGCACGCCAGGGCCCATACACATCCGAACAGTCGCTTCCTCATTGCTCCTCCGCGATCCCGGGTCGCCTCACGTGGGGTCGGGGCCCCGACCCCATTATCACCGGACATGCACCCGTGACAACGTGCTCGGCAGTGAGGCACCGGCCGGTGTCTTCCTCCACCAGTGAGCCGCCCGACTCGAGGCAGGAAGGGCCTATTCTATCGCCACGGCGTGTCCAGGTCGCCGTCGCTCCACGATGTCGCCGGAAAAACCTCCGCCGCAACCACCAGAGTCAGAGTAAGATCGCGATTCGCAAAATTCGAATCGCGTCCGGGAATGCCAGCCCTTTCTGAAACCGCGTTTGCCCGCCACCACGACGAGGCGCTGACACAGACGCCGAGGATGCTCGCGGCTGCGCCCGGCCGCGCAGAGCGCGAGGCGACGGCGTTCGAGCTGCGCCAGACGTTCTGCCGGCAACTCACGGCGGCGCGCGAGCGCAAGGGGATCAGCCTCCGCTGGATTTCCGACGCCACCAAGGTCAGCGAAGGCCTCTTCGCCGACCTCGAGCGCGGCAACGTCTCACGGTGGCCGACCGGAATCTACCGGCGGGCTTTCTTCCGGGAATACGCCGCCCTCGTCGGGTTGCCGGGCGAGTCGACCGTCAGCGAGTTCGTTCGGCTGTTCCCGGAGGAGCGTGATCGCGACTCCGCGCACGGCATGCTGGTGCCGGGTCCGCTTCGTCTCACGTTGACTCGCCCCTCCTGGCGACACCTCTCCCCTCTGCATTCCCAGGCTGCGGCCCTCGACCTGGCCGTCGTGCTGATCGGATCGGTTGCTCTTACGTGGCTGACGACTGCCGGGCTGTGGACCTCGATCGCGGTCGTGGCGTTGTGCTATCACACGGCGGGCACCCTCATACTCGGCTGCAGTCCCGTGACATGGTGGGCCCGCGGCCGCGGGTATCGCAGGTCCGTGAAGCGGCCGGCCCGTCAGATGAACTCGATAGCGCCGGACGAATAGACATGACCGTGCGAACGTCGATGCTCCTTGTCGCCTTCCTGAGTGTGGCCGTCGCCGCGCCGGCTCAGCAGGCGCCGTTTCAACCGCAGGTCGGCCAACCCGGCAAAGACGTCGTGTGGGTGCCGTCTCCTGAGGGCACGGTCGAGCGGATGCTCGATCTCGCGAAGGTGACGCCGCAGGATTTCGTCATCGATTTGGGTTCCGGCGACGGTCGGAACGTCATCGCTGCGGCCAGGCGGGGTGCCCGGGGACTGGGAGTCGAGTACAACCCCGACATGGTCGCGCTCTCCAAGCGCCTGGCCATCGAAGCCGGCGTCGCCGACCGCGCCCAGTTCGTCGAGGGCGACATGTTCGTGGCCGATATCTCGAAGGCCAACGTCATGGCGTTGTTCCTGCTGCCGAGCAACCTGCTTCGACTGCGCGAGACGTTTCTCAACCTCCGCCCCGGCTCCCGCATCGTGTCCAATACGTTCACCATCCAGGACTGGGAGGCCGACGAGACCGTCGTCGTCGACGACTGCACGCAGTGGTGCACCGTCCTGCTGTACATCGTGCCTGCCAGGGTCGACGGCACATGGCGCATCGGATCCGACATCCTCCAGCTGAAGCAGGAGTATCAGCACTTCTCGGGCACGTTGACCTCGGGAGGACAGTCCGTGCCCGTCACCGGGCGGCTCCTCGGCTCGGACATCTCCTTTACGGCCGGGACCCGCGAATTCGCCGGGCGCGTGCAGGGAAACGACATCGAAGGAACGGTCCGAACCGATGGCCGAACCTCTGGCTGGCGGGCTTCCCGGCAGGCGAGCTAGACAAGGGTTCTCGGGTGCTCAGGTGCTTGGGTGCTCAGGTGCTCAGGTGCTCGGGTGCTTAGGTGCTCAGGTGCTCGGGTGCTCAGGTGCTCAGGTGCTCGGGTGCTCAG
>Ga0209640_10000126_pt1 | contig 50206 bp, 43 predicted proteins | sample RifCSP10_1_FD_184018 | JGI IMG/M metagenome (GOLD analysis project Ga0209640, IMG submission 184018) | Soil microbial communities from Rifle, Colorado - Rifle CSP2_sed 10_1 (SPAdes) (version 2) | ecosystem: Environmental > Terrestrial > Deep subsurface > Rock core/Sediment | place: Rifle...
TGGGACGGCAGGCGCTCGCGCGCCACGGGACCCGCGTCGCGTTTACCTGCGGCGCCGAGTCAGTCACTTATGCGGAATTGGCAGTGCGCGTCGCGCGGGCAGCGGGGGCATTTGCCGCGCTCGGGGTCGCGCCGGGCGAGCGCATCCTGCTGCTTCTTCGCGACACTCCGGAATATGTCGCGGCCTGGCTCGGCGCCGTGCGCGCCGGCGCGGTCGCGATCGGCCTCAACACCAAGCTTTCGGAGCAGGAGTACCGCTACATCTGCGCCGACAGCGGGGCGCGCATCTCGATCGTCGAGGATGTGTTCGCGCGCGCCAGGCCGGACCTGGCGGCCGAATTCGCGCGCCTCGGCGCGCTTGCGGTCGCGGGCGGCGCAGTGCCGCAGGGTGCAGCATCCTGGCGCGGGATGCTCGCGGCCGCACCGGCGGATACGCCGCCGCACGAAGCGCGGCTCGAGGATCCCGCGTTCTGGCTGTACTCGTCGGGAACGACCGGCAAGCCCAAGGGCATCATCCACGCGCACAAGGACGTGCTTCCGGCGGGGCAGGTGCTTTCGGAAACGCTTGCGCTCGCGCCGGGCGAAAAGATTTTCGTCACCTCGAAGCTGTTTTTCGCCTACGCCCTCGACCACGGCTTTCTCGGATCGCTCGCCCACGGCCTGACGAGCGTGCTTCATCCCGACTGGCCGGAAATCGGCGAAATCTGCGCGATCGTGGCACGTGAGCGTCCCGCGGTTTTCGCGAGCGTGCCTTCGTTCTACCGGCGCCTCGGAGCGCTGCCCGAGCGCGAACTCGAGCCGTTCCGCTCGGTGCGGTACTTCCTTTCGGGCGGCGAGCGGCTGCCCGAGAAACTGGTGGAATACTGGACGCGCGTCACCGGCGGCGAGATGTTCTCCATCTACGGAATGTCGGAGACGTTTTGCGTGTGCATGGTGACGCCGCGCGGCCTTCCGGGCGCTGCACGCCCCGGCAAGCCGCTCGCGGGCGTGCAGACACGCCTGCTGACGCCGCAAGGAGCCGAACCGTCTCCGGGCGAGCCGGCGGTCCTGTGGGTGAAGCACCCGGCGCTCGCGCTCGGCTACGCAAACCGGCCCGAGCAAACGGAGGCGCAATTCCGGGACGGCTGGTTCTGCACCAACGACCTGTTCGTGCGCGACGCCCGCGGCCTGTACCTGCACCAGGGCCGCAGCGACGAGATGGTGAAGATCGCGGGCCAGTACGTGCAACCGGGCGATGTCGAGGAAGCGTTGGCGGGCGAGCCCCTGATCGGCGAAGCGGCCTGTGTTCCGGTCGTGGACGCCGACGGCTTCGATCGGCTCGCGTTGTTCGTCGCGCCGCGCGGCGAGCCTGCCGAGGCGATTGCCGCCGCCGAGCGCGCGTGCGAAGCGAAGCTGCCGCGCTTCAAACGTCCGAAATGGGTGCGCAGCATTGCGGAGATGCCGCGCACCGCCACCGGCAAGGTCCAGCGCTTCAAGCTGCGCGAGATCTTGCAGCGCGAACTCGGGTCCAAAGGATAGAATCCGCCCGTCCCGCGCCTCCGGCCCGGGAACTCGTCCGTCTCTTGAGAGGAGAGCATGGCCTTCGCGATTCCGATCTGGACCCAGCCCGCGCTGCCGATCGCCGGTTCCAGCGAGCTGTTCCCGGTGCGCCGCATCTTCTGCGTCGGCCGCAACTACGTGGAACACCAGAAGGAGATGGGCGGCGACGGGCGCGAGCAACCGTTTTTCTTCATCAAATCGGCGCACGCGCTGGTGCCCCGGGGCGGCGACGTCCACTATCCGCCGAAGACCGCGAACCTTCACTACGAGACCGAAATGGCGGTGGCGATCGCGAAACAGGGCCGGCGCATCGCGGCCAGGGACGCGAGCGGCTACATTTACGGCTACGCCGTGGGCCTCGACATGACCCGCCGCGACCTGCAGCAAATGGGCAAGGACAAGGGACGGCCGTGGGACTTCGGCAAGGACTTCGACGAGGCTGCGCCCTGCAGCGCGCTCGCGCAGGCCGCGAAAATCGGCCATCCCGCGAAAGGCGCGCTCTGGCTCAAGGTGAACGGCATCGAACGGCAGAGGGCGGACCTCGCCGACATGATCTGGTCGGTTCCCGAGCAGATCGAGTACCTGTCGCAGTACTACACGCTCGAGCCGGGCGACCTGATCTACAGCGGGACGCCGGCGGGCGTCGGGCCTCTGAAACCGGGCGACGAGCTGCATGCCGGCGTCGACGGCGTGGGCGAACTGCGCGTCAGGATCGTCGCGCCGCTGTGATGCGGCTGTACACGTTTTTCCGCAGCTCGGCGGCGTTTCGGGTCCGCATCGCCCTCAACCTGAAGGGCCTCGCCTACGAGCCGGCGTTCGTGCATCTGGCGAAGGGCGAGCAGTGCAAGGCGGAGTACCTGGCCCTGAACCCGCAGGGGCTCGTTCCGGCGCTGGTGGATGATGAGGGCCACCTGCTCACCCAGTCGCTCGCCATCATCGAGTACCTCGAGGAAACGCATCCGGAGCCGCCGCTGCTGCCGAAGGACGCCCCGGGACGCGCGCGCGTGCGCAGTCTTTCGCTGCTCGTGGCGTGCGAGATCCATCCGCTCAACAACCTGCGGACGCTGACCCATCTGCGCAGGAGCTTGGGGCAGAGCGACGATCAGGTGAACGCCTGGTACCGCCACTGGATCGCGGACGGGCTGGCGAAGCTCGAAGCGGAGCTGGCGCGAGGCTCGGGCGCGTATTGCCACGGCGATCGTCCCACCATGGCCGATTGCTGCCTGGTGCCGCAGGTCTTCAACGCCAGGCGCTACCGGTGCGATCTGGCGTCCTTTCCCAATATCGTGCGCGTAGCCGACGAATGCATGAAGCTCGACGCGTTCGAGCGCGCGCAGCCCTCCAGACAACCGGACGCGGAGAACTGACATGAACACGGGCGTCATTGCGGTGGCGACGGTCGCGCACGTACCGACCCTGTCGCGCGGCGAGATCACTCCCGATTTCCAGAAGACGCTGGTCGAGGGCGAGCGCCGGCTCGGCGAGGAGCTGCGCGCGGCGAAGCCCGACCTGTGGGTGATCGCCTCGACGCACTGGGTTTCGACGTTCAACTGGTTCGCCACCTGCCAAGCGATGCACCAGGGCATTTGCGTAGCCGACGAGGCGCCCGATCTTGTGCCCGGCATTCCGTACCGTTACCGCGGGGACGCGGAGTTCGCCGGCGAGCTGGTCGCAGAGTGGAAGCGGGGCGCCATCCCTGCCGAACGCAATGACAGCCCGCATTACTCCTGGGACTACGGAACGTTCGTGCCGCTCTCGCACCTGGACCCGAAGGCGGACGTCGCGGTGGTCGGCATCCCGTCGGTGCTGATGGCGAACCTCGATGAGTGCCGGCGCGCGGGCGCCGCGGTGCAGGCCGTCGCGAAGCGCCTCGGGCGGCGCGCGGTGCTCGTCGCAAGCACCGCGCTCAGCCACGCGTTGGTGCGCGGACGTCACAACATGCCGACGCCGGAGCGGGTCGCGCTCGATCAGCGCTTCATCGAAACCTACAAGGCAGGGCGCTTGCGCGAACTGATCGACTGGCTGCCGGCATACAGCCGCGAGGCGGTCGCCGAGATGGGAGGTCGGGTGCTCGCCACGATGCTCGGTTGTGCCGAAGCGCTCGCCGCCGACGGTGGTGGTGCGCTCGTCCCCTCGATGTACGGCGAATACGCGCAGAGTTCCGGCAGCGGCAACGCGGTCCTCTGCCTGCGCCGCGCCGCCTAAACGAAGAAATCGGCCTGCGGCTCGCAGCCGGGGGTGACGAGGTAGCGCTCGAAGTCGGCGACGCCGTGCTCGCGCAGCAACACCTCGTCGACGCAGAAGTTTCCGGTGAACGCGCGGCTCGGCTTGGTCAGAATGATGTGCGCCGCGTCGGCCATGATCTGCGGCGTTCGGCTGCGGCTCGCGAGCGCCGCCCCTCCGACCACGTTGCGCACTGCGGCCGTATCGATCGTGGTTTTCGGCCAAAGCGCATTGAACGCGATGCCCGCGCCGCGGAACTCGCCCGCCATTCCCAGCACGCACAGACTCATGCCGAATTTCGCCATCGTGTAGGCGACGTGCGGCGCGAACCAGCGTTCTTCCATGTTGAGCGGCGGCGATATGTTGAGCACGTGGGGATTCGACGCCTTGCGCAGATGAGGAATGCAGTGCTTCGAACACAGGAACGTGCCGCGGGTGTTGATGCCGTGCATCAGGTCGTAGCGCTTCATGTCGGTCGCCTCGGTGCCGGTGAGGCTGATCGCGCTCGCATTGTTGATCAGAATGTCGATGCCGCCGAACGTCTCGACCGCCTTGACCACCGCTGCCTCGACCTGGTCCTCGAAGCGCACGTCGACGACCTGCGGCAGGGCGCGCCCGCCCGCGGCCTCGATTTCCTTCGCCGCCGTGTAGATCGTTCCCGGCAGCCGGGGATGCGGCTCGGCGGTTTTTGCCGCAACCACCACATTGGCGCCGTCGCGCGCGGCGCGCAGCGCGATCGCGAGGCCTATGCCGCGGCTCGCGCCGGTGACGAAGAGCGTTTTCCCCTTGAGCGTTGCGTCCATGAGCAGGCATCATTGCATGCCGCAATCCAAAGGAGCAACTATGGCCCCGAAATCCAGGCGCTCGCGCAAGCGCGCGCCAGGCGGCACGGCCGAACCGGTCATGCTTTTCATCGGCACGCGCAAGGGCGCTTTCACCCTCAAATCCGATGCGCGGCGGCGCCAGTGGCGGATCGGCGGACCGCATTTCCTGGGGCAGGTGGTGAATCATGTGGTGCCAGACCCACGCGACCGGAAAACAGTGCTGTGCGCGGCGCGCGCCGGCCATCTCGGGCCGACGGTGTTTCGCTCGATCGACTATGGGCGCACGTGGCGCGAGGCCTCGCGCCCGCCCGCGTTTCCGAAGGCGGCCGAGGGCGAAAAAGGGCTTTCGGTGAGCCACGTGTTCTGGCTCCAGCCGGCACACCCGAGCGAGGCCGGCGTCTGGTATGCCGGCACTTCGCCGCAGGGCCTGTTCCGGAGCGAAGACGGCGGCGACACGTGGGAGGGCGTCGCGGGCTTCAACGCGCACCCGATGCGCGCACAATGGGTCGGCGGCGAACAGGAAGCGCCGCCGGACGGCGCCACGCTCCATTCGATCAATGTCGACCCGCGCGATCCGCAACATCTGTACATCGCGATGTCGCTCGGCGGCGCGTTCGAATCGACCGACGGCGGGCGCGACTGGCAGCCGCTCAACCGCGGTTGCGCGGCCGATTTCATTCCGGGCCCGCCTCCGGAATACGGCCAGGACGTGCATTGCATGAGACTGCATCCGTTGCGGCCCGATCGGCTGTACCAGCAAAACCATTGCGGCATCTACCGGATGGAGCGGCCCGAGGGTCGCTGGCAGCGGATCGGCGCGGCGATGCCCAAGCGCATCGGCGACATCGGATTTCCCCTGGTGCTGCATCCGCGCGATCCGGACACCGCCTGGGTGTTCCCGATGGACGGCGGGACCGTGTGGCCGCGCGTGAGCGTCGGCGGACGACCGGCCGTTTACGTCACCCGAGACGCCGGAAAAAGGTGGCAGCGACAGGACCAGGGCCTGCCGGTTCGCCAGGCATGGTGGACCGTGAAACGCCAGTCGATGTGCACCGACGCGCTCGATCCGGTGGGCGTGTATTTCGGCACTACGAGCGGCGAAGCGTGGGGCAGCTCCACCGAGGGGCGGCGGTGGGTGTGCCTTGCCCGGCATTTGCCGCACATTTACTCGATCGAAGCCGGCGCAATCGGCGGATGAAAGTCCTCGTGCCCTCGCAGTTGCGCGACTACACCGGGGGGAAACACCTGGTCGAAGCGAGTGGGGCGTCGCTCGCGGCGCTGCTCGCGGAACTTGACCTGCGCTACCCGGGCATCCGCTTTCGCGTGATCGACGAGCAGGACTCCATCCGGCGCCACATCAAGATCTTTGTAAACGGGAAGCAGGCCCGCGCGCTGGACCTTGCGCTCGCCGAACGCGACGAGATCGTGATTGTCGGCGCGCTGAGCGGAGGCTAGCGCCTGCGCACCGCCCGGATCTGGAACGCTAGCCGGCACGAAAGAGCGATTTCAGATCCTCGGTGATGGGCTGCCCTTTCATCGGCGAGCCCGGACCGGCGAGGTGCCGGCCCCAGACGCGCGTCTCGGTGCCACGCGCAAGCAGCGTGCCGTCGGCGCGCACCACTTCATGCGAAACCACGAACGATTTCCCGCCCCAACGCGCGATCCGCGAGCGCACTTCGCAGTGATCGCCCGGCTCCGCGGGCGTGACGAACTCGCATTCCGCGCTGACCACGGGCATGACCATGCCGTTTTCGATCATCGCCTTGATGCCGTGCCCGACGGAGCCGAAAAATGCCCAGGTCGCGCTGTCGAACCAGCGGAAATACGTGGGGTAGAAGATGATGCCGGCCGGATCGCAGTCGCTCCACTGCACCTCGGTGCGCAGGACCCCGACGATCGATTCAAACTGGCGCTGATCCACGCGCGGCAACGAGCTCAGCACTGCTCCCAAGGAAGCCCTTCGAAGCGCCAGCCGGTACTCGCCCCGCGGTGATGCTTGTCGTCCAGCTCGCCCTCGAAACCGTGAATCACGTTGTACACCCTGGTGAATCCGGCCTGCTCGAGCGCTTCGCCCGCCTCCTGGGAGCGGTTGCCGCTGCGGCAGATGAGGATGATCGGGCGCGTGTTGTGGTTGGTGCCCGCGAGCTTCTTGACCTGGCCTACGAAGTGGAGATTGACCTCCCAGTCGGGGCCGTCGTTCCACGCGACGTGCAGCGCGCCGAGCGGATGGCCGACGAACAGGTACTCCATCTCGCTGCGGCAGTCGATGAACAGCGCGTCCGAGTGGCTGTGCAGGAATTCGTACGCCCGGCGGGGTTCAAGATGGTCCATGCGGCCGCCATTATAGGCCGTAAGCGGTTGACGGCGCACGACTTTATCGGCACACTGCATCCGCAGTAGGAACGCGCATTGCGCGTGGGCGCCGATTTGACGTTCAGCTTGCGGGCGCCGTGCCGCCTCGGGGCGGGGACAAAGAAATGCAGCTAAAGAGACGCACCCTGCAGTCCATCCCGCGGCCCGTTTCTGCGCAAAGCTGAGCGGCCGTTCTTACTCGCGTCATTCATGAACCTGCCTGCGCACGCCGCCAAGCTCGCCGCGCTCCTCGCCGAGAGGATCCTGGTCCTCGATGGCGCGATGGGGACCATGATCCAGGGCGAGCGGCTCTCGGAGGCGCAATTCCGCGGCAGCCGATTCCGCGACTGGCCGAACGAGCTGCGCGGAAATAACGACCTGCTCGTGCTGACGCTGCCCGCGATCGTTCGTCAGATCCATGCGCGGTACCTGGAAGCGGGCGCCGACGTCATTTCGACCAACACCTTCAACGCGACTGCCGTCTCGCTCGCCGATTACGGCATGCAGGCGCTTGCCTACGAGCTCAACCTCGCTGCTGCACGCCTGGCAAAGGACACCGCGCGCGAGTGGGAGGCGAAGGACCCGGCCCGGCCGCGCTTCGTTGCCGGCGCGCTGGGGCCCACCTCCAAGACGGCGTCGATTTCGCCCGACGTCAACGACCCGGGGTTCCGCAACGTCGGATTCGATACGCTCGTCGCCGCCTACGGCGAGGCGGCGCGCGGCCTGATCGACGGCGGCGTGGACCTGCTGCTCGTGGAAACCGTGTTCGACACGCTGAATGCAAAGGCCGCGCTGTTCGCCGTGGAAAGCGTGTTCGAGGAACGCGGCGTTCGCCTCCCGGTCATCGTTTCGGGAACGATCACCGATGCCTCGGGGCGCACGCTTTCGGGGCAGACCACCGAAGCGTTCTACAACTCGGTGTGCCACGCGCGGCCACTTGCCGTGGGCCTGAACTGCGCGCTCGGCGCCAAGGAGCTGCGCGCCCACATCCAGGATCTCTCCGAGGTGGCGGAAACCTACGTATCGTGCTACCCGAACGCCGGGCTGCCGAACGCTTTCGGCGAATACGACGATACGCCCGAATCGATGGCAGGCCAGATCGGCGAATGGGCACGCGCAGGCCTGCTCAATATTGCCGGCGGCTGCTGCGGCACCACGCCGGCGCACATCCGCGCGATCGCCGATGCGGTGCGCGGAGTAACCCCGCGCGCCGTCCCGGAGCGGCCAAGGATGCTCCGCCTGTCCGGGCTCGAGCCGCTCAACGTCGGGCCCGGCTCCCTGTTCGTCAATGTCGGGGAGCGCACCAACGTCACCGGCTCCAGGGCCTTCGCGCGCCTCGTTCTTGCCGGGAACTACGCCGAGGCACTGACGGTCGCGCGCCAGCAGGTGGAAAACGGCGCGCAAGTGATCGACGTGAACATGGACGAAGCGATGCTCGACTCGGAAAAGGCGATGGCCACGTTTCTCAACCTCGCCGCCTCCGAGCCCGACATCTCGCGCGTTCCGGTGATGGTCGACTCCTCCCGATGGTCGGTGATCGAGGCGGGCCTGAAATGCCTGCAGGGCAAAGGCATCGTCAATTCGGTGAGCCTGAAGGAGGGAGAGGAGGAGTTCCTGCGCCAGGCGCGTCTGGTCCGCAGGTACGGCGCCGCGCTCGTCGTCATGGCGTTCGACGACAAGGGCCAGGCCGACACGCTGGAGCGGCGCATCGAGATTTGCGCCCGCGCCCACGGGCTCCTCACCCAGAACGCCGGCTTCCGGCCCGAAGACATCGTTTTCGACCCGAACATCTTCGCGGTCGCCACCGGGCTCGAAGAGCACGCGCGCTACGCGCTCGATTACATCGACGCGACGCGCTGGATCCGGCAGAACCTGTCGCACGCCCAGGTCTCCGGCGGCGTATCGAACCTGTCGTTCTCGTTTCGCGGCAACGATGCGGTGCGGGAGGCAATGCACACGGCTTTTCTCTACCACGCGATTCGCGCCGGCATGTCGATGGGCATCGTCAACGCCGGCCAGCTCGGCGTCTACGAGGAGATCGAGCCGGAGCTGCGCGAGCGGGTCGAGGACGTCATCTTCAACCGCCGCGCCGACGCCACCGAGCGGCTGGTCGAGCTGGCGAACACGGTGAAGGGCGGCACGCGGGCGGAACGCGAGGACGGCGCCTGGCGCCGCGCCGCGGTCGAGGAGCGGCTGGTGCACGCGCTCGTGAACGGCGTAGCGACGCACGTCGTCGACGACACGGAGGAGGCGCGCCTGCGCTACGCGCGCCCGATCGAGGTGATCGAGGGCCCGCTCATGGACGGGATGAACGTGGTGGGCGACCTGTTCGGCGCGGGCAAGATGTTCCTTCCGCAGGTGGTGAAATCCGCGCGCGTCATGAAACAGGCGGTTGCGCACCTCATTCCCTTCATCGAGGCGGAAAAAGCGCGCACGGGCGAAACCCCAAGCGCCAAGGGGAAGCTCGTCATCGCCACCGTGAAGGGCGACGTGCACGACATCGGAAAGAACATCGTGGCCGTGGTCCTGCAGTGCAACAACTACGAAGTGGTGAATCTCGGCGTGATGGTGCCCGCGCAGACCATCCTCGATACCGCGCGGCGCGAAAACGCGGACGCGATCGGGCTCTCGGGTCTGATCACGCCGTCGCTCGAGGAAATGGCGCATGTCGCGCGCGAGATGGAGCGGCAGGGTTTCCGCGTGCCCCTGCTCATCGGGGGCGCGACCACTTCGCGCGCGCACACCGCGGTCAAGATCGCGCCCGCGTACTCCGGGCCCGTCGTGTACGTGCCCGACGCCTCGAGGAGCGTGCCGGCGGTGCAGAGCCTGCTTTCGCGCGAAAACCGGAACGCATATGTCGCGTCGGTGCGCGCCGACTACGAGCGGATTCGGACGCAGCATGCCGAAAAAAAGGGGCCGGGGCCGCTGCACCCCATTGCGGAGGCGCGCAAGCTTGGCCTGAAGACCGACTGGACCCATTACCTGCCGCCGGCGCCGAAGCGCCTGGGAGTCGAGCGGCTGGCGGATTATCCCCTTGAGCGATTGCTGCCGTACATCGACTGGACGCCCTTTTTCCAGGCCTGGGAGCTCTCCGGTCCGTACCCGAAGATCCTCGACGATCCGGTCGTCGGCGAGCAGGCGCGAAAGCTCTTCGCCGAGGCGCAGCAAATGCTGGATCGAGTCGTGCGCGAGCGCTGGATCCGCGCGCACGGCGTGCACGGGCTCTTCCCCGCGGCACAGGCCAACGCCGACGACATCGAGATCTATGCGGACGAATCTCGGCGCGACGTGCGGATGACCTGGCACAACCTCCGGCAGCAGAACCACAAGCCGACGGGAAGGCCGAACCTGTGTCTGGCGGACTTCGTCGCGCCGAAGGAATCGCGCGTGCGCGACTACATCGGCGCCTTCGCGGTCTGCGCCGCCGGCATCGAGGCCCGGGTGGCGGCGTTCGAGGCCGGACACGACGACTACAGCGCGATCATGCTCAAGGTGCTTGCGGACCGGTTGGCGGAAGCGTTCGCCGAGCATCTCCACGAGCGGGTGCGGCGCGAGGCCTGGGGCTACGCTGCCGACGAGCGGCTCGATTCCGCGCAGTTGATCGCCGAGTCCTACCGCGGCATCCGGCCGGCGCCGGGCTATCCAGCGTGCCCCGACCACACGGCAAAGGGGCCGCTCTTTGCGTTGCTCGACGCGCAACGCAACGCCGGCATGCAACTCACCGAGTCCTATGCCATGCTGCCTGCGTCCTCCGTCTCGGGCTTTTACCTCTCGCACCCGCAATCGAGCTACTTCGCGGTCGGAAGGATCGGGAGGGACCAGCTCGAAGACTTCGCGCGGCGCAAGGGGATCGACATCGCCGAGGCCGAGCGATGGCTCGCGCCAAACCTGGCCTACGAGCCCGCCGATATAATTCCGAGCGTTTCCACCTAGAGGGCCGCAGCATGGGCAAAGGCGACAAGCGCACGCGCAAGGGCAAGATCTACAAGGGCAGCTACGGCAAGAAGCGGCCCCACCGCGCGAAGAAGAGCAAGCGATCCAAATAAGGGGCGCGCCGGATGCCGGTGGCGGCCAAGGTGATTCTGGCGCTCGGCGCGGCATTCGCCGCCGCGGCGGTGCTGCTGGGCGCATTCGGCGCGCATGCGCTCAAGCCCAGGCTTGCCGCGGACGCGCTCGCCGTGTACCAGACCGCGGTGCAGTACCACTTCTGGCATGCGCTCGGGCTGCTCGCGGTCGGTCTCGCGACGCTGCATCTTGCCGGTAGCGTGTGGCTGCTCGCCGCCGGTTGGCTGCTCGCCGCCGGGATCGTGCTGTTCTCGGGAAGCCTTTACCTTCTCGCGCTGAGCGGGCAAAAATGGCTCGGCGCGGTCACCCCGTTCGGCGGCGGCGCCTTCATCCTCGGCTGGATCGCGTTCGCCGTGGGCGTGCTGCGCGGCTAGCTCACTTGCGCCAGAACGACGGGGTGAGCACCACCAGCAGCGTGAAGAGTTCGAGCCTGCCGAGAAGCATCAGGAACGAGCAGATCCAGGTCTGGAAGTCGTTCAGCACCGCGTAGGTGCTTGCCGGCCCGACCTCGCCCAGTCCCGGCCCCGTGTTATTGATCGAGGCGACCGCTGCGGAAAACGCGGTCAGCACATCGAGTCCGCTGCCTGTGAGCAGAAGCGTCGCCAGGATGATGCAGGACACATAGACAAAGACGTAGGCGAGCACCGCGAAGACGATGGTATTCTCGATGGCATGCCCTGAGAGCATCACCGGGCGGTGGAGCTTCGGGTGGATGATACGCAGCAGTTCGCGGAAGCTCTGCTTGAACAGGATCTGCGCGCGAATCATCTTCATCCCGCTGCCTGTGGAACCCGAGCAGCTCGCGAAACTGCACAGGAACAGCATCCACAGAGGCGCAAAAATCGGCCACGCGTTGAAGTCCGTGTTGCTGTAGCCGGTCGTCGTGGCAATCGATACCACGTTGAACGCGGCGAAGCGCAGCGCGGTCCAGAAATCCGGATACGTGCCCGCAGCGTACAGGTAGAGCGCAACCCCGGCGACCGAGGCGCCCAGCACCAACACGAACAGGAACGCTTCCGGGTCGCGCCGGTACGGTGCCAGCGCGAGCTTGCGCCATGCCAGAAAGTGGGTTGCAAAGTTGATTCCGGCGATCAGCATGAACACGATCGCCACCATCTCGATCTTCGGCGAGTTCCAGTAGGCGTAGCTCGCGTTGTGAGTTGAGAATCCGCCCAGCCCCATCGTGGTGAATGCGTGCATCAGCGCGTCCAGCCAGGTCATACCGGCCCAGTGGTAGGCGAGAAGGCATAATCCGGTGAGCGCGAAATAGACGAACCACAGCCCCTTGGCGGTCTCCGCAATGCGGGGCGTGAGCTTTGTGTCCTTCATCGGCCCCGGGGTCTCGGCTCGGTACAGCTGCGAGCCGCCGACCCCGAGCAGCGGCAGGATCGCCACCGCGAGCACGATCACCCCCATGCCGCCGAGCCAGATCATGAAGCCGCGCCAGAGATTGATCGATGCCGGCAACTGGTCGAGCCCGGATAGAACCGTCCCGCCGCTGGCCGTGAGGCCCGAGACCGCCTCGAAATACGCGTCGGTGAAGGAAAGTCCGGGCAGATAGAACAGCAGGGGCAGGGTCGCAAAACCGGGAAGCGTCGTCCAGACCAGCGCGACCAGCAGGAAGCCGTCGCGCGTCTGCAGTTCGCGCTGTTCCCGGCGGGTGAGCACCCAGAGCACGAGTCCTGCGAGCAGCGTCACGAGAATCGCCTTGTCGTAGGCGTGCAGCGCTGAATCGTCGAGCAGCAGCGAGAACCCGAGCGGCACCAGCATGCAGCCGGCAAACAGCATGATTACGAGCGCGAGAAGCCGCAGGACGGCCCGGATGTGCATGCGATGTGCCGGTCAGAGGAACCGCGCTCCGACCTGGAACAGACGCTCCACTTTGGGCAGGATCTTCTTGTCGGTCACGAAGACGATGACGTGGTCCTCGGCGAGGATCTGGGTGTCGTGATGCGCCATCAGGACCTCGTCGCCGCGCACGACCGCGCCGATCGTCGTTCCCGGCGGCAGCTCGATTTCCTCGATGCGCCGGCCCGTCACCCGGCAGGACTCGCGGTCGCCGTGCACCACGGCCTCGAGCGCTTCCGCCGCCCCGCGCCGCAGGCTGTGCACCGCGACGATGTCGCCGCGCCGCACGTGTGCGAGCAGCTTGCCGATGGTCGCCTGCGCCGGCGAGATCGCGACGTCGATCTGCGCCCGCTGCACCAGATCGACGTAGCTCCTGCGGTTGATGAGCGCCACCACGCGGCGCGCGCCCATGCGCTTGGCGAGCAGCGAGCTCATGATGTTGTTCTCGTCGTCGTTGGTGACGGCGACGAACAGATCCATCTCGGCGACGTTTTCCTGCTCGAGCAGTTCCTCGTCGGTGGCGTCGCCGTTGAGCACGAGCACGCGCTCGAGCTTCGCCGCCAGTGCCTCGCACCGGCGTTTGTTGTGGTCGATCACCCGCACCGAGTAGTCGGGGGCGAGCGCCCGCGCGAGCCGCTGCCCGATGTTGCCGCCGCCCGCGATCATGACGCGCCTGACCGGGCGGTCCATGCGGCGCAGCTCCTTCATCACCCTGCGGATATCGTCCGCGGGGGCGAGGCAAAACACCTCGTCGCCCGCCTCGACCAGCGTGTCGCCGCCGGGCGCGACCGCCGTGTCCCGGCGAAAGATCGCGACGACGCGGGCATCGACGTTCGGAATGTGATGGCGCAGGTCCTTGATCGGGTGCCCGACCAGCGGCCCGCCCTTGTAGGCGCGCACCGCCACCAGGCTCACCTTGCCGTCGGCGAAATCGAGCACCTGCAGCGCCTCGGGGAACTCGACCAGCTTGACGATGTAATCGGTGAGCACCTGCTCGGGACAGATCGACAGGTCCACCTCGAACCCGTCGGGGCCCAGCACCTTCTCGTCGTTGAGGTAATCGGTCGCACGCACGCGCGCGATCCGCCGCGGCACGTTGAACAGCTGGCTCGCAAGCTTGCAGGCGACGAGATTCGTTTCGTCGGACTGGGTCACCGCGATCAGCAGGTCGGCATCCTCGATCCCGGCCTCGACCAGCACCGAGGGGTGCGAGGCGCTGCCGGTCACGGTGCGCAGGTCGAGACGGTCCTGGAGCGCGCGCAGGCGCGAGTGATCGATATCCACGACCGTGATGTCGTTCTGCTCCGAGACCAGGCTCTCCGCCACCGAAGCGCCGACCTGCCCGGCCCCGAGAATGACAATCTTCACGCGCCCTCCTCCCGCCGGCCCACCGGCAGCCCCAGCGCCTTGAGCTTGCGGTACAGATGCGTGCGTTCGAGACCGGAGCGCTCGGCGACCCGGGACATGCTGCCGCGCTCCTGCGCAAGAAGATTTTCGAAGTAGATGCGCTCGAATCCCTCGCGCGCCTCGCGGTAGGGGCGATCGAGCGCGAACTCGGGAGGCGCGGCGGGCGCCGCATGCGCGGCAAGCACCCGCTCCACGTCCTCCAGGCCGACCTCCTCGTCGAGCGCCGAGAGCGCCAGATTCTTCACCACGCTCTCCAGTTCGGAAAGGTTTCCCGGCCACGCGTGATAGCGCAGCGCGTTGAGCGCCCCGACCGTCAGCCGGCGCGGCGGGCAGGCGCGTCCTTCGACCATCTGCGCAAGCATGAGCGCGGCAAGATCCGGGACGTCCTCTGCAAAATCGCGCAGCGCCGGGAGCCGCACGATCAGCTCCGCCAGGCGCCCGACCAGATCCGCATCGTACGCAAGCTTCTCGACGAGCGACTTCGGCTCGACCGGCGAAAAGCTCACCACGCGCACCTTGTGACGATCGGCGCGCGCGGCCAGGAATTCCAGGCCCTTTTGCTCGGCGCGCCCGAGGCGCGACAGGTCCGGGACGAACAGAATTCCGCCGGCGGCGCGAGCGAGCAATTCCGAGGAGGCCTCGGCGAGCAGCGCGTCGCCGGCGAGAAAGGGCGCTCCGGGGGCGGCGAGCAGGCGTGCAAACAGCTCCGGCTGCATGCCGCGCTCGCCGCGCAGCATCAGGGGCGCTCCCGCCTGCGCAAGCTGCGCGAGCCGCTTGCGCAGGTCGGCGAGCGCCGCCGAGCGCCCGAGCGAGGCGACGGAGAGCCGGCGCGGCGCGGCGAGTTCCTGGTTGCGCAGGGCCCGTTTTACCGTTGCGAGGAGGCGTTGCAGGGCGATCGGTTTCTCGAGGTAATCGAGCGCCCCGACGCGGGTCGCCTCGACCGCGGTTTCGATCGTCCCGTGACCGGACATCATGACGACCGGCATCGTGAGCTGGCCGCTTGCCGCCCACTCCTTCAGCAGCGTGATGCCGTCGGTGTCCGGCATCCAGATATCCAGCAGCACGAGATCGGGCCTCTGCCTCTCCCGCACATGCCGCGCGGCGTCCGCGTTTTCGGCAAGCAGCACCTGGTGGCCCTCTTCGGAAAGGATCTCCGAGAGAAGGTCCCGAATGCCGACCTCGTCATCCACGATCAGGATCTGCGACATGAAGTTCTACGATGCGCTGCGCAGCGCCGGCCAAGCCGCCGCCGTGCAACGCAAACTTTCGGAATGGGCATTCATGGGATTCATGCGGCTTTGGCCAGGGGGAGCAACACGCTCACCGACGCGCCCTGGGCCGGGCGGCTCTCGATTGCGATCGAACCGCGATGCTCATCGACGATCTTCTTCACGATGGCGAGGCCCAGCCCCGTGCCCCGCGGTTTGGTCGTCACATACGGCTCGAAGATGCGGGTCATCAGCTCCGCCGGGAAACCGTCGCCATTGTCCGATACCGAGATGCGCACCTTGTCGCCCGCGAGTTCGGTGCGGACTTCGATCGCGGGTTCAGGGCGCGCATCGCGGCGGTTTTCCAGCGCGTCCTGGGCGTTCTGCACCAGGTTGTGCAGCACCTGCCGGATCTGCGCCGCGTCGGCCCACACCGCGGGCAGCGCCGCCGCAAGCCGCGTCCGGATCGGTACCGTCGAGTCTTCATACAGCGCGAGCACTTCGCGTACCAGTGCGTTCAGATCCATGCCCGCCGCCACCGGCGCGGGCAGGCGCGCGTAATCGCGGAAGTCGTCGACCATGGCTTTCAGGGACGCGACCTGGTTCACGATGGTCTGCGTAGCGCGGCGCACGGCATCTGCGTCCTCGGCCGCCAGTTTTCCGGCGAGCTTCATTTCGAGCCGTTCCGCCGAAAGCTGGATGGGCGTCAGGGGGTTCTTGATCTCGTGGGCAAGGCGCCGCGCCACCTCCGCCCAGGCCGTCGCCCGCTGCGCCTGGATGAGCCGGGTGATGTCGTCGAACACGAGCACGTAGCCGCCCCCGGCCGCAGGCAGCGCCGCCCCGCGCGCCAGGAGCGTCTTGCCGGTACCCGCCATTACAAGTTCGATCTGCCAGGTTCCCGCGCCGTGGCCGATGAATTGTTCGCGCACCTGCGCCGCAAAGGATTGCAGTGCGCCCGGCCAGTGCTCGAGCGGGCGTGCCGCGCAGGCGTCGAGTTCCGCGCCGAGAATCTCGCCGGCGCCGCGGTTCGAAATGGTCAGCGCAAGTTCCCGGTCGAACACCAGCACGCCGGCATTCAGGTTGGCAAGGATGTTCTCCAGCCGGGCTTTTGCGGTCTCGAGCGCGGCGCGGTTCGACTCCACCACGCGCCGCGCCTCGTCGAGCTGACGCGTCATCGAATTGAACGACTCGGTGAGCACGCCGAGCTCATCCCGGCTCATCACCGGGGCCTGGCGGCTGAAATCGCCTCGCGCCACCGCTTGCGTCGCGCTGGCGAGGATTGCGAGCGGCTCGGAGAGCCGGCTGGCGAGAATCGCCGCGAGCGCGACTGCCGCGAGCAGCGCCATGGAAAGCGCCAGCGTCAAGGTCACGATGTAGATGCGCTTCAGCCCCTGGCGCGCCAGCGCAAGCTCGCGGTAGTCGCGATAGGCCGCCTCGACCGCGGCGGCGCTGCGCGAAAAGGTTTCGGGGAGCGCCTGCCTGAACTGCAGGAAACGCGGCTCTTCGGTGAGGGCGGCGCCGACGATCGGAACCACGACGCGGAGCCCGAGCGCCTTGCCCGCCGGGGCATCCACCGCCGAATAGCCGCGCCCGGCGCGGGCCTGGCGCAACACCTGCGCCGAGGGCAGTTCCGGCGCGAAGCGGTCCATGTCCGCGCTCGCGCTCGCGAGCAGCCGGCCGTTCGTCGCGACGACCACCGCCTCCTGCACCCCCGCTTGCTCCCGCAGCCGGTTGAGCACCAGGGGAAGCTGCGTCGGGGAATGATCGGCGAGTTCGAGCGCCACCGCACGCCCCTTCAGGTGCAGCTCGCTGAGGGCCTGGTCGATCGCCGACTGCCCGAGCGTAATTCCGCCCTCGAGCGCCGCGTCGACCTTGACGTCGAACCAGGATTCGATGCTGCGGGCGAGGAATTGCAGGGACACGGTGTAGACGAGCGCCCCGGGCACCACCGCCATCAAGGCAAACAGCAGCAGGAACCTCAAGGTCAGCCGCGAGCCGAACGCGCGGGCGCGCAGCCTGCGCGCGAGCGTGACGAGCTGCCAGGCGACCAGGGCGCCGAGGGCGACCGCAAGCGCCGCGTTCAGGCCCAGCAGCAGCGGGAACTGGCGCCCGAACAGCGACACATTTGCGCTCGCGGTGGCGAGCAGAAAGAGCAGCACGCCGGCAAGCGCGGCGCTGACCACGAGCAGCAGCTTCACTGGGCGTTTGCCTCCCTGGGTTCGCGGGCCTCGGACGGCGCGGCAGGCGGGGGACGGAAAGCGAAGCGCTTCCACGGCGATTCGAGATGCAGTTCGCGACTGGTCAGCGCGCTGACCTGAAACGGTTTGGGGAGCAGCGCGACGTCGAGGCGCATCCGCACCGCGGCCTCGTAGACGGTATCGGCGAGCGCCGTGCCGCGCTCGACCACCGTCCAGTTGCGCACCCGTCTGAGAACATGAAGCGCCTCCTCGAGCGCCGCGAACTGCTGCTGCAGCATTCCGGTGGACAGCCGATACTGGCGGCTGAGCGGATGATAGGACAGCCTCAGCTGCATGCGTTTGGCGGCTGTCTTCTCGTCGAACCACCACCAGCGCGGGCGCGTCAACTCGAATTCCACCACGAAATAAAGCGGAACGCCGTTCGCCACCAGTTCGGCGAGGCGAGGCGCAAAATCAAACGCGAAATCGGCGTTGAGCGCGACGCCTTCCTCGAGAACGAGCAGCTGCGTGTCCCGCACCTCGATCTCGTCGGCGCGCGCCGCGAGCGACGCCGCGCACAGGAGCGCGAACAGAGCGGTCTTCAGAAACGCCACGCCTCGCATCGCGCTGTGCGTCAAGCGGTCTTTTCTAGGAGCGCAAAGTAGAAGCCGTCATGTTCGGCGTCGGGAAGAAGCTGCGCGGCCGCCCCGCCGGGCAGGTCGAGGTGCCGCGCCGCGGGCGTGCGCGCAAGGAACCCCTCGACGACGGCGCCGTTTTCCTCCGGAAATACCGAGCAGGTCGCATACACCAATTTACCACCCGGCGTGAGCAGCCGCCAAAGCGAATCGAGGATGCGCGCTTGGCGCACGGCGTAGGCGCCGATGTCGGCCTCGCGCCGCAGCCACTTGATATCGGGGCGGCGGCGCGCGATTCCGGAGCCCGAACAGGGCACGTCGGCGAGGATCCGGTCAAACGCTTTGCCATCCCACCAGTTCTGCGGTGCGCAGCAGTCGGCTGCGCGCACCTCGGCGGCAAGCCCGAGGCGCCGCAGCGTGCTCGCTACCGCCGCACAGCGCGTCGCGTCCACATCGAGCGCCGTAAGAGCGACATCGGCGGTCTCGAGAATGTGCGCGCTCTTGCCGCCCGGGGCAGCGCAGGCATCGAGGACGCGTTGGCCACCGCGCAGATCGAGCAACGGCACGGCGCGCTGCGCCCCCGCGTCCTGCACCGATACGTCGCCCTCGGCGAATCCGGGAAGGCGCTCGACCGGCAGCGGATGCTCGAGAAGGACCGCGCTTCCTTCGAGCAGGCGCGCCGCGATGCCCTGGGTCGCAAGGCGTGCAAGGTAGGGTGCGGGGGACGAGCGCCGCGCATTCACCCGCAGGCACATCGGCGGGCGGTCATTGCCCGCGGCGAGGACGCGCTGCCAACGCGCCGGGTAGGCGGTGCGCAGCCGCGCAATCCACCAGGCCGGATGCCGGTGGCATGCGACCGGATCCGAAGCGAGCCGCGCCTCGATGCTCCGTCCCGAGCGCAGCCTCGCGCGCAACACCGCGTTGATGTAGCCCGCCGCACGCGCGTAGCCGAGAGTACGGCACGCCCGCACTGCCTGATCCACCACGGTGTACTCCGCGTATCGCCCGGACTCGAGCGCATACAGTGCGCACCACAGCAGAGCTTCGACCCGCGCATCCGGCGCGTCGCGCCTGGAAAGCGCGCGCACAGTCGCCTGCACGCGACCATAGCAGCGCAGGGTCCCGTAGCACAGGTCGGTCAGCGCGCCGCGCGCTCCGCGATCGCGCTCCTCAAATGCGCGCTCGAGCGTACCCGACAGGCTGCGCCCCGCGGCAACTTCGGCCACCGCCGCCGCCGCTGCACGCAACGCCTCAGCGAGCGAATGCAAGCCGCTCGCCCGGTGTGATCACGGATCCACGAAGGAATTCACCGGCGGGAAGTCGGCGACCCCCGGCGCGTTGCAGTTCGGTGATCTCGAGCGCGTCCTGGCCGCAGGCAATCCGGATGCCGTCCGGCCCCGCCGCGAGTACCGTACCCGGCTCGCCGCGGCCTTCTGCGACGCGGGCGCCCCAGATCTTCAGGACCTCCCCGCGCAGCAAGGATTGGGCTCCGGGGGAAGGCCGGAATGCACGCACTGCGCGCTCGAGCGCGATGGCGGGCTTGAACCAGTCGAGCATTGCTTCGCTCTTGCGGATTCTTGCCGCGTAGGTTGCACCCTCGGCAGCCTGCGGCACCACGCGCGCCCGTCCCGCGGCAAGTTCCGCGAGTGTCCCGATGATCATTTCGCAGCCGAGCGCGGCGAGCTTGTCGTGGAGCGTTTGTGCGTCGTCGCACGCGGCGATGGCAAGAGCGCGCTGCGCGAGCACCGGCCCGGTATCCAGCCCGGCGTCCATCTGGATGATCGTGATTCCGGTCTCCGGATCGCCCGCGAGCAAGGCGCGCTGGATCGGCGCCGCGCCGCGCCAGCGCGGCAGCAGCGAAGCATGGATATTGAGGGCGCCCAAGGGGGGAATTTCGAGCACGCTCCGCGGAAGAATCAGGCCGTACGCGCAGGTGACGATCGCCTCGGGACGCGCGGCCGAGATCCGCTGCACTGCAGCCGGATCGTTGAGCGAAACCGGCTGGAACAGGTCCAGGCCGTGCGCGAGCGCGCTTTTCCTGACCGCGCCCGTGGCCGGCTTCATGCCGCGCCCGGCAGGACGGTCGGGCTGCGCAAGCACCAGCGCTAATTCGTGGTGGGCGGCGATGAGCGCGCCGAGTGCGCGTTCCGCGAACGCAGGCGTGCCGGCAAACACGATCCGCATCGATCGGGGTGCGCGGCGCGGCGCAGCTCGCCGCGCCCTCAGGCGCTTCGGCGCAACTGTTTGGCGAGCTTGGCGCGGATGCGCTGCTGCTTGAGGGGCGAGAGGTACTCGACGAAGACCTTGCCCTTCAGGTGGTCCATCTCGTGCTGAATGCAGACCGCGAGCAGGCCTTGCGCCTCCAGGGTGAGGGCATTCCCGTTCGGGTCGTAGGCGCGCACCCGGATCCGATCGGCGCGCTCCACAGTTTCGTAAACGCCCGGGAGCGAAAGACATCCCTCTTCGAGATCTGCAACGCCCGAGCTTTCCACGATCTCCGGATTGATCAGCGTGACCAGCGAATCGCGCCGCTCCGAGACATCGACCACGATCACCTGCCGGTGCACGTCGACCTGAGTCGCGGCAAGTCCGATCCCGGGCGCCGCGTACATGGTTTCGGCCATGTCACGCACCAGCGCCTTGAGCGAGGCGTCGAAGACGGTCACGGGTGCGGCTAGCTTGTGCAGGCGCGCATCCGGATACCGGAGGATGCTCAAAATCGCCATGAATCAGAAAATCGCTTGCAAATTGAACGGACTAGATGCAGTATTTGAGGCAGCGCCTAAGCTGCGCGGGCGTTATGCTACATTTAAGGCAGTCAAAGGAAAAACCGACCAACCCACGCGGGAACATCGTCCTTCGAACGGGGGCCGCATGCGTAATCAACACAACAAGTTTATCACAAGCGTCGTTTTTGCCCTCTGCAGCATGGTGGCAGGCGCCGCTTGGGCGCAGGTGCCGAAGACGCCGCTTGCTCTCAAGCCGAATGCGCCCGAGCGCTACGTCGTAGTGCCCGGCGACACGCTCTGGTCGATCGCCGAGCGCTTCACCGACTCCCCGTGGCGCTGGCCGGAGTTGTGGAATCTGAACAAGGACCAGATCAAGAACCCGCACCGCATCTACCCGGGAAACGTGATCGTGATTGATCGGACGCGCGGGCAGCTTGCGCTTTCCGGTACGGTCAAACTCTCGCCCCGGGTGCGCGCCGAATCGACCGCCAGGGAAGCGATTCCAAGCATCCCCGCCCAGATCATCGAGCCCTACCTCACGCGGCCGCTGCTGATCGAGCCCGACGGGCTCGACAACGCACCGCGCATCGTCGCGATCGACGAAGGTCGCGTGCTCACCGGCAACGACGGCAAGGCCTTCGTGAGCGGGATGGGCGACTCGAAGGAGCCATCCTGGTACCTGTACCGGCGCGGCAATGCGCTCGTCGATCCGGACACCAGCCTTACGATCGGATACGAGGCGATCTATCTCGGGACCGCGCGCGTCATCCGGCCCGGTGAACCCGCGACCGTCGAGCTTGCAAGCGTCACGCAGGAGATCGGACTCGGCGATCGGCTCGTGCCGGCGGGCAGGCCCGAGATCCTGAGCTACGCGCCGCATGCACCCGGCGCGTCCGTGCAGGGGCGCGTCGTGTCGATCTATGGCGGCCTGCAAACCGTCGGCGAGGCGGGGATTCACTCGATCGTGGCGCTCAATCGCGGCAAGGCAGATGGCCTTGAACTCGGTCACGTGCTGGCCCTCTACCGCCATCGCGGCACGGTCGGGGACGCGTACAAGACGAAGAACGCGCTGGACGCGGCCGTCGCACTGCCCGAGGAACGTTATGGTCTGGCGTTCGTATTCCGGGTCTTCGACCGCGTATCGTATGCGCTGGTGATGAACGTCACGCGGCCTGTCAGTCCGATGGATGTGGTCCGCACGCCGTAGCAAAAGGAACCGATTACGCGACAATAGCGCCGGCGGACGACCGGCGCCGGCGGGGCGGAAACGGTTTCCCCGGCCGCGCTCCCCCGCATGAGGCACGAACCCGGGCTGGCCGAGTGGCTGCAGCTCGCGCTCACGCCCGGCCTGGGCGCCACGACGCTGCGCAGCCTGTTGCAGCAATTCGGCCTTCCCGAAGACGTACTTGCCCTCGGCCGCGCGGCGCTGGCTCGCTACGTGCCCTCGACCACGCTTGACGAGCTGTACTCCGAGAAGGTTGCCCGCGCCGTGGCACGCGCTCTCCGATGGGCGGAGGCGCCCGGCCACTCGCTCGTAACCCTCGCTGACCCCGCGTACCCGAAACTGCTGCTCGAAATCGCCGATCCGCCGGCGCTGCTCTATTGCGTCGGACGCACGGAATTGCTGAACCAGCCTTCGCTCGCCGTGGTCGGCAGCCGCAACGCGACCGCACAGGGCGTGCGCGACGCAGAGCGCTTCGCACGCGCGCTCAGCGACGCAGGGTTCGCGATCGTTTCCGGACTCGCGCTCGGGATCGACGCGGCGGCGCATCGCGGCGGCCTTGCGGGGCGCGGCTCGACGATTGCGATTTTCGGCACCGGCATCGACATCGTCTACCCGCCGCGCAACGGGGCGCTGGCGCAGGAAGTCGGCGTTCACGGGCTGCTCGCATCCGAGTTTCCGCTGGGCACGCCGCCGGCGAGGCAGAATTTTCCGCGCCGGAACCGCGTCATCAGCGGGCTCTCGCAAGGGGTCCTGATCGTCGAAGCGGCGCTTTCCTCCGGGTCGCTGATCACCGCGCGCGCCGCCGCCGAGCAGGGACGCGAGGTATTCGCCGTTCCCGGGTCGATCCATTCGCCGCTCTCGAAAGGCTGCCACGACCTGATCAAGTCCGGCGCCAAGCTCGTCGAGTCGGCTGCCGACATCCTGAACGAGCTGACGGGGTTCATGCGAATCGAACCTGCCGGCGCGCCGAGCGGGCCCGCTGCGGAGTCGGAGGCGGGCGCTGCGCCGACACACGACTCAGCCGTTCTGACGCAAATGGGGTTCGAGCCTGTCGATATCGATTCGCTCTGCACCCGCGCCGGCCTCCCCGCGGAACGCGTTGCGGCGGAGCTCCTGCGCCTGGAGCTCGACGGCCGCATCGCAGCGCTGCCGGGCGGCCTCTACCAGCGCCTGCACTGAAACCGGGGTTCGCGCTCGCGTCGAACGCGGCGCGGTTGTGCCGCCGCTTGCTTTGCGGGTATCCTCTGCGGCCTTTTGGCAGGCATGGGCAAGAAACTCATCATCGCGGAAAAACCTTCCGTCGCCGCCGATATTGCGCGCGCACTGGGCGGCTTTTCGCGCACCGCGGATCATTTCGAGAGCCGTGACTGGGTCCTTTCGTCGGCCGTGGGCCACATGCTCGAGCTCGCGGTTCCGGCGGCGTACGACGTCAAGAAAGGCAAGTGGACATTCGCGCACCTGCCGGTCATTCCTTCGCATTTCGACCTCGCCCCGATCGAGCGCAACGCCAAGCGGCTGGACGCATTGCTCCGGTTGATCCGGCGCAAGGACGTGGTCGGACTGATCAATGGCTGCGACGCCGGGCGCGAAGGCGAGCTGATCTTTCGTTACGTCGTGCAGCACGCCGGCACCAAGAAGCCGATCGAGCGCCTCTGGCTGCAGTCGATGACCTCGGCCGCGATTCGCGAAGGGTTTCAACGCCTTCGCCCGGACCGGGAGCTGCTGCCGCTCGCCGATGCCGCGAAGTGCCGATCCGAGGCCGACTGGCTCGTCGGCATCAATGGCACCCGGGCGATGACCGCGTTCAATTCCAGGGAAGGTGGGTTCTATCTCACCACGGTAGGACGCGTGCAAACGCCGACGCTTGCCATCCTGGTCGAGCGGGAGGAACGGATACGCGGATTCGTGCCGCGCGATTACTGGGAAGTGCACGCCCGCTTCGCGCTGAAGGCCGGGGAATACGTCGGTCGCTGGTTCGATCCCGACTTCCAGAAGGCCGAGGACAGCGAACGCAAGCCCGAACGCCTGTGGCAAGCGGAGGACGCCGAGCGGATCGCCGCCGACTGCCGCGGAAAATGGGGCGCGCTCAGCGAGGAAATCAAGCCCTCGACGCAGGCGCCGCCGCTTCTCTTCGACCTCACCAGCCTGCAGCGCGAAGCGAACGGCCGCTTCGGGTTTTCCGCGAAAACGACGCTTTCGCTCGCCCAGTCGCTGTACGAAAAGCACAAGGCGCTCACGTACCCCAGAACGGACTCCCGCGCCCTTCCGGAAGATTACCTCGGCACCGTCCGGAAGACGGTGGACGCGCTTTCACAAGGCGGACCGTACGCGTCGATCGCCCATACGGTCCTCAAGAGCGGTTGGGTCAGGCGCAATCGGCGCGTCTTCGACAACAGCAAGGTTTCCGATCATTTCGCGATCATCCCGACACTGCAACCGCCGCGCCACCTGAACGATGCCGAAGCGAAACTCTATGACCTGGTGGCGCGCCGGTTTCTGGCCGCATTCCATCCGGCCGCGAGCTACCTGCAGACAACACGAATCACGAAGGTCGGCGAACGGCACTTTCGCACCGAGGGCCGCGTTCTTGTCGATCCGGGATGGCTTGCGGTCTACGGCCGCGAAGCGGCGGACCCCAGCGACAGCCTGACCGCCGCGGCGACCGGCGAAAGGGCCCTGGTGCGGGAGTGCGTTGCACAGGCCGCTCAGACCAGGCCGCCTGCGCGCTACACGGAAGCGACGCTGCTTTCGGCGATGGAAGGCGCGGGCAAGCTGGTGGAAGACGACGAGCTGCGCGCCGCCATGGAGGCGAAGGGCCTGGGCACGCCGGCGACCCGGGCGGCGATCATCGAAGGACTGATCCAGGAAGACTACATGCACCGTCAGGGCAAGGAACTGGTGCCGACTCCGAAGGCGTTTTCACTGATGTTCGCGCTCAAGCACTTCGGCGTAACCGAGATCACCTCGCCGGAGCTCACCGGCGACTGGGAATTCAAGCTGAAGCTCATGGAGGCAGGCGGGCTCAAGCGCAACGAATTCATGGTCCACATCGAGTCGGTTGCGCGCGACCTGGTCGAGCGCATTCGCGGAGGCGAGATCCCGGATACGGCGTTCGCGACGGTGCCCGCGCCGTGTCCGAAATGCGGCGGGACGGTACAGGAAAACTATCGCAAGTTCCAATGCCAGAGCTGCGACTTTTCCCTGTGGAAAGTGATCTCCGGAAGGGAGTGGGCGCCCGAAGAGGTCGGCGAGCTCGTCACCGAGCGCTTCATCGGGCCGCTCACCGGCTTTCGCAGCCGCCTGGGCAAGCCCTTTTCTGCCGGGGTACGGCTCAACGACAATTTCCGGACCGAATTCGACTTCGGGCAGCCGCGGCCCGGCGAAGAGCGCGGCGAGGCGCCTGACTTCAGCGGCCAGCAAAGTCTCGGCGCCTGCCCGAAGTGCGGATCGCGCGTCTTTGAGCACGGCGTCGCCTACGTGTGCGAGAAATCGGCCGGCGCGGTGCCCGGCTGCGATTTCCGCTCCGGCAAGATCATCCTGCAGCAGCCGATCGAGCGCGCACAGATGGAAAAGCTGCTGGCGACCGGCAGGACCGACCTCCTGACCCGGTTCATCTCGCGCAAGGGTCGGCCGTTCAAGGCCTACCTGGTCAAGACGCCGGGCGGAAAGGTCGGATTCGAATTCATGGCCCGCACGCCAAAGCCCGGGACGGCTGAGCGCCGATCGGCCCCGGCCGTAAGGCGGCCATCGGCGGGCGTGACCCCTGCGCCCAAACCGAAGCAACGCGCAAAACCCCCCGCGAAGCGGACGCGCAGAGCCCTGGGGAACCACTGACCTAGATATCGAGGTTGCGCACGCCCAGCGCGTTCGACTCGATAAACGCGCGCCGCGGCTCGACCTCGTCCCCCATCAGCTTGGTGAAGATCTCGTCGGCGGCGATGCCGTCCTCGATCTGCACCTTGAGCAAACGCCGTGCGGCCGGGTCCATGGTCGTTTCCCAAAGCTGCGTCGGATTCATCTCGCCCAGGCCCTTGTAGCGCTGCAGCGTGGTGGATTTCTGCACCTCGGCGAGCAGCCACTTCATCGCCTCGCCGAAATCCTTGACCGGGTGCTCCTTGTCGCCGCGCTGCACGAAAGCGCCCGCTCCGACCAGGCCGCGCAGCAGTTCCGCCGTCGAGCGGATCTGGGCGTAGTCTCCGGAGTGGACGAACTCCGAGTCGATCGCCGTGACGCGCAAATTGCCGTGCCGCGTGCGCTCGATGCGCACCTGATAGCGCTCGGTCTTGGGATCGAAGCGTGCGCTCACCCGGGCGTCGCTCGCCGGGAGCGCCGCCGCGAGCGCCCCCGCCGAGCCCTCGGCAAGATCGCGCCGCGAAAGGTCGACCTGAACGCCCCCCAGCAGCGCCTCGAGCACATCGCGGTCGATCCAGCGCGAGACGCGCTCGATCACGGCCTCGGTGACGAGGTACGACTTGGCGAGCTCGGCGAGGGCGGCTCCGCGGATCGGGTCGCGCCGTGCGGCGGGATAAAGCGCGGCGTCCACGAGCGCCAGCCGGAGCATGTGCTCGTTCAACTCATGCTCGTCCCTCAGGTAGCGCTCGTCCTTGCCGAGCTTCGCCTTGTACAGCGGCGGCTGCGCGATGTAGATATGCCCGCGCTCGACCAGTTCCGGCATCTGACGGTAAAAGAACGTGAGCAGCAGGGTGCGGATATGCGAGCCGTCCACGTCCGCATCGGTCATGATGATGATGCGGTGGTAACGCAGCTTGTCCGGGTTGTACTCTTCCTTGCCGATGCCGCAACCCAGCGCGGTGATGAGAGTTGCAATTTCCGCAGACGCGAGCAGTTTGTCGAAGCGTGCCTTCTCGACGTTCAGGATCTTTCCCTTGAGCGGCAGGATCGCCTGAAACTTGCGGTCGCGGCCCTGTTTCGCCGAGCCGCCGGCCGAGTCACCCTCCACCAGATACAGCTCGCACAGCGCAGGATCGCGCTCCTGGCAGTCGGCGAGCTTGCCGGGCAGCCCCATGCCGTCGAGCACGCCCTTGCGGCGGGTCATCTCGCGCGCCTTGCGCGCGGCCTCGCGGGCGCGCGCCGCATCGACGATCTTCCCGGTGATGACGCGCGCGTCGTTCGGGCGCTCGTCCAGGAACTGGCGCAGCTTCTCGGCGACGATCTCCTCGACCGCCGGCCTCACCTCCGAAGAGACGAGCTTCTCCTTGGTCTGCGACGAGAACTTCGGCTCCGGCACCTTGACCGAGAGAACGCAGGCAAGACCTTCCCGCATGTCGTCGCCGGTCGTCTCGACCCTTGCCTTTTTTGCGAGCTCGTTCTCCTCGATGTACTTGTTCAGCACCCGGGTCATCGCGGCGCGCAGCCCGGTCAGGTGGGTGCCGCCGTCCTTCTGCGGGATGTTGTTGGTAAAACAGAGCACGCTCTCCTGGTAGGAATCGTTCCACTGCATCGCCACCTCGAGCGCGATCCCGTCCTTTTCCCCGCTGCCGCAGAAAACGGTCGGGTGCAGGACCGTCTTCGAGCGGTTCATGTACTCGACGAAACCCTTCACGCCCCCGGAGAAGGCGAAGTTCTCGTCTTTGCCGGCGCGCTGGTCGACGAGCACGATCCGGACCCCGTTATTCAGGAACGAAAGCTCGCGCAGGCGCCGCGCGAGAATGTCGTAGTGATAGTCGACTGCGCCGAAGACCTGCCGCGAGGCGAGAAAATGCACTTCGGTGCCGCGTTTCTCGCTGAGACCCGTCACCCGCAGCGGAGCGGTGGGCGAGCCGTCGGCGAATTCCATCTGGTGCACCTTGCCGTCGCGCCAGATCGTGAGCCGCAGCCAGCTCGACAGCGCGTTCACCACCGATACGCCGACCCCGTGGAGGCCGCCGGCCACCTTGTAGGTGTTGGAGTCGAACTTGCCGCCGGCGTGGAGTTCGGTCATCACGATTTCGGCGGCGGAGCGCCTCAGCTCGTCGTCCTCCTTGACCCCCGTGGGAATGCCGCGCCCGTTGTCGAGCACCGACACCGAATTGTCGGTATGAATCGTGACGGCGATCTCGTCGCAGTAGCCGGCGAGCGCCTCGTCCACGGCGTTGTCCACGACTTCGAACACCAGGTGGTGCAGGCCGGTGCCGTCGGAGGTGTCCCCGATGTACATCCCGGGACGCCTGCGCACCGCGTCCAGGCCCTTCAACACCTTGATCGAGTCGCTGTCGTAGCCGTTCGGTTCGCGAACTTGTTGCTCGGATTCACCCACGTCTGGTTTTCTTTCGTAACTTCTCTAGATTCGCATCGGCATGACCACGTACTTGAACTCCGGCTCCGACGCAAAGCACACCAGAGCGCTCGAAGCGGCATCCCCGAAGCTGCACTCCACCTCCGCCCCCGAGACGTTGTTCAGCACGTCGAGGAGATAATTGACGTTGAAACCGATGTCGAGCGCCTCCCCGGCGTATGCCACCTCGAGAGTCTCCTCGGCTTCCTCCTGCTCCGCGTTCGACGAAACCAGCTTGAGGCTGCCGTCGGCAAGCACCCAGCGCACGCCGCGAAACTTCTCGTTCGAAAGAATCGCCGCCCTGAGCAGCGCCTGGCGCAACATCTCGCGGTCCAGCAAAAGCTTGTTCCTGTGCCCGGTCGGGATCACGCGCGTATAGTCCGGAAACTTGCCGTCCACCAGCTTCGACACCACGTCCACGGTTCCGAACGAGAACGCGGCCTGCGTCGACGAAAGCTCGATCCGCACCGGGTCCTCGCCATCGCCAAGCAGTTTCGCGAGTTCCAGCACGGTCTTGCGCGGCACGATCACTTCCTGGCGCGGCAGCTGGACATCGAGCTCCATCGAGACATAGGCGAGGCGGTGCCCGTCCGTCGCGACCAGTTTGAGATGCCGGTCCTCGACGATCATCAGCAGACCGTTGAGGTAATAGCGGATGTCCTGCTGCGCCATGGCATACTGGACCAGCCCGAGAAGTCTTCTCAGCGCCTTCTGCGGCAACGCAAAGCGCGCGGATTCCCCGGTCGGCTTGGCGAGCCGGGGAAAATCCTCGGCGGGCAGCGTCTGCAGAACGAAGCGGCTCCTGCCCGCTTTCACGTGCAGCCGTTTGTCCTGCGTCTGCAGCGTCACCTCCAGGCCTTCGGGCAGCGCGCGCAGGATGTCGACGAGTTTTCGCGCGCCTACGGTCACCGCCCGCGATTCGCCCTCCTGGCCGACGTCGGCGCGAGCGTTGATCTGGATTTCGATGTCCGTCGCCAGGAAGGAAAGTCCGCCCGAAGCGTTTTCGATCAGTACGTTCGACAGGATCGGCAACGTGTGGCGCCGTTCGATAATGCCGCTCACCGCGGAAAGCGGGCCGAGCAGGGCATCCCGCTTTGCTTTGACAAGAATCATTATCTTCCTCTATTAATAATAGCTAATAAGCCGCCTGCAATCTCTGTATAACAGGAAAAACAGCGCTTGCCCGGGCACTTGGCGCCGCCGCGTGCGTTGCAAAAGATGTGGAGGGCGCTGTGGACGGCTGTGCAGCGATCCGGCTGAATCCGGTTTCCGGCCGCTTAGGCACATACTGTCCGGGCGATATGCACAGACTTGTCAACAGGAGCGCCCTCATCCCTTGAGAACCTGTTCGAGCAGGTGGTAGTCGCGGTTCAGGGCGTGGTCCTTCTTGCGCAAGGTGGCGATCGTGCGGCAGGCGTGCAGCACGGTGGTGTGGTCGCGGTTGCCGAACGCTTCGCCGATCTCGGGTAGGCTCATCTGGGTGAGATCCTTGGCGAGCGCCATCGCGACCTGGCGCGGGCGGGCGACGTTGCGGGTGCGCTTCTTCGAGTGCATGTCCGAGATCTTGATCTTGAAGTACTCGGCGACCGTCTTCTGGATGCCGTCTACCGTGATCTGCCGGCTGGCGACGTTGAGGATGTCGCGCAATGCTTCCCGGGCGAGCTCCACCGTCAGGTCTCTCGCGTAGAAGCGCGCGTATGCCAGCACCTTTTTCAAAGCCCCTTCCAGCTCCCGCACGTTCGACCGGATGTGTTTGGCGATGAAGAACGCAATGTCCTCGTGCAGCGCGACTGCCTCGGCTTCGGCTTTTTTCAGCACGATGGCGACCCGCATCTCGAGTTCCGGCGGCTCGATCCCCACGGTGAGCCCCCAGCCGAAGCGGGAAATCAGCCGCTCCTGCATGCCGGCGATTTCCTTCGGGTAGGTGTCGCAGGAGATCACGATCTGCTTGTGCGCTTCCACGAGCGCGTTGAACGCGTAGAAGAACTCCTCCTGTGTCCTGTCCTTGTTGGAGAAAAACTGGATGTCGTCGATCAGCAGCAGATCCAGCGAGTGGTAATAGCGCTTGAATTCGTCGAAGGATTTTTGCTGGTAGGCGCGCACCACGTCGGTGACGTATTGCTCGGCGTGCGTGTAGCGGATGCGCGCCTGCTGCCGCTCGGCAGCGACGTGGTTCCCGATCGCCTGCAGCAGGTGCGTCTTGCCCAGGCCGACGCCGCCGTAGATGAACAGCGGGTTGTAGGAGATGCCCGGGTTCTCGGCCACCTGAATCGCGGCGGCGCGAGCCAGCTGATTGGCCTTGCCGGTGACGAAATTCTCGAATGTGAAGTTGCGGTTGAGGCGCGCCCGCTCGAGATGCGGCAGCGCCTCGGCGCCGTTGCGCGAACTGGCCGCGGGGGCGCGGATCGCCGGCTCGGCGACACGCGCCAGCACGAGCTTCACATCCAGCTCGCGCCCGGTTGCCTCGGCTGCAAGGCGTCCGATGCGCGCGGCAAAGCGCTCGCGCACCAGCTCCAGCACGAACCGGTTCGGCGCGGCAAGGACCAATGTGCCGGGTTCGGACACGCTCGCCTCGGGAGCGAGCGGGCGGATCCAGGTGTTGAATTGCTGCGCGGGCAGCTCCTGCTCCAGCCGGCGCAGGCAGGCGTCCCAGAGGCTTTGCATCGTGATCGCGGAATCGGTGTCTTCGGCGGGTCTACAGCGGCGTAGGAAGAACGCGCCGTTTACAAACAAAATTTTACCCGTTCCGGCTCGAGTTATCCACAGCCGTGCAAAGAAAAATTCTGATTTGACAACGCGGAGTACGACACGCTCTAATACCGCCCTTTTTCAGAGCGAGCGGGCCGATGAAGCGAACGTACCAGCCATCGAAAACGCGGCGTGCGCGGCGTCACGGGTTTCTTGTCCGCAGCGGCACGCGCGGCGGGCGGGCGGTGCTGCGCGCGCGTCGCGCCAAGGGCCGCAAACGCCTCGCCGTGTAGGGCAGCCCGGCGCGTGCTCGGGCAAGCGAAGCGGGCACGGTTCGGGCTGGGAGCGGAACGGCGGCTCACCCGGAGTCGCGACTTCGAGCGACTGCTGAAACAAGGGATCCGGCAAAGCTCGTCCGGCTACACGTTTTACCTGGCATGGCGCCCGGACGGCCCTGCGCGCCTCGGCGTTCTTGTTTCGCGCAAGCATTCTCCAAGGGCGGCCCGGCGCAATGCGATGAAGCGCTGCATCCGCGAGGCGTTCCGCCTGGAGCAGGGTCGGCTGGGAGCACTCGACATCCTGGTACGGCCGCCGTACGGGGTACTTCCGGGAAGGAGCATGATCGCGCGCCTGAGGCAACTGTTGGAACGGATCGAGCGATGAACGCGATGCTGCGGAAGGTCGTGCGTGGCTACCGGTATTTCATCAGTCCGCTGCTCGGACCCGCGTGCCGCTTTCATCCGAGCTGCTCGCAATACGCCGAGGAGGCCCTTGAAGCGCACGGCCTTTGGCGCGGCGGGTGGCTTGCCGCGCGGCGGGTGTGCCGTTGCGGCCCTTGGCACCCCGGGGGCTACGATCCCGTGCCCGACCGGCGCGAGCGCCGTTGAGTAGGGCCGTTCATGGACACGCAAAGACTGATCCTGTTTTTCATCTTCAGTTTCTCGCTGCTGCTGCTGTGGGACGCGTGGGAGAAGGAGAACCGTCCGAAGCCTCCCCCGGCGCCTCCTGCGGCGCAAGGCCAGGCCGGCATTCCGGCCCCCGCCAAGCCGCCCGCTACGCCGGGCGCACCCGCGGCGACGGGCGGCGCAAGTACCCAGGGTATTCCCGCTCTGGCGCCGGCTCGAACGAAAGGCGAGACGGTGCGGGTTCAAACCGACCTCGTCGCGGCAGAGATCGACACGCTCGGCGGCACGCTCAGGCGACTGGAGCTGCTGCGGCACAAGGCAACCGAGGACGAATCGAAGAAATTCGTGCTCTTCAGCGACGCCCGCCGTTACGAGGCGCAAAGCGGCCTGGCGGGCGACCTGGGCGCCAACCACCGCTCGCTGTGGACAGTGCAACCCGGAGAGCGCTCGCTCGCCGATGGCCGGGACGCGTTCGAGGTGCGGTTGACGGCGCGGGCAAACGGCCTGTCGGTCGTCAAGGTCTACACGTTCCGGCGCAACAGCTACGTCATCGACGTCGCGCTCGAGGTCCGCAACGAAGGCACCGCAGCGGTCGCGCCGTTCGCCTATTTCCAGCTGACCCACGACGGCGAGCAGGCCAAAGGCGTCAGTTCGATCGCCGATTCGTTCGGCGCGCAGAGCTTCTTCGGTTTCGCGGTTTATACGGACGAGAAGAAATTCCAGAAGATCGGGCTTTCGGAGGTCGAGAAGGGCAAGGCGGATTACGTCAAGCAGGCTCAGAACGGATGGCTCGGTTTCGTTCAGCATTATTTCGTTTCCGCGTGGTTGCCGGCGGGCAAGCAGGAGCGGGAGTACGCGGTCGAGCGCCGTGCGGATCCTGCCGCGCCCGAAAGGAGTTTCTATGCCGGACGGGTGATTCTCCCGATTCCGGCCATCGCTCCGGGCGGGTCCGCACGGGTGACTGTGCCTCTGTATGCGGGGCCGCAGGAGCAAAGACGCCTCAAGGAGGCCGCACCGGGCCTGGATCTGGCGGTCGATTATGGCTGGCTCACGATCATCGCCTGGCCCCTGTTCTGGGTGCTGGAGCTGTTTCACGGCTGGAGCGGCAACTGGGGCGTCGCGATCATCCTGCTCACGGTGCTGATCAAGCTGGTGTTCTTCCCGCTTTCGGCCGCGAGCTACAAGTCGATGGCGAAGATGAAACTGATCACGCCGCGCCTGACCAAGATCCGCGAGATGTACGCGCACGACCGCGAGAAGATGAACAAGGCGATGATGGAGCTGTACAAGACCGAGAAGATCAACCCGCTGGGCGGATGCTTCCCGATCGTGGTGCAGATCCCGGTGTTCATAGCACTGTACTGGGTGCTTCTTGCCGCAATCGAATTGCGCCATGCGCCGTTCATATTCTGGATCAAGGACCTGGCGGCACTGGACCCGTACTACGTGCTGCCGCTGCTGATGACGGCAACCATGATCCTGCAGACCAGGATGAATCCGGTGCCGCCCGATCCGGTGCAGGCGCAGGTGATGAAGTTCATGCCCTACGTGTTCAGCGTGTTCTTCTTCTTCTTTCCGGCCGGGCTGGTGCTGTACTGGCTGGTGAACAACATCCTCTCCATCGCACAGCAGTGGCAGATCCAGCGCATGTTCGATCGCGACAAGCCTGCCCATGCCAAGAGGTGAGCTAGCGGGCGAGACGATCGCCGCGGTCGCAACCCCTCCGGGGCGCGGCGGGATCGGCGTAGTGCGCGTTTCCGGGCCGGGGGTGGCTGAGATCTCGCGCACCGTCCTGGGCAACCTTCCCGCAGCACGGCATGCGACGCTCGCCACCGCACGCGACGCGCGTGGCGAAGCGCTGGACGAGGGCATCGCGCTCTACTTTCCCGCGCCCCATTCCTATACCGGAGAGGCGGTGCTCGAATTCCAGGGCCACGGCGGCCCGGTGGTGATGCAGTCTGTGCTGGGCGCATTTCTGGACGCCGGCGCCCGCCTTGCCGAGCCCGGCGAGTACACGCGCCGCGCTTTCCTCAACGGACGGCTCGATCTCGCGCAGGCCGAAGCGGTCGCGGATCTGATCGATGCGGCGAGCAAGGAAGCTGCGCGCTCGGCGCTGCGCTCGCTGTCGGGAGAGTTCTCGCGGGGGATCGATTCGCTGGTCGCCGCGCTCACCGAGCTTCGCGCGCTCACCGAGGCGATGCTCGACTTCCCGGAGGAGGACGTGGATTCGCTGCATCGCGTGGATGCGCGCGCCCGCCTCGACCGTATCCGCGCGTCGCTCGCCGAAGTGCTGGCGCAGAGCAAACAGGGGAGCCTGCTGCGCGAGGGCATTCACGTGGTGATCGCCGGAAGGCCCAACGTCGGGAAATCGAGCCTGCTCAACCGTCTCGCCGGCGAGGAGCGCGCCATCGTCACGCCGGTCCCCGGGACGACGCGCGATCTGGTGCGCGAAGACATTCGCATCGAGGGCGTCCCGCTGCACGTAGTGGATACCGCCGGCCTGCGCGATACCACCGACGAAGTCGAGCGCATCGGTGTCGAGCGCGCCTGGCGGGAAATGGCCCGGGCCGATGTCGTCGTCGCGATGTTCGAGGCGCAGGTCGGTATCGGTCCGGAGGATCGCGCGATCCTCGCACGCTTCGAGTCGGCGTTGCCGGCGGGCGCGGCGCGCATTTGCGTCTTCAACAAGATCGACTTGTGCGGAAAGCCGGCGGCGTCGGGCGAGGGCGAAGTCTGGATATCGGCGAAAACCGGGGAGGGCGTGGACCTGCTGCGCCAGGCATTGCTCGCCGCGGCGGGGTGGGAGAGAACCGGCGAATCGCTGTTCCTCGCCCGTGAACGCCACCTCCGTGCCCTGGAGAGCGCGCAAACGCACCTGCGCGCAGCGGCCGGCGAGTTGTCGCGCTGGGAACTGTTCGCGGAAGAGCTCCGCCTGGCGCAGCAGGCGCTCAATGAGATCACGGGAGAATTCACCGCCGACGACCTGTTGAGCGAAATTTTTTCCCGTTTCTGCATCGGCAAGTGAAAGCTGCCCGGGAGACGCGGGCGACCGTGGCCGAGAATGGCAATTCGCATGTTTCCCCAAGGGCCTGCGGAGGGGTAGAATCCGCCCCCACGCGACTCCTCGACCGGCCCGGGCACCGTTCTGGGCCGTTTTGCTTTTCGGGAAGCCTTTCCATGACAGATTCACGTTCCCCCGCCGTCGATCGCTCGAATGCTCCCGCCTGGGTGCGGCACGAAGCCCTGAAACGCTGGGTTTCGGAGGCGGTGCGGCTCGCCAAGCCCGAACGCGTCGTGTGGTGCGATGGCTCGCAGGCCGAGTACGAGCGACGGTGCGGGAACCTTGTTGCGAGCGGGACGTTGATCCGGTTGAACCAGGATCTGCGTCCCGACAGCTACCTCGCGCGCTCGCACCCCTCGGATGTCGCACGGATGGAGGACCGGACCTTCATCTGCAGCGAGAAGAAGGAAGACGCCGGTCCTACGAACAACTGGATCGATCCACAGGAGATGCGCGGCACCCTGAGCCGCTTGTTCGACGGGTGCATGCGTGGCCGCACCCTGTACGTGGTGCCTTTCTCGATGGGGCCGATCGGCTCTCACATCGCGCAGGTCGGAGTCCAGCTTACGGATTCCGCCTACGTGGTGGTCAACATGCGCATCATGACCCGAATGGGCCGGGCGGTCCTCGATTGGGTGGGCGAGGACGGCGATTACGTTCCCTGCGTGCACTCGGTGGGCGCACCGCTCGCCCCCGGGGCGACGGACGTGCCCTGGCCGTGCAACGAAAACGAAAAATGGATCGTGCACTTTCCCGAGACGCGCGAGATCTGGTCCTACGGCTCGGGCTACGGCGGCAATGCGCTTCTGGGCAAGAAATGCCTCGCGCTGCGCATTGCGTCGGTCATGGCGCGCGACGAAGGCTGGCTCGCGGAGCACATGTTGATCCTCGGCGTCGAGGCCCCAAGCGGCGAGAAAAGTTACGTATCGGCTGCGTTCCCCTCAGCCTGCGGAAAGACCAATCTGGCGATGCTGATCCCGCCCGCGGCCTTCGGGGGCTGGAAGGTGACGACGATCGGCGAAGACATCGCCTGGATCAAGCCGGGTCGCGACGGGCGCTTCTATGCGATCAACCCGGAGGCCGGCTTCTTCGGGGTGGCCCCCGGAACGTCGGAGGCGACCAATCCGAACGCGATGAAAATGCTGCGCGCGAACGTGATTTTCACGAATGTCGCGCTGACGCCCGAGGGCGATGTCTGGTGGGAGGACATGACGCGCGATCCGCCGCCGCGGCTGATCGACTGGCAAGGCAGGGACTGGACCCCCGGATGCGGGCGTTCCGCCGCCCATCCGAATGCGCGATTCACCGTGCCGGCGTCGCAGTGTCCCTCGATGGATCCGAAATGGGAAGATCCGGGCGGCGTGCCGATTGCGGCATTCATCTTCGGCGGCAGGCGCTCATCGACCGTGCCTCTGGTGGTCGAAGCGCCGAGCTGGGAGGACGGCGTGTACATGGGCGCGACGCTCGGCTCCGAGACCACCGCCGCGATCACCGGCAAGGTCGGCGTCGTGCGGCGCGATCCGATGGCGATGATCGCGTTCTGCGGCTACCACATGGGCGATTACTTCGCGCACTGGCTGAAGATGGGCAGCGCCGTGCATCACCCGCCGAAGATTTTCCGTGTCAACTGGTTCAGGAAGGATGCCGGCGGCAAGTTCATGTGGCCGGGCTTTTCCGAGAACATGCGCGTGCTCGCCTGGATCGTCGAGCGCTGCCACGGACGCGTGCAGGCCGTGGCGACCCCGCTCGGGCTCATGCCGCGCTACGAGGACCTGACCTGGGCCGGCCTCGAAAAGTTCGGCCGCGAGCAGTATGCCGAGCTCGAGCGCGTCGACGACAAGGCCTGGCACCAGGAGCTCGCTTCGCACGACGAGCTCCTGCGCAAGATCGGCTCCAGGCTGCCGCGCGAACTTGAGCAGCGCCGCGCGCAACTGCATCAGAAGCTCGCGGCTTAAAGCCCGGTACCGCATCAATCCGGCGCGCGCAGCAGCAGCGCAAGCACGCCGGCACAAAGCGAGGCGATCGCCGCCGCGACCAAGGTAGCGTTCGAGCTCCAGCGCTCGATCAGCCAGCCGCCCGCGGCGATTCCGATTCCCACGCCGATCAGGAGCCCCGTCGAGGACCAGGTAAATGCCTCGGTCGCATGCTGCGGCGAGGCGATCCTCGCCACGAGCATCGTCTGGATGGTGAGCGCGGGCGCCATCACCACGCCCGCAATGACGCTGAGCATGGCGAAGAACCAGGCGTTTGCAGCAAGCGCGAGCAGCGCCACGCCGGCACCCAGCACGCACAGGGTCACCGCGAATTGGCGCGCGAGCGGCAATCGCCAGTCACGGCTGCCATACGCGAGTCCGCCTGCGGCGCTGCCCGCGCTCATCAGGCCCAGCATCACCCCGGCGAGCGCCGGATGTCCGAGCTCGATCGCGTAGGCCGTGACGCCGATCTCCACGAGGCCGAACGCCGCCGAATAGCCGAGTACCACCGCAAGCAGCGGCGGGAAGCCGCGCTCGGCGAGCGGGCCGAACAAGGTCGCGCTCGGGCGCGGCTCGATTCGCCAGCCGGCAAGCGCTGGCGAGCGCAGGAACATCAGCGTCCCGATGCTCGCGCACACCGCTGCGAAAATCACCGCCGCCGAAGGCGACGCAACGGCGAGGAACAGTGCCACCAGCATCGGACCGACGATGAAGATCGTCTCGATCAGAACCGACTCGAGCGAGTACGCCACCGCAAGCATGGATTCCTCGCCGAGTTCTCTTCGAAAAAAAGTCCGCATGCATACCGTGATCGGCGGAAAGCTCGCCCCGGCGGCGAACGCGAGCGCGTACGTCAGAACGGGGCTTGCCTCGCCTTGCACTGCGAGCACAAGGAAGGCGAGAGCGGCGGGAAATGCAAAGGCAGACCCGATGAGCACGCCACGCGGACCAGCGCGGTCGATGATGCGCCCGACGAGCGGCGCCACGCTCGCCAGGCCGATCACATAGGCGGCACTCGCCGCGCCGCCGCGAACGAACGAGCCGCTCGCGGCCTGCCCCAGCAACAGAATCGACAGGCCGGTGATGCCGATCGGCAGGCGTCCGATCACGGAGGCGACCAACGCTCGTCTCAGATGCGGGCGTGCGAGGAGAGCACTGTAGCGCGCGAGGAAAACCATCGGACCGGTGCAAAAGGGGGCGCGATTGTCTCATGCGAAGTTCGGAATCCTCTGTATTGCTGCGCTGCAACATTCACCAGTCAGGACCTGGTTCCACGTGAAACACAGCGCACTCGCGCTGCATGCTTGGTTTCACGTGAAACCATCGCGTATCATTCGCGCTCCCGAACGTCGGCACAGCAATGAATTTCCCGAAGCAATTCGACGTGATCATAGTGGGCGGCGGCCACGCCGGCACCGAGGCGGCGCTTGCCGCGGCGCGCATGGGCTGCCGCACCCTGCTCCTTACCCACAGTATCGAAACGCTGGGTCAGATGTCCTGCAATCCTTCCATCGGCGGGATCGGCAAGGGGCACCTGGTGAAGGAAATCGACGCCTTGGGTGGAGCAATGGCGCTCGCCACAGACGAGGCCGGAATTCAGTTCCGCACGCTCAACTCCTCCAAAGGCCCTGCGGTACGCGCCACTCGCGCCCAAGCCGACCGGCTGCTGTACAAGAAGGCAATTCGCACCCGCTTGGAGAATCAGCCGAACCTGAGCATTTTCCAGCAGGCGGCCGACGATATCCTGCTCGAGGGTGGGCGCGCAGCAGGGGTCATTACGCAGCTCGGAATTCGTTTTCGTGGGCGCACCGTGGTGCTCACCACAGGCACCTTCCTTGGCGGCCTGGTGCACGTAGGGCTGGCGCGCTATGAAGCCGGGCGGGCAGGAGACCCGGCGTCGGTCACGCTGGCGGCGCGTTTGCGCGAGCTTTCGCTCCCCGCAGGCCGGCTGAAAACCGGAACGCCGCCTCGCCTGGACGGAAAAACGGTCGACTTTTCGGTCATGGAGGAGCAGCCGGGCGACTCCCCGGAACCGGTGTTTTCATTTCTCGGCCGCCGCGAAATGCATCCCGAGCAGCGCCCCTGCTGGATCACGCACACCAATCCGCGGACTCACGAGATCATCCGTGGGGGGCTCGACCGCTCGCCGATGTTCACGGGCGTGATCAAGGGCGTCGGCCCGCGCTATTGCCCGTCGATCGAGGACAAGATTCACCGCTTTGCCGCAAAGTCGAGCCATCAGATCTTCCTCGAGCCCGAGGGACTGACCACCAACGAAATCTATCCGAACGGAATTTCGACCAGCCTGCCGTTTGATGTCCAGCTCGAACTGGTGCGGTCGATTCGTGGACTCGAAAACGCGCACATCCTGCGTCCGGGCTACGCGATCGAATATGACTTCTTTGATCCGCGCTCTCTCAAATCGTCGCTCGAGACCAAGTCGATCCCCGGGCTTTTTTTCGCCGGGCAGATCAACGGCACCACCGGCTACGAGGAAGCCGCGGCGCAGGGACTTCTCGCCGGTGTAAACGCGGCGCTTCAGGCGAAGGGGGGGCCAGCCTGGTGCCCGCGCCGGGACGAGGCCTATTTGGGCGTATTGATCGATGATCTGGTGACGCGCGGCGTTTCGGAGCCCTACCGGATGTTTACGAGCCGCGCCGAGTATCGCTTGTCGCTCCGAGAGGACAACGCGGATCTGCGGCTGACCGAAACAGGGCGGAAGCTCGGCCTCGTCGATGACGCGCGGTGGACAGCCTTCGATCGCAAGCGCGAGGCGATCGTACGCGAACAGGAACGCCTGAAGTCCATCTGGGTGAGGCCGGAAAATCATCCGGAGGAGGACATTCGGATGGTGTTGGGAACGCCATTGGAGCGCGAGTACTCACTTTCTGACCTGCTTCGCCGCCCTAATGTGAGTTATCGCTCACTTATAGAGTTGTTGGCACCCGGTAGCGGGGTGGACGATTCATTGGTTGCAGAACAGGTGGAAATCCAAGCCAAGTACCAAGGCTATATTGATCGCCAGCACGAGGAAGTGGCCCGGCGTGAGGCGCAGGATTCCCTGCCGCTTCCGGCAGACCTCGATTACCGCTCGGTGCGGGGGCTATCGACCGAGGTGCAACAGATCCTTGCGCGCCACCGCCCTGAGACGATCGGTCAGGCGGCGCGGCTATCGGGCGTAACACCTGCCGCCGTTTCCCTGCTCCTGGTGCATTTGAGGAAGCGCCTTCGCACCCCGCAAAAGAAACAAGCATGACGCCGGCGGCGGCGCTGCAGCGCGGGCTGAGCATGCTCGCGCTGGCATTGCCTCCGGGTGCGCAAGAGAAACTGCTCGCATACCTGGAGCTGCTCACGAAGTGGAACCGCACCTACAACCTGACCGCAATCCGCGATCCGCTGCAGATGGTGAGTCATCACCTGCTCGATTCGCTCGCGGTGCTCGGCGAGATTCCCGCAGGATCGCTCGCCGACGTCGGTTCGGGGGCCGGACTCCCCGGAATCCCGATCGCGATTGCCGAGCCGGACCGGCGGGTGACGCTGAACGACGCCAATCACAAGAAGAGCGCATTTCTGCGGCAGGCCGTGATCGAGCTGGGGATCATGAATGCCGAGGTGCATCATGGGCGCGTCCAAGGCTGGCGGCCGCTTGAACGCTTTGCGGTCGTGATCTCGCGCGGGTTTGCCGAGCTTGCCGACTTCGTTGCCGCGTGCCGGCACCTTGCGCTGCCCGATGGCGTGCTCGCGGCGATGAAGGGCGTTTACCCGCACGAGGAGCTGGCGCGCCTGCCCACCGGATGCGACTGCAGCGATGTGCGCAAGCTCCGCGTGCCGATGCTGGAAGGCGAGCGCCACCTGGTCCTGTGCCGGGTTGCGGGCTGAGCATGGCGCGAGTGCTTGCGGTCGTGAATCAGAAAGGCGGCGTCGGCAAGACGACCACCAGCGTCAATCTCGCCGCCGGCCTGGCGCTGGCCGCGCAGCGCGTGCTGCTCGTCGATCTGGACCCGCAGGGCAATGCGACCATGGGAAGCGGCATCGACAAGCGCTCGCTGGCGCGCACCGTGTACCACGTGCTGCTCGGACTCGGCGACATCGGGCACATCCGCACGCGTTCGCAGACCGGCCAGTTCGAGCTGGTTCCCGCCAATCGCGAGCTTGCCGGCGCCGAGGTCGAGCTGGTGGGCCTCCCCAATCGCGAGCGCAGGCTGCGCGATGCGCTGGCGCCGATCGAGGCCGAATACGACTTCATCCTGATCGATTGCCCGCCGTCGCTCTCCCTGCTCACGCTGAACGCGCTGACAGCGGCGCGGCAGGTGCTGATCCCGATGCAGTGCGAGTACTATGCGCTCGAGGGGCTGTCCGATCTCGTGGGCACGATCAAGAGAGTGCGCGCGCATCTGAATCCGACGCTCGAGATCGCGGGGTTGCTGCGTACCATGTACGACCCCCGCAACACGCTTTCGCTGCAGGTTTCGCAGCAGCTCGAATCCCACTTCGGGGACAAGGTGTATCGCACGCTGGTGCCGCGCAACGTGCGGCTCGCCGAGGCGCCAAGCTTCGGCACGCCCGCGGTTGTCTGGGACCGCGCTTCGAAGGGTGCGCAGGCGTATCTCGCGCTCGCAGAAGAAGTGATGGCAGGGCGGGACCGCCAATGAGCCGGCCCAGGGGATTGGGGCGCGGGCTCGACGCGCTGCTCGGCGCCGAGGACACCGCGCCCAAGGACGCGCTCGCGACGCTTCCGCTGACGGCGATCGATCCGGGCCGTTATCAGCCGCGCACCAAGATGGACGACACGGCGCTTGCGGAACTCGCCGCTTCGATCCGCGCGCAAGGAGTCATGCAACCGGTTCTGGTGCGGCCGCGCGAAGGCGGCCGCTACGAACTGATCGCAGGCGAGCGACGCTGGCGCGCCGCGCGGCTCGCCGGCCTGGGGGAGATCCCCGCGCTGGTGCGCGAGGTTCCGGACGAGGCGGCGCTCGCGATGGCGCTGATCGAAAACATCCAGCGCGAGGACCTGAATCCGATCGAGGAGGCCACCGGGCTGCAGCGCCTCGTGGACGAGTTCCGCATGACGCACGAGCAGATCGCCGATGCGATCGGCCGCTCGCGCAGCGCGACCACCAACCTGCTGCGGCTGCTCAGGCTTCCCAAGCCGGTTCAGCGGATGCTTGCGGACGGGGTGCTCGAGATGGGGCACGCGCGGGCGCTCCTTGCGCTCGACGGGGCGCGGCTGGTCGAGACCGCCCAACGCGTGGCGGCGCGCGGGCTTTCGACGCGCGAAACGGAGGCGCTCGTCGCCCGCCTGCTTCGCGGCTCGTCGCCCGCGCGGAAAAAAAGAACGGATCGCGATCTTGCGCGGCTCGAGGAGGAGGTTTCCGGGCGTCTGGGCACGACGGTCGAGATCCACGCCGGGCGCAAGGGCCGCGGCAAGATCGTGCTCCACTATTCGGGGATCGATCACCTCGAGCAACTGCTCAAGAAACTGCGCTGACGGCGAGCGTGTGTTTTTGCGCCGCAGCACGTTGACCCGTCGTGCCGGCAACGAATATACTGAGCCCGCTTTTTCGGACGCGGGGAAAATGAACGCCAAGCCTCGCCTCCTGAGCAAGCCGATCCGCACCGTTCTCCGGTGGCAGCTCATCGCCACCGCCGCCCTGACGCTCGTGGCCGGAATTCTGGCCGGGGTGCATGGCGCTCTGTCCGCGGCCCTGGGAGGCGCGGTGAGCGTATGCGCTGGGTGGGTAGCCGCGGTGGTGGCATCGAAGGGCAAGGCGCAGAGCGCGGGAGGAGTCGTGATCGGTGCATTGACAGCCGAAGGCGTCAAACTCGGCCTGATCGTGATCCTGCTCTGGCTCGTGCTGACGACGTACAGCGACGTGGTCGTGGCCGGGTTCATCGGCTCGTTCCTGGTCACGGCGGTGATCTTCGCGATGGCGTTCTTCGTGCGCGAATACTGAGCGAGAATTCGAACAATGGCCGCAGGCGCGGAACTCAGCCCCAGCGAATACATCCAGCATCACCTGACGTTCTTTTCGCACCCTGTCGGCGAGGGCGCGTTCTGGAGCGTCAACGTGGACACGATCGTCACCTCGCTCGTGCTCGGCGTCGTCGGCATCGGATTCCTGTGGTGGGTCGTGCGCGGCGCGACGTCCGGGGTGCCGGACAAGCGCCAGGCGTTCGTCGAGCTGCTGATCGAATTCGTCGACGAGCAGGCGAAAGGGGTTTTTCACCACGGCGACCGCAGCAAGTTCATCGCGCCCGCGGCGCTCACCGTATTCGTGTGGGTCGTGCTGATGAACGCGATGGACTTCCTGCCGATCGACTGGATCGCGGGAGCGCTGAAGCTGGCCGGGTTCGACGAGTGGCGGCCGGTGCCGACGGCCGACGTGAATACGACGTTCGCGCTGTCCATCTCGGTGCTGGTCCTGTCGATTTATTTCGCCATCGCGGTCAAGGGGCTCGGCGGCTGGATCCGCGAGCTGTTCTGCTCGCCGTTCGGCGCCCATCCCCTGCTCTGGCCCGCCAACCTGCTTTTCAACGTGGTCGAGTACGTCTCGAAAACCCTGTCGCACTCCCTGCGGCTGTTCGGCAACATCTATGCGGGGGAAATCCTGTTCTTCCTGCTCTGGCTGTGGGCGGCAACCGGGATCGTCGGAACCTTCTTCGGCTTCCTGCTGGGGCTCGGGTGGGCGATCTTCCACATCCTCATCGTCCTGCTGCAAGCCTACATCTTCATGATGCTCACGATCGTCTACATCTCGATGGCGCACGAGCACCACTGATCGTCCCACCCACCGTTTTCTCGCACAGGAAAGGAAAGGAAAATGGAGAAACTACAGCTTCTGGCGATGGTCCAGGCCTACACCGGCATCGGGATCGGCCTCATGGTCGGTCTCGGCGCGGCCGGGGCGTGCGTCGGCGTGGGCATCATGTGCAGCCGGTTCCTGGAAGCCGCCGCGCGCCAGCCCGAGCTCACCAATTCGCTGCAGGCGAAGGTATTTCTCCTGCTCGGCCTGATCGATGCCTCGTTCATCATCGGGCTGGGAATCGGGATGTTCTTCGCCTTCGCCAATCCGCTCGCTACCTCATTCCGCTAGCGGCGCCGGGGAGCGGTCTCCGAAAGGGCACATCATGAGCATTACCCTGACGCTGCTCGCACAGGCGCTCACCTTTGCCGCCTTCATCTGGTTCACGGCGAAGTTCGTCTGGCCGTTCATGCTGCGCGCGATCGAGGCGCGCCAGAAACAGATCGCCGACGGGCTCGCAGCCGGCGAGCAGGGCAGGAAATCGCTCGAACTTTCGACGCGCCAGGCGGAGGATGCCATCCGCGCGGCGCGCGAGCGCGCCGCCGAGATCGTGGTGCAGGCCGAGAAGCGCTCTGCGCAGATGATCGAGGAGGCGAAGACGTCGGCCAAGGACGAGGGCGCGCGAGAGAAAGCCGCCGCGAAGGCGGAGATCGGCCAGGAAGTGCAGCGTGCCCGCGAGCAGTTGCGAGAACAAGTGGCTGCCCTGGCGGTCGCCGGCGCCGAGAAGATCCTGCGCCGCGAGGTCGACGCCAAGGCGCACGCCGACCTGCTCGACGGCATCAAGCGCCAACTATGAGAACCACGATGCGCTGCGGCGCAGAAACCACCTGCGCCGCACCGCGAGATCTCGGAAAGAGCTAGAGCGAATTCATGGCTGAACCGAGCACCATTGCGCGGCCCTACGCCGAGGCTGCTTTCAGGCTGGCCGATGCGCAGGGCAAGCTGGCCGAGTGGTCGGCCGCGATCGCGAACCTGGCCGCGGTGGCCGCCGATCAGCGGGTGCGCGCTGCAATTGGCGACCCGAACCTCCCGGCCGCGAAGGTGGCAGGACTGTTCATTTCGATTCTCGCGGCCAGACTCTCCGGCGAGGCGGAAAATTTCGTGCGGGTGCTGGCCGAGAACCGGCGGCTGGACGTGCTCGCCGAAATTCGCGCCCAGTACGAAGCGCTCCGGAACGAGCGCGAGGGCATGGTCGAAGCCGACATCCACAGCGCCTTCGAGCTGGGTCCGGAGCAGCTTGCGGACCTGGTCGCGCGCCTGGAGCGGAAAACCGGGCGCCAGGTCAAAGCGCGGATCCACATCGACCGGTCGCTGATTGGCGGGGTCAAGATCGTGCTGGGCGACAAGGTCATCGACGGGTCGGCGCGCGCGCAACTCGGCGCGCTCGCGAGCGCACTCAAGGCATAGGTCAATCCAGGAGCAGCCATGCAACTCAATCCGTCCGAAATTTCGGAACTGATCAGGAGCCGCATCCAGAATCTCGATGCCGGCGCGCAGATGCGCACGCAGGGCACGGTCGTCTCGGTCACGGACGGCATCTGCCGCATCCACGGGCTCTCGGATGTGATGCAGGGCGAGATGCTCGAGTTTCCGAAGAGCACGTTCGGCCTCGCGCTGAACCTCGAACGCGACTCGGTCGGCTCGGTGATTCTCGGCGCGTACGAGCACATCACCGAGGGCGATACGGTGAAGTGCACCAGCCGGATCCTCTCGGTGCCGGTCGGCCCGGAGCTGCTCGGCCGCGTCGTCAACTCGCTCGGCGCCCCGATCGACGGCAAGGGGCCGATTCAGGCAAGGGAAACCGACGTCATCGAGAAGGTGGCGCCGGGGGTGATCTGGCGCAAGTCCGTGTCGCAGCCGGTGCAGACGGGACTGAAGGCGATCGATTCGATGGTGCCGATCGGCCGCGGCCAGCGGGAACTCATCATCGGCGACCGGCAGACCGGGAAAACGGCGGTGGCGGTCGATACCATCATCAACCAGAAGGGCAAGGAGCTGATCTGCGTCTACGTCGCAATCGGGCAGAAGGCGTCCACCATCGCCAATGTGGTCCGCAAGCTCGAGGAACACGGCGCGATGGCCTACACCATGGTGGTTGCGGCCACGGCATCCGAATCGGCGGCGATGCAGTACATCGCGCCGTATGCGGGCTGCACGATGGGCGAATACTTTCGCGATCGCGGGCAGGACGCGCTCATCATCTACGACGATCTCACCAAGCAGGCCTGGGCGTACCGCCAGGTTTCGCTGCTGCTGCGCCGCCCGCCGGGACGCGAGGCCTATCCCGGGGACGTCTTCTACCTGCATTCGCGCCTGCTCGAGCGCGCTGCGCGCGTGAACGAGGAATACGTGGAGCGCTTCACCAAGGGGCAGGTCAAGGGCAGGACCGGTTCGCTCACCGCATTGCCCGTGATCGAGACGCAGGCGGGCGACGTGACCGCGTTCGTGCCGACCAACGTGATCTCGATCACCGACGGGCAGATCTTCCTGGAAACGGACCTCTTCAACGCGGGCATCCGGCCGGCGATCAATGCCGGCATTTCCGTGTCGCGCGTCGGGGGCGCGGCGCAGACCAGGATCATGAAGCGCCGCGACACCGGCGGCGGCGTGCGCCTCGCGCTGGCGCAGTACCGGGAGCTTGCGGCATTCGCGCAGTTCGCATCGGACCTCGATGAGGCGACCCGCAAGCAGTTGGAGCGCGGCCGCATGGTGACCGAACTCATGAAGCAGCCGCAGTACCACCCGCTGCAGGTCTGGGAGATGGCGCTGACGCTGTTTGCGGTGAACAACGGCTTCTTCGACGGCATCGACGTCAAGAAGGCGCTCGCCGCCGAGCGCTCGATGCGCGACTACGTCAAGGACAAGTATGCCGAGCTGGTCGGCCGGATGGAGGACAAGAAGGACCTTTCCGGAGAGGACGAAAAGGCGCTCAAGGCCGCGATCGAGGACTGGAAGAAAAATGGCAGTTTCTAGACACGCTGCGCGTGCTGAAACTGCTGCCCGCGCAGGAGCGGACCGAACGAGCCGCTCGACGCACGCGAAGGGGAAGCTGGATGCCGGGCACTAAGGAGATACGGATGAAGATCCGGAGTGTGCAGAACACCCGGAAGATCACCAAGGCGATGGAAATGGTCGCCGCCTCCAAGATGCGCAAGGCGCAGGAGCGCATGCGCATGGCGCGGCCCTACGGCGAGAAGATCCGCAACGTCGCCGCGCATATCAGCCACGCCAATCCGGAATACCGGCACCCATTCCTCGTCGCGCGCGACACCGTGACGCGGGTGGGCCTGATCGTCGTCACCACGGACAAGGGCCTGTGCGGTGCGCTCAACACCAACCTGCTGCGCATGGTGCTCCAGCAGTACAAGACGTGGCACGCGGAGGGCGAGGAGATCGACGTCTGCTGCATCGGAAACAAGGGGCTCGGCTTCATGCAGCGGCTGGGGGCGAACATCGTCTCGCAGGCGGTGCAGCTCGGTGACAAGCCGCAAATGGAAACGCTCATCGGCACCGTCAAGGTGATGCTCGACGGCTACACCTCCGACCGATTCGACCGCCTGTTGCTCGCCTACAACCGCTTCCTCAACACCATGAAGCAGGAGCCGGTGATCGAGCAATTGCTGCCGCTCTCGGGCGAGCGCCTCGGGGCGCCGGAGACGGTTTGGGACTACCTCTACGAGCCCGAGGCGAAGTCGGTGCTCGACCAGGTGATGACGCGCTACATCGAGGCGCTCATTTTCCAGGCGGTCGCGGAGAACATGTCCTCCGAGCAGTCGGCGCGCATGGTGGCGATGAAGGCGGCCTCCGAAAACGCGGAAACCCTCATCGACGAGCTGACGCTCATCTACAACAAGAATCGCCAGGCCGGAATCACGAAGGAACTCTCAGAGATCGTCGGCGGCGCGGCTGCCGTCTAAGGTCAGGGAAAACACATGGCACAAGCACAAGGCACCATCGTCCAGACCATCGGCGCGGTGATCGACATCGAGTTCCCGCGGGAGCAGATACCGAAGGTGTACGACGCGCTCAGGCTCGTGGACACGGGCGAGACCGGGCTCGCCGAAAAGGGACTTACCTTCGAGGTCGAGCAGCAGCTCGGCGACGGCGTCGTGCGCTGCATCGCGCTCGGCTCCTCCGACGGGCTGCGCCGCGGCATGAAGGTGGCGAGCACCGGGGCGCCGATTTCGGTTCCGGTGGGCAAGGGGACGCTCGGCCGCATCATGGACGTGCTCGGGCGCCCGATCGACGAGGCAGGTCCGATCAAGACCGACCAGCGGCGCTCGATCCACCAGACCGCGCCCAAGTTCGACGAGCTTTCGCCTTCCGTCGAACTGCTCGAGACGGGGATCAAGGTGATCGACCTGATCTGTCCCTTCGCGAAGGGCGGCAAGATCGGGCTCTTCGGCGGCGCCGGCGTCGGCAAGACCGTGAACATGCTGGAGCTCATCAACAACATCGCGACCAAGCACAGCGGCCTGTCGGTGTTCGCGGGCGTGGGAGAACGCACCCGCGAGGGCAATGACTTCTACCACGAGATGTCGGACGCCAAGGTCATCGTCAGGGAAGACCTCGGCCAGTCGAAGGTGGCGATGGTGTTCGGGCAGATGAACGAGCCGCCCGGCAACCGCCTGCGTGTCGGCCTGACCGGCCTCACGATGGCGGAATTCTTCCGCGACGAGGGCCGCGACATCCTCCTTTTCATCGACAACATCTATCGCTTCACGCTCGCCGGGGTCGAGGTTTCGGCTCTGCTCGGCCGCATGCCCTCGGCCGTGGGCTACCAGCCCACGCTCGCCGAGGAGATGGGCCGGTTGCAGGAGCGCATCACCTCGACGAAGACCGGGTCGATCACCTCGGTGCAGGCGATCTACGTGCCGGCGGACGACCTGACCGATCCCTCGCCGGCCACAACCTTCGGACACCTGGATGCGACCGTGGTGCTCTCGCGGGACATCGCCTCGCTGGGCATCTACCCGGCGGTCGATCCGCTGGATTCGACCTCGCGCCAGGTGGATCCGAACACGATCGGCGAGGACCACTACAACACCACACGTTCGGTGCAGGCGACGCTGCAGCGCTATAAGGAGCTGCGCGACATCATCGCGATCCTCGGCATGGACGAATTGTCGCCCGAGGACAAGCTGGCGGTGGCGCGCGCGCGCAAGATCCAGCGATTCCTGTCGCAGCCCTTCACCGTGGCGCAGAACTTCACCGGCACGCCGGGCAAATATGTGCCGCTCAAGGACACGATCAAGGGGTTCAAGATGATCGTCGCGGGCGAATGCGACCACATCCCCGAACAGGCCTTCTACATGGTGGGGCCGATCGAGGAAGCGTTGGAAAAGGCGAAAACGCTGCAATAGCAGAGCCCCCATGGCCGCCGCCACGATCCACATCGACGTCGTCAGCGCCGAGGAGTCAATCTTCTCCGGCGAGGCGGAATTCGTCGTGCTGCCGGGCGAAGCAGGCGAACTCGGCATCTATCCGCGCCACACGCCGCTCATCACGCGGATCCGGCCGGGCGCGGTGCGCATCCTTCCGGCCGGCGGCGGCGAGGAGCAGCTGATTTTTGTCGCCGGCGGTATTCTGGAAGTGCAGCCGAAGGTCATCACGGTTCTCGCCGACACCGCGATCCGCGGTCACGACCTGGACGAAGCCAAAGCGAACGAGGCCTTGCAGCGCGCCGAGCAGGCGCGCCGCAGCGCCAAGGACAAGCAGGAGATCGCGGTCGTCGAGGGCGAGCTCGCGATGCTCGCGGCTCAGCTTGCGGCGATCCGGCGGCTGCGCAAGAAGTAAGCGCATTTCAGCGGCAACCCGTCGTTTTGTTGCGTTGGCGCAACAAATGGACTGAGAGGCTTCAATCATGCTCGGGCATAGGTAATACTGGCGCCCGAACAAGACCCAATATCGCTCAGGGAATCGACCCATATGTCTGCAAAGCGCGCGCTCATCGCATTACTGCTCGCCGCCGCTCCCTTCTCGTTGCTTGCGGCGCCGGCCGACGAGGTCAAGGCTCTTCTCGACCAGGGCAACGCGGCCGAAGCCTACGCGCTCGCCAAGAAGTACCCGAACGAACTGGGCAGCCCGGGGTTCGATCTGTACTTCGGCATTGCGGCGATCGACACGGGGCATGCCGGCGAGGGGGTGCTCGCGCTGGAACGCTATATCGCAAACTTCCCCGCCAATCAGTCGGCGCGGCTGGAGCTTGCACGCGGCTACTTCGTACTGGGCGACGATGCGCGCGCGCGAGAGGAATTCGACGCGGTCCTGA
>Ga0209640_10000127_pt1 | contig 50191 bp, 48 predicted proteins | sample RifCSP10_1_FD_184018 | JGI IMG/M metagenome (GOLD analysis project Ga0209640, IMG submission 184018) | Soil microbial communities from Rifle, Colorado - Rifle CSP2_sed 10_1 (SPAdes) (version 2) | ecosystem: Environmental > Terrestrial > Deep subsurface > Rock core/Sediment | place: Rifle...
GATAGCGGCGCGGACCGATCTGCCGGCGCGCACCTCTTCCTTGATGCGTTCGAAGATGACGATGTTCGCGTCGGCTGCGACGCCGAAGGTCAGCACGAGACCGGCGAAGCCCGGCAGCGTCAGCGTGACGTTGAAGACGAGGATCGTCGCATACAGGAACGCGGCGTAGATCCCGAGCCCGGCCACGGCGACGAGGCCGAGGAACCGGTAGAAGATCAGCAGGAAGATCGCGACGAGGATCAGGCCGCCGATCGCTGCGCGCTGCGCCTCCGCCAGCGAGTCCTTGCCGAGCGTGGCGGAGATATCCGTCCGGTCGAGCGTCTCGAACTTGACCGGGAGCGCGCCCGTCTGGAGGACGATCGCGATGTCCTTCGCCTCCTGGAACGAGTCGAGCCCCTCGATCTGGGCGCGGCCGCCGCCGATGCCTCCCGACAGGCTCGAGTCCGTGTAGTCGATCTGCGGGAAGGTCTTGATCTCGCGGTCGAGGACGATGGCGAAGTGCTGCGGCGCCTGCCGCAGCTTGCCGCGTATCCACTCGTCGCGTGTGATCTTCTCGAACTTGTCCGAGCCTGCCTTCGTGAACTCCATGGTCACGATGGGACGGCCGGACGCCCCCGGGCTCGTGTCGAAGTCCGCGCGCGTTCCCGAGAGCTTGAGGTCCTCGCCCGTCATCTGGGGGACGTTCGGCGGGTCGTACTCGAAGAGGTAGTAGTAGGTGCGATCGGGAGGCACACCGCTTCCGTTCTGGCCACCGGGGCAGACCACGGCGCCTTCACCGCAGGTGACGACGACCATCTCCTCGGGCACCGCGAACAGCTCGCGCCCGTCGGGAAGCTTCCCACCCGACTTCTTGAGCGCCTCCTTCTCGGAGGCGTACGGCCCCGAGACGACGCGCTTCGTCTTCGGGTTGACGACGTAGTACGCGTCCGAGGTGTCGCCCTTGGCCTGCGTCTGGACCTTCGCCAGGAGCTCGTAGAGCGACGCGTGCTCGACCGGCTCACCGCGAATGGAGACCGACGGCCCGACGAGCGACGTCTCGAGGTCGTAGAGCTCGAGCTGCGCGGTCGTTCCGATGATCTCCGCCGCCGCCTCCGGGTCCTTCACACCCGGGAGCTGGATCACGATCTGGTCGTCACCCTGCGTGTAGATCGAGGGTTCACTGACGCCGAGCTTGTCGACGCGGTTCCGCATGATGTCGACCGAGCGGTCGAGGTCTTCCTTCGCCAGATTCCGGTCTGGCGGCGGAACCGCCTGGAGGGTGACCTCGAGCCCGCCCTGCAGGTCGAGCCCGAGTGTCGGCTTCTGACGAATCGGCGACCCGGGAATTGCGAGCAGCGCGACGCCTACCAGCGCGGCGGCCAGGAGCGCGACGACGAGGATGGAGGAGCGCCGGTTCAAGGTCGGTGAATCAGGCTAGCGGCGGTCGTCTGTGGTTGTGTTTGCGCCGCTGCCACTCGTAACGGACTCTTCGCCCTCTGTAACGGCAACTTCATCGGCTTCATAGGCTTCATCGCCCGCTTCGGACATCTCCGCCTCCACGACCCCGGCGTCGACGACGTCCTCGGCCTCGACCTCGGGTGGAAGAACGGCAGCGATACCTCGGCGCGTCATGTGGACCGAGAGGCCATCCGCGATCTCGACCACGAGATCGTCCCCCTCGGCCCGCGTGACGGTCCCGTAGATCCCGCCGGTCGTTAGGACGTCGTCGCCGACACCGGCCCCGGCGATCATCGATTGTTGCTCCTGCTGGCGCTTCCTCTGCGGCCGGATCATCAGCACGTACATGACGACGAGCAGAAGCACCATGATTATCAGGAAGTTCACGATTCCTCCTCAGGCGGGCGGGCGAGCCGCGCGAGCGAGTCCCGCCTGAAGGCCGAGAACGTGCCCCGCTCGATCGCCGCTCGCGCGCGTGCAGTCAGGTCGAGTACGAACCAGAGATTATGCAGGCTGAGCAGCCGGAGCCCGAGGATCTCGTCCTGCGTGACGAGATGACGGATGTACGCGCGGGAGAACCGTTCGCAGGCGGGGCAAGGGCAGTCGCGATCGAGCGGGAGCCCGTCGGCCCTGTACCGGGCGTTCCGGAGGTTGATGCGTCCGCCCCACGTGAGCGCCGAGCCGGTGCGCGCCGTCCGTGTCGGCAGGACACAGTCGAAGATGTCGATCCCTCGGGCGACCACTTCGATGATCCCCACCGGGTCGCCGATGCCCATGAAGTACCGTGGCCGCCCGGACGGAAGCAGCGGGGCCGTCCACTCGACGCAGTCGAGCATCTCCTGCCTGGACTCACCGACGGCGAGGCCACCGAGCGCGAAGCCGTCGAACGGGAGCGACGTGATCTCCTCGAGCGAGCGCCGGCGTAGCTCATCGTCGGTACCGCCCTGGGAGATGCCGAACCGAAGCTGCCCTGGAGCTCGCGCCGCGTGCACCTGGCGCTCGGCCCAGTGGGCGGTGAGGTGCACTGCACGCTCGAGCTCATGCCTCGGTGCCCCCGCGGGCAGGCAGACGTCGAGGCACATGGAGATGTCGGACCCGAGCCGCCGCTGGATCTCGGCGGCACTTTCCGGGGTGAGTCGCGTCTCGGACCCGTCGTAGACCGAGCGAAACGTCACGCCATCCTCGTCGAGCGCGCGGATCGTGTCGCGCAACGAGAAGATCTGGAAACCGCCCGAGTCGGTCAGGATCGGACCGCCCCATCCCGAGAAGGCGTGGATTCCACCCAGGCTCTCGACGACGTCCTCGCCGGGACGGAAGTGGAGGTGGTACGCGTTCCCGAGAATCACCTGCGCGCCGAGCGCGCGTACCTCGTCGGGATGGAGCGACTTCACGGTTGCCTTCGTCCCGACCGGCATGAATGCCGGGGTCCGGATCTCCCCGTGCCTCGTTACGAGGACGCCCGCGCGCGCCGCGCCGTCCGTCGCATCGACCCTGAAGGTCGTCAAGCCTTCGACCCCTCGGTTCGCGCAACCTGCGCCCGCCATCGGGGCCACCCCTTGCCTCCTCCCACTTCGAGCCTACTGGGGAAGTGCTCGCGCATGGGAGACGAGATGGTGCCGAAAGCGTGACAACCACGCCCGGGCTCCACACGCGAGCACGTCAGAGCACCACCATCGCGTCCCCGAACGAGTAGAACCGGTACCGCTCGCCGACAGCGACGCGATAGAGCTCGCGAGTCTCGTCGATACCGACGAACGCCATGACGAGCGCGAGCAGGGTCGATCGCGGAAGGTGGAAGTTCGTGAGCAGAGCGTCGACGCGGCGAAAGGCGAACCCAGGCGTGATGAAGAGCATCGTGCGCCCGGAGAGCTCCTCCGTCCGCGTGACCGTCTCGAGAACGCGCACCGTCGTCGTGCCCACTGCGAGGACGCGGGGCGCCTTGGCGATTCGCGCCCACGCATCAGCATCCACCCGGTAGCGCTCTCCGTGGAGCTCGTGCTCCTCGAGCCGCTCGCTCGTCACGGGACGAAAGGTGTCGAGGCCGACGTGAAGCGTGACGCACACCGGATCGAGGCTCGCCGAGAGCTCCGGTGTGAAGTGGAGGCCGGCGGTCGGAGCGGCAGCCGACCCCGGTCTGCGCGCATAGACGGTCTGGTATCGAGCAGGGTCCCGCAGCGGCTCGGCGATGTACGGCGGGAGCGGAGCCTCGCCCGCCGGCTCGCCCTCGAGTCGCAGCAGCCAACGACCGTCCCCGAGCGGCTCGAGGAGCTCCACGGGGCCCAGACGCTCTCCTGCACGCAGGCGCCGGCTCGGGCGCGCGAGACCCTCCCACAGCCCGTCGGTTTCGGTCTTCTCGAGAAGCAAGACCTCGACCTCGCCTCCCGACGCCCGGCGGAGCCGGAGCCGCGCGGGCACGACGCGCGTGTCGTTGACGACGACGAGCTCGTCGGCGAGGACCTCCGGGAGGTCGGAGAAGACGAGATGCTCGATCGTCGCCGAATCCCGGCGGTACACCAGCAGCCGCGAAGCGTCGCGGTGCTCGAGCGGACGCTGCGCGATCAGATCGGGTGGCAGCTCGTAGTCGAGAAGGGCGGTGTCCATCCGGCGCTGAGAGTAGCCTCGTCGCCCATGGACAGCCTTGCACTGGAACGGGCGAAACAGCGTATCGCCGACGCCGCAGCGGGTCGGCCCGAGCCCGCGGCGCTCGAGGCCGCTCTTGCGCGCTCACGAGATCAGGTCGAGACGCTCGCCGCAGCGGCGGCCGAGCTCGAGGCGGCGATCCCGGCCAGCGTCGGAGCCGCTGTTCGCGACGGGCTTCGGACGGAGGTCCTCCCCGTCGCGCGCCACATCGCCGAGATCCGCGGCCTGCTGAATCAGGCGATTCGGCGCCTCGAGCGGCTCGAGGGCGACTTGCTGGCGGAGCGACACGCCCGCGTCGACGACCTCGCGCTCCTCGTCGACCTCGTGAGCTCGGGCTGGAAAGGCGTCGACGCACGTCTGGAGCGGCTCGAACGCGCCCAGGCCGAGACGGCTCTCGTCGCCGGCGCGGTCTTCGAAGACCTGGCTCAGCATGAGCGCGCGGTCGAGCACGCCGCTGCGGCGTAGCAATACGCGCTAGACAGTCGGCACGGTCGGCAGCACGAGCCTGAAGCAACTCCCGCGGCCGCGTTCCGACTCGAGCTCGATCCGACCACCGAGGGCCAGCGCCAACTCCTGCGCGATGGGTAGGCCCAGTCCCGTCCCGTTCACGTCCTGCGACACGAACGCGTCGAAGATTCGCGCCCGCTCCTCAGGGGGGACACCGGGGCCGCTGTCCACGACGTCGACGCGAACGACGCCGTTGCTCGTCGCCAGCTGGAGGTCGATGCGTCCGCCGTCGGGCGTCCAGCGAAACGCGTTCGACAACAGGTTCGTGATGACCTGCAGAACGCGGTCGCCGTCGGAAACGATCACCGGAGCCTCTCCGCTGGCGCCCAGCCGATAGTCGATCTCTCGCCGGCGAGCCTCCTCGGCGAATGCGCCAAACGCATGGTCGAGGACACGGGCGAGGTCGACCTCCTCGTGCCGGACGGTGAACCGGTGCGCCTGCAGCTTCGCGAGATCGAGCACGTCACCGACGAGACGCTCGAGCCGGTCGGTCTCGGCCGCGACGATGTCGAGCGACCCTCGCACCTGCTCGGGCTCGCTCACCACCCCCTCCCGGAGCGCCTCGACATGACCGCGGATCGCGGTCAACGGCGTTCGGAGCTCGTGCGAGACGGACATGAGGAACGAGCGCTTGAGCTGTTCGGCCTCCGCGAGCTGCGCGACCATGCCGCGGAAGCGCTCGCTCAAGAGCGAGATCTCGTCGCTGCCACGAGCATCAGGAATCTCGACGTCGTAGCGGCCTGCAGCGACCTCCTCCGTGGCCCGCGCCAAGGCGAGCACAGGCTCGGTCAACCGCCGGGAGAGCCACGAGAAGAGCACAGCCGCGAGCGCGACACCGACTGCCAGAGCGAGCGCCAGCCGTCCCAACAGCGTCAGCCACTGCTCGCGAAGCTCCGCCGTTGGCTTGGCCACGATGAGCCACCCGAACGGCTCGGTTCCCTGCACGAGCTTTACTGGATGCGCGGACGCGAGGAGCGTCCGATTCTCGCCCGGCGGTGTGAACTCGAAGGTCACCTGCCGGTCGCGGTCGAGCGGCGCGTCGCCGAGGGCGCTCCGGGGCAGTCTCGTCAAGCCGAACCGCTGACCCGGAAAAAGCGACGCTCCGACGTAGTAGAGCTCGTCGCCCGTAGCGAGCTCGAGCTTCTCCGCCGCGAACTCCGGAGCCCGGGCGCCCTCGTCCGTCGATCGAAGAGCCGACTCGGCGTACAACGCGGCGAGGCCCGAGGCCTCGCGCTCGAGCTCGCGCACGGACTCGGTGCGGGTGACGTCCCGGAAGAGACGAATCGCGGCAGCGATCGAGACGAGGCCGAAGACGAGGACGACCGCGAGGAAGAGGCCAGTCAGACGGAACCGAAGCGTCCCGAGCATGCCCGCTCAGGGTAGCCCGCTAGACGGCCGGGGCCGGCGTCCGCTCGGACGCGACCTTGTAGCCGACCCCCCAGACCGTGACGATCGGCGACGCATCGCCGAGCTTGCGCCGGATCTGCCGGACATGGACGTCGACCGTCCGTGTGTCGCCTGCGAACGTATAGCCCCAAACGCGCTCCAGCAACTGGTCGCGGGTGAGGACGATCCCACGGTGGTCGAGCAGCTCCCACAGCAGGTCGAACTCCTTCGGCGCGAGACGGATCTCCTCGTTTCCGACGTGCACCTCTCGCTTGCCCGCATTGATCGTGAGCTCTCCGTGCCGGAGCTCCTCGGCCTCGCCTCGGCGCCGCTCGGGCGCAGCCCGGCGCAAGACACTCTTCACGCGTGCAACGAGCTCGCGGGGATTGAAAGGCTTCGTCATGTAGTCGTCCGCTCCGACCTCGAGCCCGATGATCTTGTCGATGTCCTCGTCACGGGCCGTGAGCATGAGGATCGGGACGTCCGAGCCTTTCCTGATCCGGCGGCAGAGCTCGACCCCGTCGCCGTCCGGGAGATTGAGGTCGAGAACGATCAGCGCCGGCGCTTGCCTTGCGAGCTCGATCAGCGCGGCCTGGGCAGTCGACGCCGTCTTGACGGCGTACCCGGCGTTCCTGAGGTACGCAGCGACGAAGGAGGCGATCGAGGTCTCGTCCTCGACGACGAGGATCGTGTGTACCGAGGTCATGGCACGGCCGTCCTGGGTGATCGCTCGTCGGTATCCGGCCCGAGGACGAAGCGCTCGGGCTCTTCCGGAAGGGGCGCGCAGAGCTCGGGCTCGATGCCGCAATCGACGCCGTCGAGCGAGTAGACACCGGTGTCTTCTCCGGGAACCTTTGGGTCGCCGTCGAGCATGACGACACCTCGCCCCACCGCAGAGACCGCTATGCCGTTTCCACGCACGACGATCCGGTAGCCGCCGCCGAGCATCCGGAACCGAAGCCCGTAGCCGCGGTAGAGAACCGTTCGCGGGCCCAGCCGCTCCTGCGTCAGCTTTCGACCGACGACGAGGGCCGCATAGCGATCGCCGGGCGTATGGTCCGTCACGCGGAGCGTCCCGTTCGTCAGGCGACCGAGAACCGATCCGCGGAGATCGAGCATGACGACACCTTTACCCTGCTCGACGGACAGCGCACCCACGTTCGGCTCGGCGGCGCCGGCGAAACCGGCGATCGCGGCCGCGGCCGCGATCGAGCACGTCATGGGGGCGAGCTTCCGCATTGCTCAGGGCCAAGTATCGGCATCCAGCGTGTGTCGGCGATGAGAGGGGTGTAAGGAGAGTGTTAGCGGCTCCTGGCGACCGGCCCGAGCCGTAGATTCCACGTCTCGCGTCATGACGGAGATCTCCGACTTCGGTGTGATCGTACTTGCGGTCTCGGCGACTGCTTTCGTCGCCCTGTTGGGGATGCGACTCGCCGATCGCGTCTCTCTCCCCTATGCCGCCCTGTTCCTCGTCGGCGCCGCCCTGTTGTCGGAGACGGCGTCACCCCTCCAGACCGTTCTCTCCATCGAGCAGGTCGAGCGACTGACCGTGGTCGCTCTCGTCGTGATCCTCTTCGACGGGGGGCTGCACATCGGTCTCCGCCGATTCAGGCGAGCCGCCGGCCCGATACTCGCCCTCGGCGTTCTCGGAACCTTCGTGACCGCAGCGGTAGTCGCCGCGGCGGCCCACTACATCCTGGGCTTCGATTGGATCCTGGCTGGACTCGTCGGGGCGGCGATCGCGCCTACCGATCCGGCGGTGACATTCTCGGTCTTCGGCGCCCGCGAGATTCGAGGGCGAGCCGGGACCATCCTGGAAGGGGAAGCTGGCATGAACGACCCGGTCGGGATCGCCCTCATGATCGGCATGATCGAACTCGCGACCGAGGATGACGGAAGCTTCTCGATCGTCGTCAGGGAGTTCACGGTCGAGATGGCAATCGGGCTCGCAGTCGGCGTCGCCGGCGCGCTCGTCCTGCTTCCGGTGATGCGGCGGGTACGACTGACGGGGCCCGCGCTCTATCCGATTCGCGTCCTCGCCGGCGCTGGAATCGTCTACGGGCTCGCCGCGGTGGCCGGCGGCTCTGGCTTCCTGGCCGTGTTCGTCGCCGGAGTGATCCTCGGAGATGCCGCGGCACCGAGAAAGGGCGAGATCGAGGCCTTCAGCTCGTCGCTCGCAGGACTCGCCGAGATTGCCGCGTTCGTCGCACTCGGGCTGACGATCAGCCTGGGTGATATCAGCACGCTCGGCGTCTGGGAGGACGGGCTCGTGCTGGCCTTGATTCTCGCGTTCGTCGCCCGACCACTGGCTGTCGGACTGCTCCTTCTTCCCGCGCGGCTCCACTGGGGTGAGCGCGCATTCATCGCGTGGGGCGGGCTGAAGGGTGCCGTTCCAATCCTCCTCGGCGCCCTCGCAGTGCTCGCCGAGGTCGACAACGAATCACGGCTGTACGGCATAGTCTTCGTCGTCGTCCTGTTCTCGGTCGTGATCCAGGGCGCGACGGTTCCGTACGCGGCGCACCAGCTTCGCGTCCCGTTCCGCCGGGTCGACCACGACCTGTCGGAGGTTCTCGAGTTCGTCGTTCGTGAAGACGCCTTCGCGAACGGGCACGAGCTCGGCGAGCTGCCCCTCGGCGAGCGGGCATGGATCGGAGTCCTCATTCGTGACGGGCGACCCCGGACGATCACGGACGACGTCGTGCTCGAGCCCGGCGACCGAGTGCACGTCTACTGTCAGCCCGAGGACGCGGCAGCGCTCGAGCGAATCTTCGCCGGCGCGCGTGGCTGACCGATGCGATCTCAGTCGGCAGCGATGAGAACGACGTAGGAAAGAACGTAGATCCCGATCAGCATTCTGGCGCTCCAGCGGTCGTGCCTGCGCCGCAGCACGAGAAGGAGACCGACGAGCGCGACCGCCGCAGCCGTGTAGAGCGAGGCTGTGACGGCGAGACGCGCGGTCACCTCGGCCGGGGCGACCAGAGGGCCGATGCCGATAGAGAGCGTCGAGTCGATGAGCGAGCTCCCGAGCGCGTCGCCGAGCGCGATAGCTGGAGCACCCTGTCGCAAGGCCGTGATGTCGACTGCCACCTCGGGGGCCGAAGTACCGAGCGAGGCTCCGAAGAATGCGAGCAGGAACTCGGGCACACCCACCGCTTCCGAGAGCTCGACGAGCGCCCGGACAGCAACCGTCGCGCCGAGGCCGACGACTGCCAGCGCCGCGAGAGTCACGCCGATCCGCGGCAGGTGCCCCTGCAATCTCACCTTGGGTGGATCGTCGGCCTCTGCTCGCGGCAGAAGGCGGGTGACGAGGAGCATCGAGCCGGCCCAAGCGGCGACGAGCACCAAGCCGTCCAGCCGCCCTAGCCATCCGTCGGAGACGAACAACGTCGTCAGCGCGAGGCCGCCTACGGTCAGGGCGGTGACGAGGGCAACCTGCCGTCGAGAGATCGCGATCACGGCGATGATCAGCGGGAAGAGCCCGAGGACGAAGGTGTACTGGGTCAAGGTCGAGCCCACCGAGTCGCCAACGTTCACGTCCCCCTCGCCCTGAATGTGCGCAGCGATCGAATTGGCGATCTCCGGCAGGTCGGTGCCAAGCGCCACGAGGACGACGCCCACCACGAAGGCCGGCGCGCCTAGGGCGGCGGCAAGCGCACGCGTGTAGGACACGGCGACGTCGCTTGCGACGATTGCAAGCCCAAGTCCGCCGACAAGCAGCACGATCTGGAACCCGACGTCCATCTACGACCTCGGGCTCGATACGGCCCGACCTCGCACAGGGACCCAGCCACTCTACAGAACTAGATTTCGAGAGCCGTGACGCAGCTGGCCGCAACGCCGATCATCCAGGACGCGCTGATCGACCTCTTGGTCGTCCTCCTCGCGGCGAAGCTCGGGGACGAGCTCTTCAAACGCCTCGGCCTTCCGACACTCATCGGAGAGATCCTCGCCGGAGTCGTCGTCGGCTCCTCGGTGCTGGGTTTCGTCGAGCCGACCGACACCCTCGCCGTGTTCTCGGAGCTCGGCGCGGTCTTCCTGCTCTTCTGGGTCGGGCTGGAGACGCGAATCGGCGATCTCCGCCAGGTTGGGCGAGCCGCCACCCTGGTGGGCGTTCTCGGCGTGGTGCTCCCGTTCGCAGGCGGAGCCGGGATCGGGATCGCCTCTGGTGAAGCAACGGCCGTGGTTGTCTTCACCGGCGCTGCGCTCATCGCGACGAGCGTCGGGATCACCTCCGCCGTGCTGAGCGACGTCGGCCTCGTCGCGACGGCCGCGGGCCGCACGATCCTCGGGGCAGCCGTGGTCGACGACATTCTGGCCATGCTGATTCTCGGGGTGGCCGTCGGACTCGCTGGGGAAGCTGGTGCCGACTATGCGAGCCTCGCACTGAGCGCGGCGCTGGCGATCGCGTTCGTCGCCTTCTTCGCGCTCGGTGGCACCCGAGTCATGCAGCGACGGCCGGGAGTCCTGAAAGCGCCGCGATTCTCGGAGTCGCCGCTCCTTCCGGCGGTGCTCTTGTGTCTGGCGTTGGCTGCGATCGCCGCCCAGATCGGACTGGCTGCGATCATCGGGGCGTTCCTGGCGGGGATGATGGTCGCAGAGACGAAGGAGCAGCATCCGATCGAGGAAGAAGTCGCTCCCCTCTATGCATTCTTCGCGCCCTTCTTCTTCGCGTTCATCGGTCTCCAGCTCGACCTGAGCGCGTATTCGAGCCTCGAGACGCTCGGCCTGCTCGCCGCGACGACCGCGGTGGCGGTGGTGACGAAGTTCGTCGGTGCGTGGCTCGGTGCGCGATCGCTTGGCTCGAGGGAGGCGACAATCGTGGGCGTCGGGATGATCCCGCGCGGCGAGGTCGGCATCGTCATCGCCGGGATCGCGCTCGCAGAAGGCGCTGTCTCCGAGCAATTCTTCGCCGTGATCGTCGGCATGTCGGTGCTGACGACCCTGCTTGCGCCCCCGGTTCTGCGCGCCGTCGCCCGGCCGCAGAGTTAGCCGTAGATGTAGAAGCCGCGGCCGCTCTTGCGGCCGAGCAGGCCCGCGTTCTTCATGGCGACAATTCGAGGCGGCGGCGCCATTCGCGGCTCGCGGAGCTTCTCGTAGAGCGCTTCGGATGCATGCACGTGCACGTCGATCCCGACCAGGTCGACGAGCGCACACGGGCCCATCGGCCAGCCCGCACCGGCGGTCATCGCCGTGTCGAGCTCCTCGGGCGAGATCCGGGCCTCGTCGAGGACGCGGAGGCAGTCGTTGAGCAGCGGGATGAGAACGCGGTTGACGACGAAGCCCGGCGTGTCGTGGCAGCGGATCGGACGCTTCCCGAGGCGCTCGCCGACCGCGAAGGCGGCGTCCATCGCCTCGTCCGAGGAGAGCTCCGCGCGAACGATCTCGACGAGCGGCATCAACGGCGCCGGGTTGAAGAAGTGCATCCCGACGAGACGCTCAGGCGTCGTCACGGCCGACCCGATCTCGGTGACGGAGAGCGCGGACGTGTTCGTCGCAAGGATCGCATCCGGGCGAACGATTCCTTCGAGCTCAGAGAACACGGCGAGCTTGGCGCCGAGCTCCTCGACGATCGCCTCGATCACGAGGTCGCAATCGGCGAACGACGAGAGCTCCGTCGCGAGCGTGAGGCGCGAGAGCGCCGCTTCGCGCTCCGCGGAGGTCATGCGCTCCTTGTCGACCTTGCGCTGGAGGAAGTGGGCGATCCGGTCGCGCGCGGTCGATCCGAGCTCGTCGGTCACGTCCCGGCCGATCGTCTCGTAGCCGGCCTCGATCGCGAGCTGCGCAATCCCGGCGCCCATGGCGCCGAGGCCGACAACGCCGACGGTCCGGATCTCGGGGGCGGTCACCGCGAGACTCGTCAGCCGTTCAGAGGCGCTCGATGACGCCAGCGATCGCCTGGCCCTGGCCGATGCACATCGTCGCGATCCCGTACCGCGCCTGGCGCCGCTCGAGCTCGTTCAGGAGCGTCGCTGTGATGCGGGCGCCCGTGGCTCCCAGCGGGTGCCCGAGTGAGATCCCACCGCCGTTCGGGTTGACGTCTCCCGCTTCCCACCGCTCGTGAAGGCCGGTGTCGGCCAAGAACTGGAGCACGACAGACGCGAAAGCCTCGTTGACCTCGATCACCGAGATGTCGTCCCAGCCGAGCCCGGCCTTTGCGAGCGCACGCATGCAGGCCTCGGGGTTCCCGTGCAGCATCCGGTACGGGTCGACGCCCGAGAGCCCGAACGAGACGAAGCGCCCCCGTGGCTCGAGTCCGAGCGGCCCGACCGCGTCCTCGCTGGCCAAGAGCATCGCCGCCGAGCCGTCGACGATCATGCTCGAGTTGCCGGCGGTCACGACGCCGTCGGGCTTGAACGCCGGCTGGAGGGAGGAGAGCTTCTCCAGCGACGTGTCGCGACGTGGCGTCTCGTCGACGGCGAAGAGAACGACCGCCCCGCCCGCACCGACCTCGACCGGGACGATCTCGTTTTCGAACTTGCCTTCGTCGATAGCTGCCACGGCGCGCCGATGGGACTCCAGGGAGTAGGCGTCGAGCTGCTCACGGCTGAGGTTCCACTCCTCGGCGAGCACCTCCGCGGAGATCCCCTGTGGAACGATCGGCCAGCGCTCGCCGATCTTCTCGTTGACCGCGCCCCAGCCCGCGTCGCCGAGATTCGAGCCCATGGGCACACGGGTCATGTGCTCGACGCCAGCTGCGACAACCAGATCGAGATGGCCCGCCTGGATCGCCGACGCGCCGTTGAAGGCGGCCTGGAGGGAGGACCCGCACTGCCGATCGACGGTCGAGGCGGTGACCGTCTCCGGCCAGCCGGCGACGAGAACGGCTCCGCGACCGACGTTCAGAGCCTGTTCGCCCACCTGGGTCACGCAGCCCATCTGGACGTCCTCGATCGCACCGGCGTCGACGTCGACCCGGTCGACCAAGCCGTTCAGCACCTGAGCAGCGAGCTCGTCCGCGCGGATCTCGGAGAGCGAGCCATTGCGCCTTCCGATCGGAGATCGGACAGCATCGACGATGAAGGCGTCGCGAGCCATCCACGACAGCATAGAGCCGCCGGCTCGTTCGCCACCGCGTCGCGTCTGTCTCCCCCATCTACACTCCTGCCGTGGCCACGACGGCAACCGAGCGGAAGCTCCTGATCGGGGGCGACTGGGTCGAGACAGGCGAATGGATCGCTATCCAATCGCCCTATGACGGAGCGCTCGTCGGTCGCGTCCCAAAGGCGGGCGCGGCCGAGGCGCACCGCGCCCTCGACGCCGCCGAGGCGGCGATGAGCACGCCGCTGCCCGCTCACGAGCGCGCGGCCATCCTCGACCGGGTCGCCGCATTGCTCTCGGAGCGCGCCGACGAGGCCGCGCGCACGATCTCGGCCGAGGCCGGAAAGCCGATGAAGGCAGCCCGGGTCGAGGCCGCGCGCGCCGTCTCCACGTACACGATGGCCGCCGTCGAGGCCCGGAAGCTCGCTGGTGACGCGGTTCCGATGGACGCGTCCGCAGCCGGTACCGACAAGCTCGCCTTCACTCTGCGGCAGCCGATCGGGATCGTCGCGGCCATCTCCCCCTTCAACTTCCCGCTCAACCTCGTCGCCCACAAGATCGCCCCGGCTCTTGCCGCTGGGTGCGCAGTCGTGCTGAAGCCGGCGTCACAAACCCCGCTCTCGGCGCTCCTGCTCGCAGAGCTCGAGATGGAGGCCGGCGTGCCGCCCGGCTGGCTCAACGTCGTCTGCGGGCCGGCGGGCGAGATCGGCGACGTGCTCGTCTCCGACGAGCGCGTGAAGCTCATCACGTTCACGGGCTCCGGCCCTGTCGGCTGGCAGCTTCGCCAGCGCGCCGCGCGCAAGCGTGTCAACCTCGAGCTCGGCAACGCGACGCCCGTTATCGTGGCGGCCGACGCGGACCTCGACGATGCCGCGGCCCGTCTGGCCGGGAATGCGTTCTCCTTCGCCGGCCAGAGCTGCATCTCGGTGCAGCGGATCTACGTCGAGCGCGACTCCTACGACGCCTTCCTCGAGCGCTTCCTCCCTCGCGTCGAGGCGCTCCACGTGGGCGATCCAGCAGAAGAGGACACGGACGTCGGTCCCCTGATCGCCCGGTCCGAGCGCGACCGGGTGCTCTCGTGGATCGAGGACGCGACGTCTCGCGGCGCGCGCGTCCTGGCAGGTGGCACGCTCGACGGCGAGCTGCTTCGCCCCACCGTGATCGCCGATGCCCCGCTCGACGCAAAGGTGTCGTGCGAGGAGGTCTTCGGCCCGCTGTGCACGGTGACGCCGTTCGACACGCTCGACGAGGCGATCGCGCTCGCGAACGGCACGCGCTTCGGGCTTCAGGCCGGCGTCTTCACCCGCGACGTGAAGTCCGCGCTCAGAGCGGCCCGTGAGCTCGAGTTCGGCGGCGTGACCGTAAACGAGGCGCCGACGTTTCGCGCCGACCAGATGCCGTACGGGGGCGTCAAGGACTCGGGGAACACACGGGAGGGGCCGGCCTACGCGGTCCGGGAGATGACGGAAGAGCGGCTCGTCGTCCTTCAACTCTAGGGTTGGGTCGGATGGCGAGACGTGGACGTACCGCCGGCTCGGAAGGGGTCGCTGTGACCGGGCACACCTACGTCGCTCCGCCCGCACGGGAGCTGAAGCGAGAGCGCAAAGCGCTCCTTCAGGTGCGCGAGGAGCGCCTTCGCGACCTGGGCGGGCTCGCCCTGGAGATGTACAAGCGTGACCGCTTCAGCGCGGGGCTCGTCGTCGAGCGGTGTGCGGAGCTCGTCGCCATCGAGGCACGCGTGCAGGAGATCGACGCTCTCCTCGACGGTACCGCGCAGCTCCGGCGAGGCGGAGGTGGAGCGGTCTGCATCTGCGGTGCACCACTGTTTCTCGGAGCACACTTCTGCTCGACGTGCGGACGTCCGGTCGGCGGTGGCCCCAGCCCACAGGCCTCCGACGACGAGGCGGTCGAGTGACCGCATGCCCGCGCTGCGGTGAGCCGGCGACTCGCGGGCAGGAGTACTGCCTCGAGTGCGGGACACGACTTCCCGGATCGGGACCGGGCGGCGCGAGGGATCCGGGCTCGGGGTGGATCCTCCGCACGGCCGTCTCGTTCGTCGTCGCGTTGGTCGGCGCCGCCGTAGCCGTCGCCGCCACGGGTGGAAGCGAGGACCGGGCAGCAGTCGTGACTGCCACGGGCGGCTTTGCGACAGTCCCGGCCTCGAGCACTGTCCCGACCCCTTCCGAGACCGGGGGTCCAGGCGTCGTCGAGTGGCCAGCCGGGGAGGACGGCTGGACGATCGCGCTCGCTTCGCTCCCCCAGACGCGTGGACGCGGGGTCGCGGTCGCACGCACGAGAGAGGCCGGCAAGGCCGGGCTCCCCCAGGTCGGCATACTGGACTCCTCCCGCTATGCGAGCCTCCATCCGGGTTACTGGATCGTCTTCACGGGTATCTATGCATCGGAGGCGGAGGCGACGAGCGCACTGGAGCCCGCGCGGAGACACGTACGAACGGCGGCGGTTCGCCGAGTCGTTCCGTGAGCCGAGGCGTTGTCTGAAGCGCGTACACTCGTCTCCGACTTTGTAACAATCCCGAAAAGGCGCTACACTGCCCGAAGCGAAGCGTGCGCTTCGCCTCTTTTTCGCCCGGCGAGAGGGATCTAGGAGACACTCGACAGGCCCGTTGGAATACCACGCCGCACAACTGCGCTCGTGTATGTATCAGTACTCGCGAGCGATCTACCGCTCGATCAAGGATCTGATCGACCCCTACGCCAGCAAGGCGCTGCGGCTCGAGTACCGCCGGGCCGTGCTCGTCGAGTGCGAGCACACCATGGCACGCCTCGCCGAGGATCCTCACTACTTCGCTCGCCCGGACCGGACGCTCTTCGCCGACATTCGGCGCTACTTCCCGATCACGGCGCAGGCGCAGGTCGCGTGGTCGGTGCGCGAGGGCATCGGGGCCGCGACCGCGTTCATCGAGCAGCAGATCGAAGCAGGGCTTCTCGACGGTGGAGTAGCCCGCTGCCACGCCACGACCCGCAAGGGCAAGGCGTGCCAGCGAACGCCGCTTCCCGGCAGAGACTACTGCCCGTCCCACCAACACCTCGAGCACTCCGCCACCGTCGCCGCCTGATGCCGTTCGCCGGCATCTTCTCCCAGGCGGCGAGCTCCTCGGGGGTCCCAGGAAGTGCGTAGCGCTTCCTGGGGCTAAGACACCCTCCGCCGATCCCTGACGTCGCTCGCGACGTCAGGAACGCATCCGCCGGGCGAGCGGTAAGCTCGGGAAGATGTCGCACGATGCCGACAAGCTGATCCGCCAGCTCTCGCTGGTCGCTTTCCTCATGGCCGAGCGACGCTTGCTTACGGCGCGAGACGTGAAATCCAACGTCGAGGGGTACAGCGAGATGTCGGACGAGGCGTTCGCGCGCCGCTTCTACTCGGATCGTGCCGAGCTGACCGCGCTTGGCGTGCCACTCCAGTCACAGCGTGACGAGTTCACCGGGGAAGAGCTCTACACGCTGCGCTCAGAGCACTACTTCCTCGACCGGCTCGAGCTCGACAACGACGAGCTCGCCGCCCTTCAGACCGCGCTCTACTACTTGGAGGGGAAGTTCGCCTACGCTGAGCCGCTGCGCCTGGCGCTCCAGAACCTCGCACTCGGACGCTCCGGCTTCCCGGAGCCCCCCACCGAGACGGCCGAGCGCGTGCGAGTCAGCGCCCCCGACTATTCACCTGAGCTCGCAGGCCGCCTCTCGAAGCTCGAGTCCGCTATCTCGAAGCAGCGCACCGTGCGGTTCGGGTACTGGAGCCCGAGGCGCGCCCGGCCCGGCGAGCGCACGGTCAACCCGTACGCGCTGCGGCTCGACGACGGTAACTGGTACGTGATCGGGCACGACCTCGAGCGAAAGACCGCGCGCACGTTCAAGGTCTCGCGCATACGCGGTGACATTCGCTTCGCGACCCGGCGTGAGCGCGACTTCCGGATCCCGGCCGACTTCGACGTGGAGCAGCATCGCATCCCGCGCCCCTGGCAGATCGGAGAGCCCGTGGGCACGGCCCGGATCGCCGTCTCGGACGACACCGCGTGGTGGGTCGAGCGCACGTTGGCGGACGCGGGCACCGTCGAGGAGGGCGTCTTCGAGACGGCCTATGCGAACGTCGAGCTCCTCGCCGGGTGGGTGCTGCGCCAGAACGGTCGGGCGGTGCCGCTCGAGCCGGAGGAGCTGCTCAGGGCGGTAGCCGACGGGCTCTCGCGGCTCGGAGAGGCGCACAACGGCCCGGCGGCGGCGCCCGCGGGGCCGAAGCGATCGGATCCACGGCAGCCTCTCCCGGAGAGACCTACCGGACCAGTCGCGCCTGAGCGCTTCGGCGTGCTGCAGGCGCTCCTCGCCCAGTTGCTTGCCGCCTGCGGCGACGAGAGAGCTGCCGTCATGGACGCCGCCGAGCTGGCCGGCCGCTTCTCGATCCCTCTCGAGGAGCTACAGGAACACCTCTCGCTCCTCAATCTCGTCAACTTCGGCGGCGGCTGCTACGCGGTCTACGCCATGCACGACGGCGACGTCGTGCGTGTCGACAAGGAGCTCTATGGAGACGTGTTCCGCCGGCCCCCGAAGCTCACCCCGCTCGAGGCGCGGGCGATCCGGTTGGCGATCGAGTACGTCGGGCCCACGATCGCCGCCGATGCGCACACTCCGCTCAAGCGCGTCCGCAAGAAGCTCGAGGAGACCTTCGGCCGCTTCGACCTCGCAGGGACACCGGAACCTCGGGATACCTCTGACGAGGAGGTGCTCGTCAAGGTGCTCAGCGAGGCCGCCGAGAAGCGGATCGTCGTCGAGCTCGAGTACCTGAAGGAGGGCAACGAGAGCCCCTCCCTACGCCGCGTCGAGCCGTACACGATCGAGCGTGAGCTGCCTGTTTGGCGCGTTCACACGTGGGACCGCACGGTGGACGGCGCCCGCACGTTCCGACTCGATCGGATGCGGTCCGCGCGGCTCACAGACGAGCGATTCGAGCCACGCGACGGGTTCGATCCGTCGTATCTTCGGAACCCACGGGTGGCGCGACTGCTGCACTCGCCTGCCGTGGCCCGGTGGAAGCTCGAGCGCGGCGCGCGGCCGCTGACAGACGGCTCCGCGATCGCCGACATTCCGTACAAGACCGAGGAGTGGCTGCTCTCCGAGGTCCTCGCCGACCGAGGCGAGACCACGGTTCTCGAACCGCAGCGGCTGCGTGACGTCGTCGCGAAGCGGGTGCGGCGTCTCCAGCGCGAGTTCGGGCGAGTCCCGACTCGACGCTGATCTTCGCGGAACTGCGCCAGAAGCGCGCCGAGTTCCGCCTGGCCGTTGCCGAGGCTACTGGCGTGACGCTAACGTTGTCGCATTAGACAACCAAGGAGCGTCGAATGAACACGTTGCCGACCGGCTCCACCAGGAGGCTCGCCGGAATCCTCGCCGTGCTCGCCGGAGCAATCGCTGGCTCGACCGCGGTCGTGGTCGCCGGCTCGGCAATTGCGCAACGCGCTGTCGCGGCGGAGAACGTGCTACTCGAGGTGACGCATCTGCCGCCGCTACTGACCGTCCCGGGAGAGCAGGTCGAGTTGCGTTACGACGCGTACTGCGCCGCTTCGGGCTCCGAGGAAGACGGGCGTTCCTGTGACGTCACCGGGTCGGTCTTCCTTCGCACCGGCGAAAGCGGCTCGTTCCGCGAGATCTCCTTGACGCGAGCTCGTATGCCTGGAGGTGGAGCCCTCGTCGCTCAGCTTCCGGAGGCGGTCTCGTCCTCTCGGGACGGCTTCACGTACTACGCCGTCTTCCAAGCGAGCCCGGGTGGTGAGACGCTGATCCTGCCGGCCGGTGGAGCTTCTGCGCCGCAGCGAAGCCTCCCGCTCGACCGAGCCGTGGAGGTGGACCTCGGTAGCCACGTCTTCGGAACCGGTCGTCGGGCAGACGAGCGCGTCGCCGAGGCCGCGTGGGGTCAGGGTCCCGGTGACGTGGGCCTCGAGCAGGGACGAAACCTCCCACCGATCGGCGGCTCGGCGCTCGACGTCGACGCCAGTGGAACCGTTCTCGTTCTCGACCATGCCCATCGGCGTGTGCTCCGGTGGCGGAGGGGCGCGCGAGCTCCTGTCCAAGTCCCCGTCGCCATCACGGGAACGCTCGCAGACATGTCGCTGGCTCCGGACGGAACCATCTACATCCTGGAGTCAGCGGGCCGCCTCGGCCGGGCACCACTCGTGCGGCGGTTCGACTCCGACGGCCGTGAGCTCGAAGCTACCGAGATCGCCGAGCGCACCCCGTCCCAGATCCGCATGGGGCCTGACGGTCCCGTCATCCTCCAGCAGCCGTCGGGTCAATGGATGCCGCTCACGAGCGGCGGGGCCTTGCTCGACCCTCAGACCCAACGGGAGCAGGGGCGCGCGGGACGCCCGCTTCGCGGAGGCGGCGAGGTGATCGTGCTGCGCCACGGCAACGAGATCCGCCTCGCCCTCGTCGGAGCCGACGGCGTCCGCCGGTCGTGGCGTGTGACGAGCGCGACCGCCCTGGCCGAGGTGCAGCTCGCGGAGCCGCTCGGACGTCGTCTGGTCGTGGTCGTACGCGTGTACACGGACACCGCCGACGAGTTCGTCGCGCTCGTGCTCGACCACGAGGGGGTCGCGCGGAGCATCACGCTGAAGTCCGCAGACTGGGCCGAGACCGCTCCGCTCAGTCGTTTTCGCCTCGCCGGTTCGTCCCTCTATCAGCTCGGATCGACGCCCGCGGGCCTGTTCGTCGACCGCTTCGACCTGGAGGTGCGGTGATGTACGGAACTCGTGGCTCTCTCGTCGGGTTCGTGGTGGCGTTCTGCCTGGCGACCGCCGGGACAGCCGGCGCGTACCACACGCGCTTTGTCGCCGACAACTGCAACTACGCAGCTCCCACGCCAACGTCGTACATCACGCGCGACGGCTCGGCGACTGTCGCCCTCCGGGCTCGCTACGAGGGCTACCAGTGGGGCGGCGGCTGCTGGAACGACAACGACCGCGACGACTCCCCGAACGATCCCACGAGCGACCCGGGAACGGGAGGCGAGGGCGGTGACTGCTCCGGCTTCACGTTCAAGGTGTGGCGCGAGTCGCTCACGGAGAGCGACGCAGGCTTCTACCAGTGGGGGATGCTGCGAAACGTGCACGGGCCGTACACGGCTTCGCGTTTCAAGTACGGCCACGGGGCACCCAACATCACCTCGTCCAAGTCGGGCCTGCTCAAGATGGACGCCCTGGCAAGCGAGAACCACATCGGGATGATCTACGCGCCGAACGCAGACGGAACCGACCAGATCATCGAGGCGAAGGGCGAGGCGTACGGAACGAGCATCTGGACCCGGACGTACCGCGGGGACTCGAGCTACAGCGGCGTCCGCCGAACCGGCTGGAGCTCCTGAGCCGCGGCGGAGAAAGCGCCTGGCGCCGCGCATCGCACTTCTCGTCACTGCGATCGCCGTTCTCGCTCCCGCCTGCAGCGGGGCCGAGGACAAGACCCCGGAAGCGCTCATGGACGGCTCGCCGGTCGAGGAGATCACGGTCGACCTCGAGGGCGTTGACGGATCCGTCGTTCTCACGAGGGCCCGCGTCGTGCCCGCTACCAACGCCATGTGGGCCGGGCGCTCGGCGCCGTGCCTGCAGGCGAGAGACAGCGGTGTGCAGCCGGACGGCTCGTCGATCGAGCGGGTCGGCGTCAGCACGGAGAGTGTCACGTTCCGCGAGGCTTCGGGTCGAGGCGTCGTCGCGTGCGACGACAGCCTCGGCCCGCGTGAAGCCAACCGTCGTTGGTGTGGGAGCGCGTACGGGCGACTCTACGACGGGCGACTACGAGACCCACGCCTCGATATCGGGTGCGCGACGCAGGATGGAACGCCGATCGGCTTCGTCTGGGTCGAGCCGGCGGCCAAGGCTCGCTACCTGGCGGTCGAGCAACCGAAGTACGTCGAGGTGTACGAGGTCGTGGACGACGTGCCGGTGCGCGTGGCGACGATCGCCGGCGTGGACATCGAGAAGTCGCGCGCATCCTTCGATCTGTCCGAGCACTCAGCGGACGGCCGACTGATCCGGAAGTACCGGCTCGAAGCCGCTGTCGCCGGCTAGCGGACCGGAAGCGCGATCGTGAACGTTGCGCCCTCGCCGGCCTCGGACGCGACGGTGAGTGTGCCGCCGTGCGCCTCCGCAATCGCTCGCGCCACGGCGAGCCCCAGACCAGAGCCCGGGCGGCGCGAGTCGAGGCGCACGCCTGCAGCGAAGATCCGATCCTGCTCGGCGGTCGGCACTCCCACGCCGGTATCCGAGACCGCGAGAAGGACTTCGCCTCCTTCCGACGTGGCACTCACAGTCACCTCTCCCTCCGAGCCCGAGTGGGTCAACGCGTTCGACACAAGGTTGTCGAGCGCCTGTCGCAGTCGTAGCGGATCGCCGTCGACGAGCGGCAGGTCGGGCGCGACGCGGGCTTCCACACGCGTACCACCGAGGCCTGCGGCAAAGGCGGCCGCCCGGACCAGCGCGCCGGTATCGACCTTCTCGATCCGAACCGAGGCTGTGGCGGCGTCCGCGACGACCCGCTCGATACCCCGGCATGCGGCGATCGCGAGGCGAGCGAGCTCCCGGCGCACCGAGCCCTCGAGGTTCGCGTCTGCAAACGTCTCGGCGATCGCCGAGAGCGCAGCTACGGGACTGCGCACCTCGTGCACGAGGACTGCCATGCGGTCGTTGTCGATGCCGGGCGTCAAGCGACTCGCTCCCTGATCCTGCCCCGCGCCCAGTCCGCGGACTCACGGAGCATGGGGTCCTCGTCCGCTGTGTAGCGCTCGATGCTCGGCATCAGCTCGGCCGTACCCACGTTGCCGGCGGCGATCAACGCGTTTCGTCGCAACCAGCGCACGTCGTTTCTCGGAACGTAGAGGCGATCGAGCTCGGCCATGAGATCCTCGCCGCTCCGCTCCAGCCACTCCCGCAGGGACACGACGGGCGTCGCTCCACTGGGAAGCGGGTCGGCCCGGCGCCGTTTCTCGACGCCTCGGTTCCAGGGGCACACCTCCTGACAGATGTCGCAGCCGTAGACGGCGTCGCGAAGCTCTGGACGATGCTCCTCGGGAATCACCGAAGGAGCCTGCGTCCAGTACGAGAGGCACTTCGTCGCATCGAGCACTCCCGGCTCGTCGAGCGCTCCCGTGGGGCACGCATCGATGCAGAGACGACAGGAGCCGCAGTCGAGCTCGAGGACGGGCGAAGGCTCGATCTCCACGTCGGTGACGAGCGTCCCCAGGACGACCCACGATCCGTGGCGGCGAGTGATGGCCATCGTGTTCTTGCCGTAGAACGCGATCCCGGCGCGAACCGCCGCTTCGCGATCGACGTGATCGCTCTCGTCGACGAGTACGCGATACGAGCCACCCAGTCTTCGGCCGAGCGTCTCGAGTCGATCACGGAGCACGGAGTACTCGTCGCGCCAGGCGTAGCGCGGAAGACGGCCCTCGTCCCTGCCGGGGTCCGGTGCCGGCGCGAAGTAACACAGCGCCGCTGCGACGACCGACCGCGCTTCGTCGAGAAGACGCTCGGGATGGCACGAGACCTCGGGCCGCGCCATGGTGAAGCGCATGTCCGCGAAGAGCCCCCGCTCTCTACGCTCGCGGATGTGCCGCTCCGTCTCGTCGTACGGTACGACGCGCGCCGCCCCGACCACGTCCAGCCCGAGATCCGCGGCCAAATTACTCAGCTCAGGGCCGGTCATGCGAGGATTCTGCCTCGTGAAGGCCGTTCGTATACACGAGGACGGGGGGCCGGAGGTCCTTCGGTACGAGGACGTCGCCGATCCCGAGCCGGGTCCCGGCGAGGTTCTCGTGTCCTTGAAGGCCGCGGGGCTGAATCACCTCGATGTCTGGGTGCGGAAGGGGTTCCCGTCTGCGCCGAAGCCGCGCATCCTCGGTGCTGACGGCGCCGGGCTGGTCGCAGCGTTGGGTGAGAGTGCTCACGGGTTCGCGATCGGAGATCGCGTCGTCGTGAACCCCGGAATCGTCCACGACGGCCGCATCACGGTCATCGGCGAGCACACGGACGGGACGTACTGCGAGCTGAAGGCGATCCCGGCCGGCCAGCTCTACCCGCTCGCGGACTCCCTCTCGTTCGAAGAGGGCGCGGCGTTCCCGCTCACCTTCGAGACCGCGTACCGCATGCTCGTGACCAAGGCAGCCGTCCGCGAGGACGAGTGGGTGCTCATCTGGGGAATCGGCGGCGGGGTCGCCCTCGCCGCGTTCGAGCTCTGCCGAGCACTCGGTGCGCGGACGATCGTTACCTCTTCCAGCCGCGACAAGCTCGAGCGCGCCCGCAGCCTCGGCGCAGACGTCGTGGTGAGCCACGCAGACGACGACGTCGTCCAGGTGGTGAAGGAGGCGACCGACGGTCGAGGTGCAGACATCGTGGTCGAGACGGTCGGGGAAGCGACCTGGGAGCGCTCCCTTGCAGCAGCCGCCCAGGACGGCCGCGTGGTCGTGTGCGGCGCGACGTCCGGGCACAGTCCCCCCGCCCGGCTGTACCGGCTCTGGTGGAAGCAGCTGGTGGTCTACGGCTCCACGATGGGCATGCCGTCGGACTTCGAGGGCGCCTATGAGCTCATCCGCGCAGGCCGCGCACGCGTCCACGTCGACAGTGTCTACCCGCTCGCCGAGGCGGCGAGGGCGCACGAGCGCCTCGAGTCGGGCGCGCAGTTCGGCAAGGTCGTCCTGCGGATTCCCGCATAGCCGCCCACCTGAGCAGCGGGCGCTTGACGAACAGACCGAGGTTTGCCATCTTTCCGCGTTCACTCGAGTCCGAGGTGGCTGTGGTTCAAGGGCGCCCGGCACGCTGGTCGCCGATCAGCGGAATCGTCTTCGCCGTTCTCTACGTCATCGCCGGTGTGCTCTTCATGTCCGCCCCGGCTCCCAGCGCCTCGAACGACGCGATCCTCTCGTACTACGCGGACGGCGGCGGCCAGCGGAAGTTCGCGATCGCGTTCCTCCTCACCACCGTCGCAGCTCCCTTCTTCCGGCGGCACCTTCGTGGCGGTCGCCTTCGTCGGAACGGCCCTCCCTCAGTTCGTACCGGACGCCGCCAACAACGACCCCGACCAGTTCAGCCTCGATCCGGACATCGCACCCCTGTTGACCAACGCCGCCTACACGCTCAATCCCGAGCTCGCAGTACCGCTTGCCGCCCCGCTCGTCCTCGCCGCGTCGCTGGTCTTCCTCCGCAGCGGGCTCTTGCCTCGGTGGGTCGGCTGGGCCGGTCTCGTCGTGACCCTCGTCTCCTTCGCGGGATTTCCTCTTCGGCCCAGCGTTCTTGTTCGCATGGATCCTGCTCGTCGCCGTCTACCTCCTTCGGCGACCACCATCGGCGAGTACGAGCTCCTAGCCGAAGCCGAGGATGAACTTCGCGTCGTCCGACATGCGGTCGGGCGTCCACGGCGGGTCGAACGTCAGCTCGGCCTCCACCTCCGCGACCCCGGGTACGCCCCGCGCGGCGTCGACGATGCCCTCCGCGATCATCGCTCCTGCAGGGCACCCCATCGAGGTCAGGCTGAAGAGGACCTTCACGTTCGGACCATCGACCTCCACGTCGTACATGAGTCCGAGCTCCACGATGTCCATTCCGAGCTCGGGATCCTCGACACCGTGTAGAGCCTCGACGACGTCCTCACGCGCGACCATGGCACCAAGTGTAGAGACGAGGGGTCTAGACAGCAGCGACGAGCTGGTCGGCGCGTCGCAGTACGAGATCGAGGACGTCGCCGATCGCATGATCGAGCGAATCGTTTCTGATCACGGGAACGTCGTGCCGCCGAGCGCGCTCGATGAGGTAGTCCTGGATCTCCCGGATCTGGGGCAGCGAGTCCAGGTACTTCTCAAGCGGCCGGAGGCCCTCGGTCGCCTGGTCGCGCACCCAGAAGTGACTTCGGTGCAGGTTCTCGTCCTCGATTGCCACGACGCACTGGACGACGAACGCGCCGGGATAGTCGGTGCCAACCATCCCGGGAACGAGATGGACGCCTTCGAGGACCGTCGACCAGCGCTCCGTGGCCGCACGTTCGAGTGCCGCGTGCACACCGACGAGGACATTCCTTGTCTGGTCGAGAAAGCCGAGGATCGCCGCGTCGCCCGATTCCTCCTCCTCGGCTTTGGTCAGGGCGAGCCGAGCCTCGAAGCTGGAGAAGTGCACAGACGGCATGAACTCCTCCGAGAAGAACGCCCTCATCGTCTGCCGGATGAAGTCCGTCGACGTGACGCGCGTGATCCCGAGCCGGTGCGCAGCCTCGGTCGCGATCGTCGACTTCCCCGTCCCGGTCGCGCCACCGACGAGGAGAAGGAGCGGTTCCTCCAGTCGCTGCAGGGCGTCGAGTCTCCGCAAGCGACGGACTGTCTTGGCCGCCTCCTCGTCGCCGATGACCTCCGCGGCGAGCTCGCCGAGGCGATCCAGGTCGAGTGAGACCGCGCCCCGCTCAGCGAGGTCGCGGTCGGCTCGACGCGCGATCAGGTAGGAGCGCTCGGGGTCGAGGCCGGTGACGACGAGCGCGCGGGCCATGAGCCCCTTCGAAAACGGAACCTCGTCGCCGAGAGGTAGCGGAATCGTGTACCGACGTTCCCTCACGGTGCGAATTTGGCCACGTCGAGGAGCGTTTCGTCAAGGTCCTCTTCGCCAACGACGGGGACGAGGTCATTCGCTGCGAGCACGATGTCGGCACCCTTCACGAGCAACACCGTCTCCGCGACGACGTCGACCGCGGCCGCCTTGAGCTCGATCAGGAAGACCTCGGCCTCGACCACCGTGAGCTCGGCCCGGAGGGCCTCTCGGTCGGCGAGGTTGCCCGACACGTGCACCACCTTCGCTCCGTAGACGTCGGCGAGGTGTGCCGCCAGCGGTGCGTGCGCTGCCTCGGGCGCGGTGCAGAAGTACGCAACCGACCTCCCGCTGAGGTCGACCGTGGGTCGAGGTCGAAGGACCGTGGAGACAACGGGCACATCACGTCGCACAACGGCCTGCACGGCGCGACGCACGTGCTCCCAGCCCGACCCCGGCTCCGCCATGGTCACCACGACCAGGTCGGCGAGAAGGAGGCGGTACGTGTTCAGATAGCCGGCGGCAACGGCCGGATCCTGGTGGCCACCCACGACGACGATCGTGCGGTCGGCGGCGATCGGCGGGAGCGCGGCGCCGCTCCCATCGAACACGACCAAGTCGGGAGAGAGAGCAGCTGCCGTCTGCGCTCCGGCTGCAACGTTGGACGTGACGACACCGCCGGCCAGCCCTCCGCCGCAACGCCGGCAACCGACGGTCTCGACACCGGCCAGAGCCGCCGTCTCGAGATGATCGGACGCCGCATGGCGACCCGATCGAGAGAGCTCGACGAGAGCCTCGACAGTCGGTGGGATCGTCACGACCTCGGGCTCCGCCGGGCCCCCGCGGCCCATCGCCACGACGACGACGCGCCGTTCCTTCGCTATCAGGCGCGCAAGATGTCCGGTCACCGCCGTCTTCCCGACGCGCTTCCCCGTGCCGATGACGGAGATGGAAGGCAGCTCGAAGGACAGCCGCTCGGGTGGATCGAGACGGAAGTCCGCGCCCACGTAGGGCAGGCCGTGTGCCAGCACTCGGCTCGCAAGCGCAAACCGTTCGACGGGTCCAAGCACGGGCTCATCGGAGAGGTCGATCACGATCTCGGGGTCGTAGGCCACAAGAGCAGCGTCGACGTCGTCGACTACCGGAACGCCGTACTCCTCACCGCCCCTGAGCTTCTCCGTTCCGCCGACGAGAACTGCGGCGACGACCTCGTACGGAAGCTCGGCGAGCGCGTCCCGCACGACGGGGGCGTAGTGCTCGCCGTCGACGATTGCGAGGGCTCTCAAGTTCGCGCGGTGACCTCGTCCTCGATCGCGCCGGTGAACTTCGCATACTCGAGCGTGTCGAGCGAGAACGAGACGAGCCGCACCTGACCGTGGAACGGGTGGCGCCGCCAGATCTCCACCTTGCGGTCTGCGATCTCGATGACGTTGTAACAGGGCCTCGTGTTGCCGCGCAGGCGGAGCGAAGAGACCGTGCCCGCATTGACGACGAAGAGGTCCTCGAGGCGCCATACGTACGGCACGTGCTTGTGGCCGGAGAGCACGAGCCGGACGCCGGCACGCTGCAGGCACTCGATCGCGTCGCCCGCGTCGTAGACGACGTTTCGCTCACGGCCCGTTCCCGGAACCGGCAGGAGGTGGTGGTGCAACACGAAGATCTTCAGATCTGAGGGCTCCTCCGCGAACTGCTCCTCGATCCACCGATAGCGGCCGCGTCCGATCTGGCCATGGTCGAGGTCGGGCTCACTCGAGTCGACGGCGACGATCGCCACACCGCGCTTGCGCAGCACGGAGTTCCGCTCCCCGAACATCTCCTCGAAGTGGACATACCCGACGTTGCGCGAGTCGTGGTTCCCCGGCACGACGACGAGCGAGTCGCAGTCGATGCGGTCGATGTACTCGCGTGCGGTCAGGTACTCGTGGCGAAAGCCGAATGTCGTCAGGTCGCCCGAGCAGACGACGACGTCGGGCCGGAGCTCGTTGATCTCTCCGATCGCCCGCTCGAGCAGGCTGGCCTCGAAGTACGGCCCCCCGCAGTGCAGATCTGAGAGGTGCGCGATCCGGAAAACGTCGCCGGGCCCGGCCATGTCGACAGTCTACGGCGCAGCGGGGCCGTCCGAGGCCACTGCTACCCTGGCTCAGGTGCGGGTGGAAAGCCCCGTTTTCCAGGCATATTGTGGAGCAGAGCCCCCGCGATTCGCGAATCGGGTCGAGGTCGAGTGCGCCAAGATCCTCGACTACTACGGGGTACCCTGGGACTACGAGCCGCACTCGTTCGTTCTCGAGCGCGACGCGGAGGGACGCGTCGTGAGCGCGTTCACCCCGGACTTCTACCTCCCCGAGCAGAATCTCTTCATCGAGGTGACGGTCATGAAGCAGTCGCTCGTGACGCGCAAGAACAGGAAGCTCCGCGAGGTCCAGCGGCTGTATCCGCACGTCCGGGTCAAGCTCTTCTACCGGCGCGACATCGAGCGCCTCGCGCAGCGATACCGGCTGCAGCTGGCTTCGTAGTGGCCTCGCAGCAGCGATCCGAGAGCGGCGCTGTCGGCGCCGTCTATCTGACGCGCGCGGAGATCGCAGCCCGCGTCGGAGAGCTCGGTGTCGAGATCGCCCGCGACTATGCCGATCTCGATCCGATCCTGATCGCGCCGCTCAAGTCGAGCGTCGTGTTCCTCGCGGATCTGACGCGGGCGTTGCGGGTACCGCACACACTCGATGTAATCGAACTCGCTCCCTACACCGGTGGACGGGACGGCGGAGTGCGCCTGCTCAAGGACGTCGACACTCAGCTCGAGGGTCGGCATGTGCTCATCGTCGAGGACGTCGTCGACACGGGTCTGACGCTTCACTTCCTCTGCAGAACGCTCGGCCTTCGAAACCCGGCGAGCCTCGCAGCGGTGGCTCTCCTCGACCGCCCGTATCGCCGACTCGTCGACGAGCTTCCGCTCCTCTATGTCGGCTTCAGCGTTCCCGACGAGCTCTTCGCCGGCTACGGTCTCGGCCTGGAGGAGCGTTGGCGCGCTATTCCGGACCTGCACGTCGTCGTTCCCGTGGCGCTGCCGCAAGCGGCAACCGAAGCCGCCTGACTCCGCGCCCTAGACGTAGAGGAGCGGATCGACGGCGACGCCGTTGACGCGGACCTCGAAGTGGAGGTGGGGTCCCGACGAGTTCCCGGTCGACCCGACGAGCGCGACGGTTTCGCCCTGGGCGACCTGCTGCCCGAGGCTGACGAGGATCGCCGAGGCATGCGCGTACGCGGTCGCGAGCCCATTGCCGTGATCGATCACCACGAGATTCCCGTATCCCCCCAGCCAGCCTGCGTGGATGACGGTGCCGGAGGCCGCGGCCCGAATCGGCGTGCCGGAAGATGCGGTGATGTCGATCCCTTCGTGCATTCGTCCCCAGCGCATGCCGAATCCGCTCACGACGACGCCGTCCACCGGCCAGATGAGACCCGCGGCGGACGGGGCTCCCGTGCCGGTCGAGCCTGCTCCCGCCTGCGAATCCCGGATCGTCGCGGCCAGAGCTGCGCTCTGAGCAGCCAAGGCTTCGACCTCCGCGAGGTACTCCTCCCGCGTCTCACGCGAGCCCGCCAGGGCGCTCTGCTTGAGTTGCCGAGCCGCTGCCAGCGTGTCGCGGTTCGAGGCCAACTCGTCGCGAGCGGTCCGAGCCTCGTCCGTCCTGGCCGAGATCACCGAGACCGTGGCCGCTGCGAGCCGCCTCGTACTGGCGGTGGCTTGCCGCTCGGCGGCCGCTCGCCGCTTTGCCGTCTCCACCTGGCCGGCGATCCGTTGATCTTGGGCGCCGATCCGGCTCAGGAACTCGTAGCTGTCGATCAGATCATCGAAGCTCGACGCCGAGACGAGGAACGACAGCACGTCCGGCGGCTCCGCGATGTAGATGGCGCGAACCCGGGCTTCGAGGATGGCGACGGCGCGCTCGTACTCGGCCTGGAGCCGTTCGAGACGGAGCGTCTGCCTCTCGAGTAGTGCCGTCAGGCGCTCGAGGCGATCCTGCTCAGTCGCGAGCTCCGCTTCCAGGACGTCGAGGCTCGACTGCACCTCGTCCACCGCCGCCTGGGCCGCACCGAGCTCTGACACGACGGCCGACAACTGTGAAGTGAGAACGCCCTCTTGCTGCTTCGAGGCCGCGATCTCGGCTTGGAGCGCGGCGATCCTCGCATCGACCGCCGCTTTCTGATCGCCGATGTCGTCTCCCGCCGCCGGCGCCGAGAAGACGAGAGCAAGAGCAAGCCCGACGATGGGCAGAGACCGTCGGCCCATTGCTCTAGGTTCGCCCGCCCGCCGGACGTCCCTCCCCGCCCCCGCCCTGCAGCAGCTCGGGCTCATCTCGCTGGACAGCTTGGAGCGCAGTCGCAACTTCACGCCGAAGCGGGCCAACCTGCTCTCGATAGTCCTCATCTGAGATCGTTCCGGTCCTGTGATCGAACTCGAGCTCCTTGAGCGCTGCGAGCGCCCGATCGCGGGCCTCGAGAAGCTCGAGTCGGCGTCGTTCGCCTTCGTCGAGCTCATCGAGGGTATCGGACACCGGGTCCGGCTCCCTGAGAAACGGCAGCGCGACGGCGACGACACAGCCGACAGCGAGGGCCGCGGCAAGCACCAGTGCGATCGTCAACGGGTCGCGGGGACGCCGACCTCGCTGACACGCGAGACGAGCCTCCGCTGCTCGCGCCGGTCGGGCCAGAGCGTGACGACCGAGCCGAGGAGGAACACGAGCCCGGCAAGCCAGATCAGGTTGACGAGCGGCTTGACGAAGACGCGGAAGTACACGCTTCCGTCCGGATCGATCTGCTCGGCGATGACGAAGAGATCCTCGCCCGTCAGCTTGTCGCTTCGGATCCCGACCTCGTTCGAGACCTGCTGCTCGATCGTGTACGCGTTCTTCCCCGCCTCCAGGGTTCCGAGATCCCGGTCACCGCGACTGACCGCGAGCGTCGCTCGGATCTCCGTCGCGTTCGGAGCCAATCGCTCGTCGAGCGACTCGTAGACGAGCGTGTAGCCGCCGATCTCCAACGACTGCCCTCGTGCCAGCTTCGCCTCGGTCACCGAGTCGAACGCGCTCGATCCCGCGACTCCGATCGCCAACAGGACGATCGAGGCATGGACGACGTACCCGCCGTAGCGGCGCCGATTGCGGGCGATGAGCGACGAGAACGCGCCCAGCCACGACTCTGCCCCGAGCGCCCTGCGGGCGCGTGTGCCGCGGGCAAACTCCATGACGATCGTCGCGGCGACGAATGCGGAGAAGGTGTACGCGATGAGCCCCGGCAGCGATCTCCCCGCACCGAGTGCGAGCAGGACCGCTCCCGTAGCGACGGCGACCCCCGTCGGCCAGCGGAACGTCGTGAGCAGACTGCGGAGCGAAGCTCTCCGCCACGCGATGAGGGGGCCGATCCCCATGAGCAGAAGCAACGGGAGCCCGAACACCCTCAGGAAGAAGTCGTAGTAGGAGCGCCCCAGCACCACGGCCTCGCCGCGCACGAGCTCGGACAGCATCGGGTACACGACACCCCAGAGAATCGCGAGGCAGAGCGCCAGCAAGAGGAGGTTGTTGTAGAGGAACGCCGCCTCGCGCGAGATCGGAGATTCGAGCTTCGTCGCCGAGCGGAGTAGCGGGAGTCGCCAGAAGACGAATGCGAGCGAGACGGCCATCGTCAAGCCGATGAAGGCCAGGAACCAGGGCCCGATCGCGCTCTGCGTGAAGGAGTGGATCGAGTTGAGGATCCCCGATCGCGTGAGGAATGTCCCGAACAGGGCGAGCGAGAAGGCGAGGAGGACGAGGAGGACGTTCCAGACCTTCAACATCCCCCGCTTCTCCTGAATCATCACCGAGTGCAGGAACGCGGTCGCGGCGAGCCACGGCATCAGGGCCGCGTTCTCGACCGGGTCCCACGCGAAGTACCCGCCCCACCCCACTTCGACGTAGGCCCAGTGCGCGCCGAGGAGCTGGCCGATTCCAAGCGCCGCCCACGCGAAAAGCGTCCAGCGGCGACTCGCGACGAGCCACCGTTCGTCGACCCGGCCCGAGAGGAGCGCGCCGAGCGCGAAGGCGAACGGAACGGTCAAGCCGACGTAGCCGAGGTAGAGGAAGATCGGGTGCGCGAGCATGTACGGGTTCTGGAGGCTCGGGGTCATCCCCGCGCCGTCCGGGGGAGCCGCCTGCGTAGCGAACGGGCTTGCGACTGCGACGACGAGGAACGAGAAGAACACCGCAACCGCGGCGAAGACGGGCACAACCCAGACGATGAGGTCGCGCGCCCACCCCCGGTTCAGTCGGACCGCGGCGGCGCCGAACCCCGTGAGGATGAGCAGCCAGAGCAGCAGCGATCCTTCCTGGCCGCCCCAGAACGCCGAGATCGTGTACGCCGTCGGGAGGGCCTCGCTCGTGGTTCGTGCGACGTACGTGAACGAGAAGTCGTGCCGTAGCAGTGCTGCGAGCAGCACTGCGGAGGCGACGACCGTTGTGAAGAAGGCCGCCACGAGCGCGTTCTGCGCCGACTGGGCAAGGCGGCGGCGGCCCAGCCGCGCGGCAGCCGCACCAGCGACCAGCGCATAGACGGACAGACCGAGGGTGACTACGAGCGCGGCGCGACCCAGCTCGGGCATGGACCTCCCGTCAGGCGGGGTCGCCGCTCTGCTTCGGTGCGTACTTCGACGGGCACTTCGTGATCATCGAGCCGGGATCGGCGACGAACGTGCCGTTCCGGAGCTGCCCGTCGACGACGATGTGCCGTCCGACCTTGAAGAGATCGGGCACGGAGCCTGCGTAACGCACCGCGACGGCCGTCTGCGCCTTACCTCCGATGTCCTTGAGCTTGAAGCGAAGTCCGCCGGCGTGGGCATCGCCCACGACAGGGCCGACCACGAGTCCCGCGAGTTGCACCTTCCCCGTTCGACCGGCGAGCTCGCTCGGAGCGATCGACGGATTGCCGCCCCCGGCGATCGAGGTGTACAGGAGGAACACGGCCAGGACCGCAGCCACCGAGAGCGCGATCACGAGCCGCGCGGGACTCGCTTTCCGTGCCACGGTCGACAGTCTAGATGAGTGATGCCATGGGATCGCCTTCTCCGGGGCGTGAGCTGGCCGCTCGGGGGCGCGACGGTAGAGCGGCGGCGATGCTGGACGCCTCGGTGCCGCTCTTCCGTCGCGAAGCGCACGCCCGGCGGAAGCGGCCCCGACACGCCAGATCGCGCATCCGGACGCGCGAGATCGTGGCATCACTCATCTGGCCCTGCGAGCGGGAAAACCTGGTGAACAAGCGCTTACGCCGCGTCGCGCTCGGGCACGCGGCGATCGGGCATGCGGTATCCGTGCTCCACGCAGAGCAAGCCGGGCGACTCCTCGGTCAGCGCGTCGCAGTAGCCCTTGCCGTACGCGGCCCGGATGAACGCGGCCACGACCTCCAGGCTCCAGTCGGACACGTCCAGGGCCTCGCGCCAAAGATCCGAGAGTCGAAGGTCGATGTCGAGCTCGAGGAGATCGATGCGGGTCGGAGCATTGGCCACGCTTCGAGCGTACGGACCCGATCGGACGGAGTCCGGCCCCTCGCGGCGAGCGGTCTAGGCGTCCTCGGCCCGGACCGTGAAGGGCAGCGTCCAGTCCTCGCGTGGCGTGCCGTCGATCGTCAAGCGCCACTCGTAACGACCGGGCTCGAGCGGCAACGGCGCCGAGTTCACGGCGACGGGGAAGTCGAGCGGCGTGCCCGGCTTCAGCCCGGGAGGCCGCCCCACCTCGAACTCGCCGCCGAACGCAACCACATGATCACCTTCCTCGTCAGCCTCGAACGCGACCGCGCCTCCGTCTGCGTCGAGGAGCTCGACGGAGAAGGAGTGCAGCGTGTTCGCCTGGTCCCATGGCACCTGGATCAGGAGCCCGATGCCGAAAGCCGACGGCTCGGGGCCGGTCTGCGACCAGCCGCCGCCGACGATGGTGAGCTTGCCGTCAGACACGACGGCGTAGTCCGCGAGGAGCATGGTCGCCTTCATCTCCGAGAGCCAATCACATCGGCGGTACTACGATGGCCCGATGTCGTCTCGCGTTCGCGTCGGCCCGGCCCGGCTGCCGTCGCGGGAGTCGCCCGAGCAGGCGATCGAGCTCCTCCGCGAGCGGGGCTACTCGGCGTGCGAGATCGACTTCGAGAGCGGCTTCTGGATGGACTACCCGTTCGCGGAGCGACTGGGCGAGCTCGCGCGCGAGAACGACCTCGCCCTGTCCGTGCACGCGCCACTCTTCGGCTTCATGGGCCACCTCGAGGCGAGCGGGCGCAAGTTCACCTCCGCCGTGGGCGCCCTCGACCGCAGCGCGGGGATCGCGGCCGCGAGCGGCGCGGAGCTCGTCGTCTTCCACCCCGGCTTCCTGCTCGGTCGGAGTCGAGAGGATGCGATCGACGCGGTCGTGGATCAGCTCGGCATGCTCCGCGAGCGGCTCGAGGCGAAGGATCGCGGCGTGACGTTCGGCGTCGAGGTCATGGGTCGCGTCCGCGACCTCGGCTCGGTCGACGACGTCGTGGAGATCTCCCGCCGCACCGGCTGGGTGCGCCCGGTGCTCGACTTCGCCCACATGCACGCGACGAGCGACGGTCAGTTCCTCGAGCCGGCGCCGTTCACCCAGGCGCTGGTCGCGGCAGACGACGTTCTCGAGCCGGGCGCACCGTTCCACATCCATTTCTCGGACATCGCCTTCGCGAATCGCAACGAGACGAAGCACTTGCCCTACGGCGAAGGGACGCTTCGCGTCGAGCCTCTTCGAGACGCTCTCGCGGGCTTCGAGCGCCCGGCGACGGTGATCTCCGAGTCGCCGGACGAGCGCTCGAATCAGGCGATCCGCTCGGTCCTCGTGTCCGACGAGGGAGTGAGCTCGGCGAGTCGCGCCTCGTAGGGCGCAGCGTCGTCGTCCCGCCCGCGGCCTCGCAGAAACGCCGCAAGACGCTCCAGTAGCTCGAGCTCCAAGACCGCGAATCCGTTTTCCGTGTGACCGAGCGCAGAGCGGTAGAGCTCTTCGGCCTCGTCGTCGCGGCCTTGCGCGGCACGCACGGCTGCGAGCGCCGCGAGCGCTGTGACTCTGAAGTGCGGGTCGTCCGGCCGCGTGCTGGCCTGTACCTCGAGGGCGAGGCGCTCGGCCTCCTCGATCTTGCCGGCGGCGGCGAGCGTCTCGGCGAGCGACGCCTGCAGGTCGGGGAGGATGCCGCGATCACCTCGGGCGACCATGATCCGAACGGCCTCGCGGAACAGCTTCTCCGCCCGCTTGTAGTCGTGACGACGCCAGGCGATCCCTCCCAGCCTGGCGAGCGCCGCAGCTTCGACCGGCTCGACGCCGAGCTCGGCGGCTGTCTGACGCACCTCTTCGTAGACGGTCTCGGCTGCGGCGAGCTCTCCCTTCACCGCCAGGAACCAGCCGTATGACAGCGTTGCGCCGACGCGAGCCCGGATGCTGCCGCTTTCCCCCGCGAGCTCCAGCGCCCGCGTGAGCAGGAGCTCGGCCTCGTCCAGCTCCAGGCGCACGATGTGCGTCTGCGCGAGTACGTGAGCGGCGATCGTCTGCAAGTCCTTCCGGCCGGCGTCCATTGCGAGCGCGTACGCCTGCTCCATGCTGCGGACGACCTCGTCCATGTCGCCGTGCCAACCGCCGATCGTCGCTCGAGCAGTGAGAGCGTCGAACTGCGCCACCGGATCCTTCTCCTTGGAGAGGATCGCCAGCGCCTCGTCGACCAGGGCCCTGGCCCCCACCGGGTCACCTTCTCGCTTCAGGGTCGCCTCGGCGAGCGCCGTCAGAGCCAGGGCCTCCACAACGGGCTCTTCCTGCTCACGGGCCTGATCGCGGACCTTCGCCATCTCGACCTCGAGTGCGGCGAAGTCCTGGAGCCTCCAGGCCGCCCGAGCGGCGATGTAGCGCGCGCTGAGGGTCGGACGAAGCTCGACTGCCCGTAGCGCGAGCGCCCGAGCGTTCGTATACGCCTCGCGCGCGATCGCTCGCTTGGCGGCCGTGACGAGGGCCTCGGCCGTCTCCTGCGCGAGCTCGTCCGGGGCTGCGCCTTCGAGCTCGGTGAGGAACTCGACGGCCTGGTCGAGGTGATAGGCGCGGATCTCGACGAGCTCTTCGCCAGTCCGCTCGGCCAGCCATTCGGCAAAGCGCGCGTGGTACTGAGCGCGGGAGAGCTTGGCCATGCCCGTGTAGGCGACCTCGCGGATGAGGAGGTGCTTGAAACGGTACGCCGTCTCGCCCGAGATCGACGAGCGCGGCTCGCGGAGAAGGAGCTCGCGCAGGAGAAGATCCTCGAGTAGCGCGTCGATCTCCTCGACGTCCGGAGCGAGATGTTCGAGGGCACCCCTCCAGAAGACCCGCCCGATCACCGACGCGCGCTGAAGGAGCGTCTTCCCCGCCGGCGCGAGATGGTCGATCCGGGCTGCAATCAGAGCCTGGAGGGTGTCGGGGACGCGATCCGTTGCACCGTTGCCGGATCCGCTCTCGACGAGCATACGGATCGTCTCCTCGACAAAGAGTGGATTGCCTTCGGTCCTCTCGAGCGCCTCCTTGGGGAGCGTCGGCGGCACCTCGCCCGATGCGCCGGCGAGCTGCGCGAGGAGCTTCTCGACGAGCAGCTCGCTCTCCTCGTCGGAGAGCGGCTCGAGCTCGATCGCCGTCGAACGGACGCGCCCTCCACCCCACCCCGGCCGCGTCTCGAGCAGCTCGGGGCGGGTGAGACAGACGATGAGGAGCGGCGCGCGCACGAAGTCCGCGAGATGCTCGATCAGATCGAGCAGCGGACCCTCGGCCCAGTGGATGTCCTCGAAGAGCAGGATCAACGGCTGGACGTCCGCGATGCCCTCCATCACCTCGCGTGCCGCCCAGGCGATCTCCTGTGGGCTGCGCTCGCCCTCCAGTGCCTCCATCAACCCGGCGGCGAGGCCGAGCACGTCTGCGACGGCGTCCTCTGCGCAGCACTCACGGAGCTTCTCGAACGCCTCCTCGAGGGGGTCGTCGTCCGAGATGCCCGCCGCCGCCTTGACCATCTCCGCGAGCGGCCAATACGTGACGCCTTCCCCGTACGGCAGGGCGCGACCGACGAGGCAGCTCGCGCGCTCGACGCCGTCGAGGAACTCGCGGGCGAGCCGGCTCTTCCCGATACCCGGCTCTCCGTAGATCGTGAAGAGATGCGCGCGGCGGTCCCGAAGCATCCGGGCGAACGTGTTCTCGAGGAGCTCGAGCTCAGCTTCCCGGCCCACGAGGGGAGCACGCGGCCCCAACGGTCGACCAGGACCCTCCAGCGCGTCGACCAGCCTCCACGCGCGAAGCGGCGCATCCATGCCCTTCAGCTCGAGCGGACCGGCGTCCTCGACAACCACGCTTCCGGCGGCCAGACGATACGCGGTCGGCCCGACGAGGATCTCCCCCGGTCTCGCCGCCTGCTGGAGTCGGGCGGCCAGGTTCACGGCCTCGCCGGTGGCGAACGTGGACTCGGCATCCTCCACGACGAGCTCGCCCGCCTCGATTCCGATCCGCGCCTGGAGGCCGAGCTCGACGACGGAGTCGCGCATGGCGAGAGCTGCGCGGGTGGCACGTTGCGCGTCGTCCTCGTGTGCCTGTGGGACGCCGAACGCGGCCAGGACCGCGTCTCCGGCGAACTTCTCGACGATCCCGCCGTGCTGGGCGACGCAGCGCGAGACGGTCTCGAAGAACTGGTTCACACGGCGCCGCACCACCTCGGGATCGGCGCCCGTGACGAGGCCGGTCGAGTCGACGATGTCGACGAACAGGACCGTTGCGAGCTTTCGCTCCATACCTAGAGTCTAGAAACGACACCAGGGGCTTCGAACATCCCGCCCCAAGAGGATGGCTAGCATCCCGTCGTGCTCGACCCCGGCGTGTTCAAGGCGTACGACGTACGCGGGCTCTACCCCTCGCAGCTCGACGAGGACGGCGCGTACCGCATCGGGAGGGCCTATGTCGAGCACTTCGAGCCGCGGACGATCGCCGTCGGACGCGACATGCGGCTGTCGTCACCGACGATGGCAGCGGCCGTGATCGAAGGAGCCGCCGACGGTGGCGCCGACGTCATCGACATCGGACTCGTCGGAACGGAGATGGTCTACTACGCGGTCGGAGAGCTCGAGCTCGAGGGCGGCATCTGCGTCACCGCCTCCCACAACCCGAAGGACTACACGGGGATGAAGATCGTTCGCCGTGGAGCGCTGCCCGTGGGCGGCGACTCCGGCCTCGCCGAGATTCGCGAGCGCGCGGCTCGCGAGCTCGGGCCGACGAAGCGGCGTGGCGAGGTGCACCACGAGGACGTCTGGCAGGGCTTCGTCTCGAAGGTGCTCTCCTTCGTCGACGCGGTAGCGATCAGCCCGCTCCGGGTCGTCGTCGACGCGGCCAACGGCATGGCGGGCGTGATGCTGCCACCCGTCCTCGACCGAATTCCGCGGCTCGAGGTCGTGCGCTGCTACTTCGAGCCCGATGGAAGCTTCCCGCACCACGAGCCGAACCCGCTACTCGCCGAGAACCGCGAGTACATCGTCGCGAGAACCCGCGAGGAGAGCGCAGACCTCGGCGTCGCGTTCGACGGCGACGCTGACCGCTGCTTCTTCGTCGACGACACGGGCGAGTTCGTCCCCGGCGATTTCGTGACCGCGCTCCTCGCCGAGGCCGTGCTCGAGAAGACCCCGGGCGAGAAGGTGATCTACGACGTCCGCGCCAGCCGCGCCGTGCCCGAGACGATCGAGCGCGCCGGCGGGATCCCCCTCGCCAGCCGGGTCGGACATGCGTTCATCAAGCACCGGATGCGCAAGGAGGGTGCGGCGTTCGCCGGCGAGGTCTCGGGGCACTACTACTTTCGCGACTTCTCGCAGGCCGACAGCGGGGTCGTGCCCTTCCTCCTCATGCTGGAGCTCCTCTCCCGGCGGGGTCGCAAGCTGTCCGAGATCCTTGCTCCGTTTCGGCAGCGGTTCTTCCTCACCGGGGAGATCAACACCCTGGTGGCCGACATCCCGCTGAAGCTCCAAGAGCTCAAGGAGCGCTACTCAGCCGAGGGTGGGCGAGTCTCGCACCTCGACGGCATCTCGATCGACTTCGACGACTGGCACTTCAACGTACGTCCTTCGAACACCGAGCCACTCGTGCGCCTGAACCTCGAAGCGCTCTCGGAGGGGTTGATGATCCAGAAGCGCGACGAGGTTCTCGCCCTCATCCGCGCATAGGATCGGCCTGTGTACGACCCGCTCGAGCTCGGTCGCGTCACCGACCGGCGCCCTCCCTTCAAGTACTCCGCGCTGTCGCGTGTCTGGTTCTCCGACACGGACGCTCAGGGAGTCGTGTACTACGGGCGCTACCTCCCCTACTTCGACCATGCCCGCACGGAGTACCACCGCCACCTGGGCCTGACCCACCTCGACGATGCGGAGTTCGTCATGCGGGCGTCGCACGTCGAGTACGTCGCTCCGGCGCGCTTCGACGACCTGATCGAGTCCTTCGTCCGAGTGAGCAGAATCGGGCGCACGAGCGTCACCTACGAGTGCGCCGCCTACCGCCTGCCCGACGAGACGCTGATGGTGACGGCGTCGCAGACGGTCGTCCTCGTCGATCTCGACGGCCGGCTGCCGACGCCGATCCCGGAGACGTTCCGGACCGCGATCCGCGCCTTCGAGGGTACGGATCTCAAGGAATGAGCACGCGCGCACTGGAGGCGCTCGACCGGATCCTCAACCGGGGTGGGGATGCCGACGCCGTCCTCCGGTCGACGGTCCGGCTTCTCGCGGAGGAACCCGGAATCGCGTGGGCCGGAGTCGCCTTCCTCGAGGAGGGTGACCTCGTTCTCGGGCCGGAAGCCGGTGCGCCGGACGAGTCGAAGCGCCTCCGTGTTCCGATCAGCTTCCAGGGGGCACCGGTCGGCGAGCTGTGGGTCGACGGCGACGCCGAGCGGGCGTTCCTCGAGCGCGTCGCCGTCCTCGTCTCCGCCCATGTCCTGATCGGCTGGGACACGCGCGGCGAGACCTGGGAGCCCTGAAGCACCGGGCGTTCAGCACACGGAACGACAAGGCCGCGATAGCGGCTTTCGACCTGCGCAAAGTTGGGGAGGGGGGCGGCGGCCCCGACCGGTGGGGGTCGGGATCTTGCCGCGCGCCCGCCCCGAGGGACAGGCGCGCGGTTCCCTTCCCCTCTCCCCAATCTCCTTGTAATGACGCATTCGGGGGATGCAATCCCTCGAACGAGGTACCCCTTCCCGATCGAGGGATATCCTCGATCGAGGGAGTAGGGTCGAGAAGCGGGGCCAGGCCGAAACCCGACCCCGCTACGAGGGAGCTACGCGCGCGGACCTTCGAATGCCGGTGGCCCGCGGGGCGACGCCGAACCGGGTCCGAATCCGTGTCGGAACCCGAAGCCGTGGTCCCTGAACTCGCCGTTGACGAGGCTCTCGACACGCTCGCCGAGATCCGCCTTGAGCTTGGCGGCATGCTCCTTCGTGAGCCGTCCGTCGGCAACCGCTTCGTCGATCGCTTTCTCCGCTGTCGTCACTAGCGTCTTGACGAGTCCGTCGACCGACTTACCCCTCGCCTTGGCGATCTCGGCCAGCGTCTTGTCGGCCAACTGCTCTCGCAGCTCCGCCGTCGTGAGGCCGAGGTAGGCCGCCGCGGCATCGAGGTTCCCGAAGGGCCCCGGGTGCCCGAAGCCAGGGCCGCGATGGCCGAAACCTCCGAACAGAAGCGGGGTCTCGCCGGAGTCGATCCGGCTCTTGAGCTCGCTCGCCTCTTCCTTCGTCAAGAGGCCCGCCTCGACTGAGGCGTCGACGCGGTTCTTCAGCGCCTCCGTGATGGCCTCCGAGAGCGCACTGGGCTCGATGCCGAGCTGCCTGGCAGCGTCGTCGATCACGGCCTGGCTCTCCTTCGCGGGCGAGAGCGCCTTCGAAGCCGCGATCGCGCCGGCGGCGCCGAGCGCAACGACGAGCATGGCTGCTGCGGCGACCCCGGCGCCGAACGTGAACTTCGTCTTCTTCGTCATGTCTCGCATCAGACCATCGGTATCTAAGAGACGGCTGAGATGGACCTAAGAAGATCCGAAGCGTTCGACGCAGCCCGTCGAACACGCCCGCAGTGCTGAGAACGCTCTGAGAGACCGTAGGAAGTGGTTAGGAAGACGCCGCGCCGACTGCCGCCACGGGGGCCCGGCGCAGGCTTAGCACCATGCGGGTCCCGCCGCCCTCCGCCTGCTCTGCGACCACCTCGCCCCCGTGCGCCTCGGCGACCTGACGAACGATGGCGAGACCCAGCCCGGAGCCGGAAAGCCCACGCGCCGCCCTCGCACGATAGAAACGATCGAAGACGTACGGAAGATCCTCGTCCGCGATACCCGGCCCGTGATCCCGCACGGTCAGCCGACCGTCCCTGACCCCTACCTCGATCTCAGCGCCGACCGGACTCCACTTCGCGGCGTTGTCGAGGAGGTTCACGACCGCTCGCTCGATGCTTGTGGGAACGCCGTGCACGACTGTCTCGTCGAGCTCCGTCGAGAACACGACCCCGGGCCGGTTGCGGCGCGCTCGCTCCACGGCGTCCGCGACGAGTAGGTCGAGCCGCACGTCTTCCGGGTCCGCGGTGTGCTGCTCCGCCCGGGCCAGCTCGATTAGCTCGGCGATCAGGGTGGTCATCTCGCCGAGCTGCTCCACGACGTCCGACAGCAGTCGGCGGCGATCCTCCACGGGGAGCGTTCGTTCGCTCGCGAGCACCTCGATGTTCGTGCGCAAGCTCGTGAGCGGCGTTCGTAGCTCGTGCGATGCATCGGCCACGAGCTGGCGCTGCGCCCTGGTCGAGTCCTCGAGCGTGGCGAGCATGGTGTTGAAGCTCGCGGCCAGCCGACTCAACTCGTCGCGCCCGCTCACGTCGATGCGTTCGGAGAGATCGCGCGTCTCCGTCACCCTCTCGGCGGCCTCCGTCAGGCGTCTAACGGGGGATAGCGCCGCCCTGGCGACCACGAGCCCGAGCAGTGCGGCGATCGCAACCCCGACCGCCGCGATCAGCAGGAGGTAGAGCCCGATCCGGTGGAGCGACGCGTCGACCTCGGTGAGCGGTCGTGCGACCTGGACGGCGGCGTCAGGCCCGTATCCGAAGGTGAACACCCGAACATGGGTGCCGGCGACCTCCGTCTCGGTCCAGAACGCCTCCTGCCCCTCGCCGGCGACCGCGAGCACGTCGTCGTCAACGGGCAGCGCCACACGCTGCAGCGCGGGGAGCAGGGTGCTTCCGTCGGACTTGACGAGCTGGACGTAGGCGCCGACGTCGCCGAACTCCGGACGCAGAGCGAGGAACGTCTCCCCGCTCGGGACGTCGAACGCGCGGAGCGGCTGCCGGGTGATCTCCGCGGCTCGCCGTTCGAGCGCGTCGTCGATCGGCGCGCGCAGCTCCTCGCGCGCGACGACGTAGACGAGCGCAGAGGCGAGCACGACGGCGAACGCAACGGCAGCGGCCGCGGAAACGGCGATTCGGACGCGGAAGCTCATTGCTCCCTGAGCGCGTATCCCACACCGCGAACCGTGTGGATGAGCCGTGTGCCGCCTCCGTCTTCGGTCTTCCGCCGCAGGTAGCCGATGTAGACGTCGAGGGAGTTCGATGTCGGACCGAAGTCGTACCCCCACACGCGCTCGAAGATGATCGATCGCGTCAACACCTGACGCGGGTTGTGGAGAAAGAGCTCGAGGAGGGAAAACTCGGTTCGCGTGAGCTCGATCTGGCGTCCGGCGCGTCTCACCTCTCGAGCTCCGACATCGAGCTCGACGTCGGCGAAGCGGAGGACGTCCGCCCCGGTCTCACCGTTCGCCGCGCGTCGCAACAGCGCACGGAGGCGTGCGAGCAGCTCGGCAAGCGCGAACGGCTTCGGGAGGTAGTCGTCGGCGCCCGAATCGAGCCCGGCCACTCGGCTGTCGACCTCGGCCCGAGCCGTGAGCATGAGGATTGGCACGGAGTTCCCGCTCGCGCGGAGACGCCGACAGACTTCGAGCCCGTCGATGCCGGGCATGAGGACGTCCAGTATCGCCGCGTCCGCGGGCGACTCGAGCCCGAGCCGCACGAGCGCCTCCTCACCGTCCGACGCGAGCTCGATCTCGTAGCCCTCGAGCTCGAGCGCCCGCCGCAGCGACTCCCGCACGGCGCGCTCGTCGTCGACGACGAGGATCTTCATCGCCCGCATTGTGCGCACTGCCTTGGGCTCCCGGAGGAGTCTTAGCGACTTCTTAGTCGGGTCTTAGACCTCGTTCACGCCTCTCCATTGCGATTCCGACACACTGTTCGGCGAACGGGCTCCATGGAATCGCGCTCATCTCGAACTCCACTCGTCGTTATCGGCCTCGTCGCCGCGCTCGTGCTCGGCCTCGGTCTCGGGGCGACTGCATTCGCCTTGCTCGGCAACGACCCCGCGACGGTCGTGCGCCAGGTCACCGTCACGGACTCCGAACCTGAGGCCGTCGCCGACGGTCTGTCGATCGGGCAGATACACGATCGCGCGTGGAAGAGCGTCGTGGAGATCGCTGCCACCGCTGGGAGCCCGTCGCTGGGCGAGGCACCGACACGTGCCCAAGGGTCGGGGTTCGTCTACGACCGAAACGGGCACATCGTCACGAACCAGCACGTCGTCGCCGGCGCAACTTCGATCTCGGTCAGCTTCTGGAATGGCTCGGCGTTCACGGCCGAGCTCGTGGGAACCGACCCGTCGACGGATCTTGCGGTGCTCAGGGTCGACGCTCCTCCATCGCTCCTCGAGCCCCTCCCGCTCGGAGACTCGAGCAAGGTTGCCGTCGGGGACGGTGTCATCGCGATGGGCAGCCCGTTCGGGCTCGAGGGCACCGTTACGAGTGGGATCGTCAGCGCTCTGCATCGGCAGATGACCGCGCCGAACAACTTCACGATCACGGACACGATTCAGACCGACGCCGCCATCAACCACGGGAGCTCGGGCGGTCCGCTGCTCGACCTCCGAGGCCGCGTCATCGGGGTCAACGCCCAGATCGAAAGCGACTCGGGTGGATGGGACGGCGTCGGCTTCGCAATCCCGTCGAACACCGTTCGCTTGATCGCCGCGCAGCTCGTCGAGAAGGGCGAGGTCACGCACGCGTACCTCGGGATCACAATGGTCGCGGTGCCCGGGGGAGTGGCGGTGACCGAGGTGCGAAGCGGCACGCCCGCGGAGGAAGCCGGGCTTCGTGCCGCGACCGGCGCGGAGACGGTCGACGGTCAGGAGCGACCCACGGGCGGTGACGTGATCATCGCGTTCGACGGCGAGAAGATCGCGTCGGCAGCCGCGTTGCAGAGCGCAGTCGACGCCCGGCGTTCCGGCGACGAGGTGTCGATCACGATCATCCGCGGGGGCAAGCGTCGCACGATCGCTGTCACGCTGGCTGCCAGACCCTCGTGAGGTCGTCGCGCGCGTGACTCGTCGAGCTACTACCTAGACCTAAGGCTAGTGTCAGACCCGGGGGGTACCCCTGTATCCTGCGACCGGGAGGTTGAGGAATGGGTAGTTCGCGCTGGTCGACGGTCATGTTCGCCGCGGCATACGTGGCCCTGGTGCTCGGGGTCTTCATTGCGCTCGGAGGTGCTGCCTACGCAGCGAACCCATCGTCGGCTTCCGATCAGTACGGGACACAGGTTGCGGGAGTCAACATCTCGGCCACGGCCGGCGAAGACACTTCCTCGGCTACTGCCGCTGAGGCTGCAGCGCTGCCGAACACCGGGCTCTCGCTTCTCGGAACCGTCGTCGTCGGCGGAGGGCTCGTGGCTCTCGGCGTGGCATTGCGACGGCGCGAGCGCCGCAAGAGCTAGAACCTTGATGTGAAGGCGGAGCGCCGCGGCCGCGAAGCGGACGCCTTCAGGGATCTTCGCGCGACCGGGATCCGCGCGAGCGGATGCCGGTCTTGCGCCAGAGCTAGCCGGACGCGCGGCCTTCCCCCGGGAGATCCTTCTCGAGAGGATTGAGATCGCGCACGCGATCGTACGCCGCCGCTCGCTCAGCGCCCCGTGCGACCTGGGCGAGCCGGAGCCACAGAACCCACTTCCGGGGGTCGGTCGCCACCGCGTGACGGTACGCATCGAGCGCTGCCCGTCGATCGCCGACACCGGCGGCCGCGTCACCGAGCGCAAGCTCGGGCTCGAAGGACCACGGAAGAAGCGCCTGCGCACGACGTGCGTGGCCCTGAGCCGCCGCCCAGTCGCGACGCAGTAACGCTTCGCGCCCTGCGAAGAGGGCCTGGTTCCCGACGAGACTGACCACCGAGAGCACCGTCAGCACGATCGAGGCGGAGATGAGCAGCGACCGTGCGACCTTCGGGATCGGAGTCCGTCCGCGTCGCTCGGAAGCCAGGAGCGCTACGCCAGCGGCGAGGAACGCCGTGACGGTGACCCCAACCATCTCCCAGTGCCAGTCCATCGCGCTCGCCGCGGCCCAGGCGAGGAATGCGCCGGCGGCCGCGGGCACGACGCGAGAGCGTCGAGCCACGAACGCCGCGACGAGAGGTATGACCAAGGTGAGGAGGAGAAGCATCAGGCCGATCGGTCCGATCTCGGACAGCGCCTCCGCGTAGAGCGAGTGAGCATCTCGAACGATCAGCGCGCTCGGCCGGCGCTCGTACCAGAGATACTCGTACGAGCCGGCGCCGTAGCCGAGAACCGGCCGCTCACGAGCGGCCTTCCAGGCTACGCGGATGGTCTCACCGCGGCCGTTGCCGGAGATGGTGAAGAGGCGAGCATTCAGATCCGCTCCGTGGGTCGCAGGTGGCGCGTCGAAGCGCTCCTTGAGCTCGGACAAACCCCGCGCTGGTCCGCCCACGACCACAGTCGCTGCGAGGGCCCCTGTGGCGGCGAGCGTCGCAAGCGCAACGTTCACGATCCGGCGCGTACGGCGCGATATCGTCACGCTTCGCGCGATCCAGCCGGCACCCCACCCGAGCACCCCCGAGCAGAGGGCGAGGGCGGCGAGCACGAGCGCGAGCCGGTGCCCTTCACGAACGGCATCGGCTATGGGCGCATCCTCCGTCGTCAGTGCGCTCTGCCGCGACGCGAGCGCGACGCTCGCGATCGAGGCAGGAGCGACTGCGAGCGTCGACCAGAGCAGCCGCAGGCGCCGGGGGTCGAGCGCGATCGTTCCTGCGAAACCGAGCACAAGCGCCGCCCAGGCACCCCTGCTGAACGTGAAGTAGAGCGTCGTCGCGAGGACGGGCAGAACGACGGCGGCGGCCAGTGAGTGACGCGCGGTCCTGCTCTGGCCGACGAACCCCAACGCGACGAGAAGCCCCATCGCGGCAAGCAGGCCGAGAGCGTTCCAGTACCCGAGCGGCTCAGAAAGCCGGTACGGAAGCGTCGGGTCGTCGTACGTGTCCAGCCAGTCCGGAAAGAGCCGGGTCGCGAGCGCATACGACGCGATGAGAACGACGCCGATGAGCACGCCGCCCGCCAGCGCCTGCGCGTCGCCGCGCCGAAGGACGATGCCAACGGCGAATGCGAGCGCGAGGTAGACGAGGGCGCGCTCAACCTCGCGAACCGACCCCGCAGCGCTGATGGACCAGAGCGACGAGAGCGCGATCCATGCCACGAGCACTGCCATGAACAGCGCGAATGCGATCCGAAGCGGGCCCGGGATCGTCGCGCGTTCGAGGATCAGCAGGAGAGTCGTCGGGACGAGAAACGCGAGCGCCACCCAGCCCCACGACTGCGAGAAGTACGCGCCTTCGCTGGCGTTCGCCGCGGTCACGATGGCGGCGGTCGCCGAAGCGACGACGCACGACCGCATCGCCCTCGTCATCGACGCTCGTCCGCGCCTACGTCCGGCACATTCGCCCTAATCTGTGAGCTCGGTCATGAGACATCGCCTCGGCACACTCATTCTCGTCGTTGGGCTCGGCGTCCTGGCGTGGTCCGCCACCGTGTACCTGTGGAAGGACCCCTTCACAACCGCGTACACGGCCTACGAGCAGCGCCGGCTGGACAGGAAGCTCGACAAGCGATTCGAAGGGTGGCGCGTCGTCCGGACACCTCCAGAGAGCAACAAGGCCGCCTCGAAGAGCCCTGACGTTCGCAAAGAGGCGCGTGCATACCGCCTCGCGAGCGTGGAGGGAGACCCCGTCGCGCGGCTCGAGATCCCGCGACTCGACCTCGACGCGGTCGTCGTCAACGGGACCAGCTCGGCCGATCTCCGCCGCGGGCCAGGCCGGCAGATGGAGACGTCGATGCCCGGGGAGGGCGAGCTCGTCTATGTCGCGGGTCATCGGACGACCTATGGGGCACCGTTCTCGGCCATCGACAAGCTTCGCCATGGCGACAGAGTCTTCCTGGAGCTTCCCTACGCGTCGATCGAGTACCGGATCACGGGGCATCGCATCGTCGACGACAACGACCTGTCGGTCCTTCGATCTCGTGGGCGGGAGGAGCTCGTCCTGCAGGCGTGCCACCCTCGGTTCTTCGCGAGCCAGCGATACCTCGCATATGCACGCCCGATCCACGTGATCGAGAAGAAGGCCGTCGCGACGGGCTGAGCGGCTACATTCGCCGCGTGGCCGAGCGATGGCAGAGCGTGAGACTGGACGAGATCGAGCCGATCGCTGTCGTCGGCGGCGCGCTCCTCTGGCGCCCCGTGCGGCGAGCACTCGACATCGGCGCTTTCGGCATCAACGCCTACATCGCACCGAACGCCGGTGACGACGTCGTCGAAGAGCACACGGAGCGCCTCCTCGGGCACGAGGAGGTCTACCTCGTGCTCTCGGGCCGGGCGACCTTCACGCTCGACGGCGAGACGCTGGATGCGCCGACCGGGACCATGGTCTTCGTCCGCGACCCGCAGGTGAAACGCCACGCGCGCGCCGAGGAGCCGCAGACGGCTGTCCTCGCCATCGGCGGACCACGCGGCGGAGCGTACGAGCCCTCGAGTTGGGAGTACGCATTCGCGGCCGAACGGCACCGCGCCTCGGGCGACCACGAAGCCATGGTCGCCGAGATCGCGGCCGGGCTCGAACGACACGCTGATGATCCAATGCTTCTCTACGGCCTCGCGTGCGCCGAAGCACTCGCGGGTCGCTCGGACGATGCACTCCGTCACGTTCGGCGCGCGCTGGAGCTGAAGCCCGAGTGGTCGGATCACGCTCGGAGAGACGAGGATCTCGCGTCCTTGCGCGACCTTCCCGGGTGGCCGCTCGGCGACGACTGAAGATCAGACGTCTACCCACGACGCTCTCCTGGCGTCGCAGGGGCGGCGCTCGCAAGCGAGGCAAGCGCGAGCCGCGCAGGACAGTACAACTGGTACGGACAAGCGGCGAGCGCGCAGGATCGCGCAGCGAGCGTCGTCAGCCGGTCGCGGAGGGCGGCAACGCCGCCCGGGAGCGGCCGGCGGCCTGCGTGTCAGGACGGAGTGACGCGGTAGGCGTCGAAGACGGCATCGAGATTCCGAAGGGCGGCGAGGAGCGAACGGAGCTCCTTCACCTCCCCCACCTCGGCCGTGTACCAGTTCCGGGCCATGCCGTCCTCGACGACACCGCCGTAGGAGACGATATTGGCGCCGTGCTCGGCGAACGTCCGCGCGACGTCCTCGAGCAGGCGCGCCCGATCCCAGGCGTCGACGGCGATCTGGACGAGGAACCCTGCCGAGGCGCCACCCTCCCACTCCACGACGGTGAAGCGCTCCGGGTTCCGTTGAAGTGCGCGCACATTCGGGCAATCCCCGCGGTGGACGGTGATCCCACGTCCGAGCGAGATGTAGCCGACGATGTCGTCTCCAGGTACGGGTGTGCAGCACTTCGCGAGCCGGACGAGCACGTCCTCGACACCCAGCACGCTGATACCGAGGCGATCGCTGGAGACCGCGGCCTTGGCCCTCGGAGGTTTCATCGTGATGGCCGGCTCGGCGACGCCCTCCTCGGTCTTGAGCCGGTGGATGACCTTGTTGACGATCTGCGCCGGGGAAAGCTTCCCTGCGCCGAGCGCGACGTAGAAGTCCTCGGCCTTCTTGAACCCGGTCTCGCGGATCACCTGCGCGAGAACGGTCGAGCCCTGGAGCTTCTTGTACGGGAGCTTCTGCGCTTTCAGCGCCTGGTCGAGGAGCTCTCGACCCTTCGCTTCGGTCTCCCCTCGTGTCTCGCGCTGGTACCACTGCCGGATCTTGTTGCGCGCCCGCGACGACTTGACCAACGAGAGCCAGTCCCGAGAAGGTCCGCGGCCCGACTTCGTCGTGAGGATCTCGACGAAGTCGCCGCTCTTCAGGTGGTAGTGGAGCGGGACGATCCGCCCGTTCACCTTGGCGCCGACCGTGCGGTGGCCCACGTCTGTGTGGACGGCGTAGGCAAAGTCGATCGGGGTGGCACCGGACGGCAACACCTTGACTTCGCCCTTCGGTGTGAAGACGTAGACCTCATCGGCGAAGAGATCCGTGCGGAGACTCCGCATGTACTCGCCCGGATCCTGCTCTTCCTGCTGCCAGTCCATGAGCGACTTGACCCAGGTGAGCCACTCGTCGTCGGCCTTGGAGACCCGACCCCGCTTGTACAGCCAGTGCGCGGCCACGCCGTATTCGGCTTCCTCGTGCATCTCGCGCGTGCGCACCTGGATCTCGAGCGGCTTGCCCTCTGGCCCGATAACGGTCGTGTGCAGCGACCGGTAGCGGTTGAGCTTCGGCATCGCGATGAAGTCCTTGAACCGCCCTGGCATCGGCTTCCACAACGAGTGGACGAGGCCCAGAGCGGCGTAGCAGTCGCGCGTCCCCTCCTCGCTCGAGCGCTCGCAGATGACGCGGAGCGCGGTCAGGTCGTAGATCTCGTTGAACTCGCGACCGCGCTTCGCCATCTTGTCGTAGATCGAGTAGAGGTGCTTCGCGCGCCCGGTGATGTCCGCAGGCACGTCTGCCTTCCGCAGCTCGAGGTCGAGGATCTCCGCGGCCTTGTCGGCCTGCCCCTCGCGGTCCGCCCGCCGGTCGGCCACCATGGCCTTGATCTCCGCGTACTTGCGCGGGTGGAGGGTCTGGAACGCAAGATCCTCGAGCTCCCACTTGAGCGCGTGGATCCCGAGCCGGTGCGCGAGGGGCGCGTAGACCTCGAGCGTCTCACGAGCCTTCTGAGCCTGCTTCTGCTTGCCCAGGTACTCGATCGTCCGCATGTTGTGCAGCCGGTCGGCGAGCTTGATGAGGATGACGCGGACATCCTGCGCCATCGCCACGATCATCTTCCGATAGTTCTCCGCCTCCGCCTGCTCGCGGCTCTGGAAGCTGATCCGGGTCAGCTTGGTCACGCCCTCGACGAGCTGGGCGATCTCGGGTCCGAACTCGGTCCGGAGCTCGTCGAGGTCGGCCCCGGTGTCTTCGACGACGTCGTGGAGCAGTGCCGCCGCGATGGTCTGCTCGTCGAGGTGGAGCTCGGCGCAGACGCGTGCGACTCCGAGCGGATGATGGATGAACTCCTCGCCGGAGCGGCGCGTCTGCCCGGCGTGCGCACGCTCGGCCACGTCGAAGGCGCGTCGGAGGAGCTCCTTGTCGACGTCCGGGTTGTAGGCCTCGACCTCGGCGATCAGCTCCTCGACGAGGTGTTCGTGATGCCGCTTCGCGTCGAGGACGCTCATGGGCCGCTCTGCGGCCCATGAGCGTCGAGGGGCGT